>MRWG01001580.1_pt1 | contig 14014 bp, 13 predicted proteins | sample 1013341 | NCBI WGS metagenome assembly MRWG01 (sample SAMN06117577, study PRJNA244670) | biofilm metagenome | biome: Water; feature: Cathode Biofilm; material: Biofilm; isolation source: microbial consortium enriched at the cathode of a solar microbial fuel cell | place: USA: District of Columbia ... | reverse complement strand
CCCAATACGTGCCTTTCATCGCCGCCGCCTTCACGTCGTCGTCGATGAAAGGCACGTATTGGGCGAAGTTGTCGGCGAACATCTGCACGAGCTTGGCCGCCTGGCGGTCGTAGGCGTCGGAATCGTCCCAGGTGCGGCGCGGGTCGAGCAGGACCTCGGCGACGCCGGGCACCTCGACGGGCACCTCGAAGCCGAAGCTCTCGTCCTTGCGGAACTCCACCTCGCCCAGCGAGCCGTCGAGGGCGGCGGTGAGCAGCGCGCGGGTGGCCTTGATCGGCATGCGCGAGCCGGTGCCGTAGGCGCCCCCCGTCCAGCCGGTGTTGACCAGCCAGCAGGTGGCGCCGTGCTTGCCGATCTTTTCGCGCAGCAGGTTGCCGTAGACCTCGGGGCGGCGCGGCATGAAGGGCGCGCCAAAGCAGGTGGAGAAGGTCGGCTGCGGCTCGGTCACGCCGCGCTCGGTCCCTGCGACCTTGGCGGTGAAGCCGGACAGGAAGTGATACATCGCCTGCGCGGGCGTCAGCCGCGCGATGGGCGGCAGCACGCCGAAGGCATCGCAGGTGAGCATGATGACGTTCTTGGGGTGCCCGCCAAGCGCCGTCTCGGACGCGTTGGAGATGTAGTGCAGCGGGTAGGCGCAGCGCATGTTGGCGGTGAGGCTGTCATCGGCGAAGTCAAGCTCCAGCGTTTCGGGATCGAACACCATGTTTTCGACCACGGTGCCGAATTTCGAGGTGGTGGCGTAGATCTCGGGCTCTGCATCGGGGTCGAGGTTGATGGTCTTGGCATAGCAGCCGCCTTCGAAGTTGAAGGTGCCGCGCTCTGACCAGCCATGCTCGTCATCGCCGATGAGGGTGCGCGCGGGATCGGCCGAGAGCGTGGTCTTGCCGGTGCCCGACAGGCCGAAGAACACGGCGGCATCGACGGGGTTGTCGGGCGCGTGGTTGGCCGAGCAGTGCATCGGCATGACGCCCTTTTCGGGCAGCAGGTAGTTGAGCAGGGTGAAGATGGATTTCTTGTTCTCGCCGGCGTATTCGGTGCCGCCCACGAGGATCAGCTTGCGGTCGAAATTCATCGCGATCACGGTGTCGGTGCGGCAGCCGTGACGGCCGGGATCGGCCTTGAAGCCGGGGCAGTTGATGAGCGTGAAATCGGCGACGAAGCCGTCGAGTGCCTCGCGCTCGGGGCGGCGCAGCATGGTGCGGTTGAACAGGCTGTGCCAGGCAAGCTCGGTCACCATGCGCACGTTGATGGCGAGCGCGGGGTCGGCGCCGCCGACGAGATCCTCGACATAGACGTCGCGCCCGGCGAGCCAGGCGAGCATGTCGTCGTAGAGCGCGTCGAATTTTGCCGGCTCCATCGCGCCGTTGTTGTCCCACCAGATCGTGTCTTCGGTGGTGGCGGAGCGGACGACGAACTTGTCCTTGGGCGAGCGGCCGGTGAACTTGCCGGTCGAGACGAGGAACGCGCCGCCGCGACCGAGCGTGCCTTCGCCGTTTTTCAGTGCCGCTTCGATCAGTGCGGGCTCGATGAGGTTGTAGTGGACCGTGCCCAGCCCCGTGATGCCCTGATCCTCCAGCCGGAAATTCGGGTTCACCCGTCCGAGTGTCATGTCTGCTTCGCTCCTGTTCACCAAATGCGTCTGCCCGCGGCAGATCAAGTGGGGCGCCGAGATGCGGCGTCGGTCGGGCGGCGTGCCCGGCTGCGCGCGTCTTAACACGACGCTTTCGTGAAATAACAGGCGGGTTTGCGGCAGTTAGCGCAACCACCGCCAAGTTAGCGCAATCACCCGCCCGTTAGCGGAAACACCATGCGATGCGGGCGGGCAAGGTGAGTCCATTTAGCCATTCTCAAGGAAATTCGGGCCCAATGAGCGCGGTCGAGGCGACTGATTCGCAGTTTTGGATTGATCCGCAGAGCGCAAAAGGCGCATAATGAGAAAAAAATTCAGAAACTCAGAGCAGTATGAGGAATAACAGCAATGTCCAGGATCGCCCTTGTGGACGATGACAGGAATATCCTGACATCGGTGGCCATGACGCTCGAGGCCGAGGGCTTCGAGGTCGAAACCTATAACGATGGCCAACAGGCCTTCGACGCCTTCAGCAAGAAACTGCCCGACATGGCCGTGCTCGACATCAAGATGCCGCGCATGGACGGGATGGACCTGTTGCAGCGGCTGCGTCAGAAGTCGCGGATGCCGGTCATTTTCCTGACCTCCAAGGATGACGAGATCGACGAGGTTCTCGGCCTGCGCATGGGCGCGGATGATTACGTGAAGAAACCGTTTTCCCAGCGTCTGCTGGTCGAGCGCATCCGCGCGCTCTTGCGGCGGCAGGAGGTGGTGGCCGGCGGCGCGCTGGTCGAGGGCGAGGAAAACAAGGTGATCGAGCGCGGCGACCTGCGCATGGATCCGCTGCGCCACGCGGTGACGTGGAAGGGGCAGGACGTGTCGCTCACGGTGACCGAATTCCTGCTGTTGCAGGCGCTCGCGCAGCGTCCCGGCTTCGTCAAGAGCCGCGATCAGCTGATGGATGTGGCCTATGACGACCAGGTCTATGTGGACGATCGTACCATCGACAGCCACATCAAGCGCCTGCGCAAGAAACTGCGGATGGTCGATCCCGAATTCTCGGCCATCGAAACGCTCTACGGGATCGGGTATCGTTACAACGAGGAATGATGGCCCTGGCCGAGGGGATAGACGTGGGCGATCCGCGAGCGCGCAAGGATGGCGATCTCGTCCTGGGGGACGATTTCGTCGCGCCCGACCGCGTGGAGGAAGCAGAGCTGACCGAGCGGCGGGCGCGGCGCGGCTGGCTGTCGCTGCGGCGCTCGGCGCTCACGCGCAAGATCGTCACCTTCAACCTGATCGCGCTCAACGTTCTGGTCATCGGCATCCTCTACCTCAACAGCACGCAGGACACGCTGGTGCGCCAGCACGTCGAGAGCCTGCGCGACCGCGCCGCGCTCACCGCCGATGTGGTCGCCGCCCGGTTGCCGCAGACCGCACCGGTCAACCTCGCCACCGGCGACGGCATAGATGTCGAGGATACGCTGGAGCGGCTCGCGCTGCGCCCGGGCACCGAGGCCTATCTCTTTGACAGGACCGGGCTCTTGCTCGGGCAGCAGGCGGGAACGCCCGCGCGCTCGGGAATCACGGAGGACATGCCGCCCACGCCGCTGACCGATTTCCTGGAACGGATATGGGGCGTCATCTCGGCGCCCTTTTCGACGCAGGGCACGGGGGAAGAGGCGCAGGACGCGATCGCGGCGTTGCGTGACCTGGTCGATGCCGCGGTCTCGGAGGGCGCGCAGGTGCGCGCCATCGATGTCGGCGGTGATACGATATTGCGCGCCGCCGCGCCGGTGATGCGCGGTTCCACACCGGTGGGCGCGGTGGTGCTGGTCGACAGCTCCGGCGACGTCGCCCGCATTTCGGCGGCCGAACGCGAACGCGTGTTGCAGATGTTCCTGATCGCCACGCTCATTTCCATCGGCCTGAGCCTTGTCCTGGCCTCGACCATCTCCAACCCGCTCGCCGATCTCGCCGCCGCGGCCGAAATCGGAAGCGAGCGCAATCGCGGGCGCAGCGGCGGCGGGCGCATCCGCATCCCCGACCTGACGGCGCGGCCCGACGAGATCGGGCGGCTGTCGGGCGCGCTGCGCGGCATGGTCGCTGCACTCTACAGCCGGATCGAGAGCAACGAACAATTCGCCGCCGACGTGGCCCACGAGATCAAGAACCCGCTGGCGAGCCTGCGCTCGGCGGTGGGCACCATGCGCATCGCGCGCCGCGAGGATCAGCGCGAGCGCCTGCTCGAAGTGATCGAGCATGACGTGCGCCGGCTCGACCGCCTGGTGAGCGATATCTCCAACGCCTCGCGTCTCGATTCCGAGCTGGTCAAGGAGACGCAGGAAGGGTTCGACCTGGTGGCGCTCTTGCAGAACCTCGCGCAGTACCTCAGCGAGGAGGCGGGCAAGAAGGGGGTCGAGTTCATCACCGATTTCCCGGGCAGGCCGATCGTCGTCACCGGGCTGGAGGCGCGGCTGGCACAGGTGTTTGTCAACCTCATCACCAACGCCATCAGCTTTTGCGAGGAGGGCGACGCGATCCGCGTCTGGGCACGCCGCCGCGCCAACCGCGTCCTGATCGTGGTCGAGGATACCGGCCCGGGCATCCCCGAGGAGTCGCTGGACAAGATTTTCCAGCGCTTCTATTCCCAGCGTCCCGAGGGCGAGTTCGGCAACAATTCGGGGCTGGGGCTGGCGATTTCGAAGCAGATCGTGGAGGCGCATGACGGCGTGATCTGGGCCGAGAACATCCGCCCCACCCATGCCGATGCGACATCCGAGCCGCTGGGCGCGCGGTTCGTCGTCGGCCTGCCGGTCTGAGCGGGCATGGCCCGCGCGGCAGAGGCCGGAAACGATGCCGGAAACGATGCCGGGGGTCTGACCGTCCATGCGAGCTGTGTTGCGCAGGCGGGGCGGGCCGTGCTCATTCGCGGGGCGGCGGGCAGTGGCAAATCGGGGCTGGCGCTGCGGCTCATTGCGCTGGGGGCCGAGCTCGTGGCCGACGACCGCACCCGGGTGTGGCGCGCGGGCGATCAGGTGATGGCCGACGCGCCCGACACGATCCGCGGGCGGATCGAGGCGCGGGGGATAGGGCTGCTGCGGCTGCCCGCCGCGGGGCCGCGGCCGCTGGCGCTGGTCGTCGACCTGGACGGGTCCGAGACCGAACGCCTGCCGCCGCTGCGCGAAACGCGGATCGCCGGCACCGCGCTGCCGCTTGTTCACGGATCGGGGCACGCGCATTTTCCGGCGGCGATCGCGCTCTATCTCCGGTATGGAGTGCTGGAATAGCAACGAAGGTCTCGGATCATGTCCTCTCACGTCGCCGATGCTGACATGCCTCACAGGCTGGTCCTTGTCACCGGCCCGTCGGGTGCGGGCCGCAGCACGGCGATCCACGTGCTCGAGGATATCGGTTTCGAGGCTATCGACAACCTGCCCCTTTCGCTGCTGCCGCGGCTCTTTGCCGGGCCGCGGCTCGACAAGCCGCTGGCGCTGGGTATCGACGTGCGCAACCGCGATTTCTCGGTCCGCGCCCTGCTGGAGGTGATCGACGGCGGCGGGGTGCCGGCACCGGGCAAGATGGAGGTGCTGTATCTCGATTGCCGCCCCGATATCCTCGTGCGGCGTTTCTCGGAGACGCGGCGGCGCCACCCGCTCGCGCCCGGCGGCAGCGTCGAGGATGGCATCGCGCGCGAACTCGATCTGCTCGGCCCGGTGCGGGACCGTTCGGATATCGTGGTCGATACCTCCGACATGTCGCCCCACGATCTGCGCGCCGAGCTTGAACGCTGGTTCGCGCCCGGCGGTGCCAAGCGGCTGTCGATCTCGGTGCAGTCGTTTTCATACAAGCGGGGGCTGCCGCGCGGGCTCGACATGGTGTTTGATTGCCGGTTCCTGAAAAACCCGCATTGGGAGCAGAGCCTGCGCGACGCGGACGGGCGGGACCCGGCGGTGCAGGCGTATCTGAGGGACGATCCGCGGCTGGCACCGTTCCTCGACCGGCTGACGGCGCTGATGGAGCTGCTGCTGCCCGCGCACGAGGAAGAGGGCAAGGCCTACCTCGCCATCGGCACCGGCTGTACCGGCGGGCAGCACCGCTCTGTCGCGGTGGCGGAAATGCTGCGGGCGAGGCTTGCGGAGCAAGGCTGGCCGGTGTCATTAAGGCACCGGGAACTGGAGCGGCGAGAGCCGGGGGAAGGGCGGTCATGATCGGGATCGTGATCGTGGCACATGGCGGGCTCGCTCGCGAGTATCTCAGGGCGGTCGAACACGTGGTCGGCGCGCAGAGCGGGATCGTGGCCGTCGCTGTCGAGGGCGATCACGACCGCGCGGAAAAGCAGGACGAGATTTGCGCCGCCGCGGACGCGGTGGACAGCGGCGACGGGGTGGTGGTGGTGACCGACATCTTTGGCGGCTCGCCCTCGAACCTGTCGCTGCGTGCCTGCCGCCCCGACAACCGCCGCATTCTCTACGGGGCCAACCTGCCGATGCTCATCAAGCTGGCCAAGAGCCGCCACAGCCCGGTCTCGGTGGCGGTGCGCGCGGCGCTCGAGGCGGGGCGCAAGTATATCGACAGCCACAACGTTTCAACGGAATGAGGAAAAGCGCAATGAGCGAGCGCATGCGGCGGCAACTCGAGATCGTCAACGAAAAGGGGCTGCACGCCCGCGCCGCCGCCAAGTTCGTCGAGGTGGTCGAGGGGTTCGATGCGCAGGTCGAGGTGAGCCACGGCCCCGAGTCGGCCTCGGGCGACAGCATCATGGGGCTTTTGATGTTGGCAGCGGCCAAAGGAAGCACTATTGACGTCGAGATCATGGGGGCCGATGCCGGGCCGCTGGGCGATGCGCTGGCCGCGCTGGTCGCCGATCGCTTCGGCGAGGATACCTAGGCCGCGCATGGCACCGGCACAGCGAAGCGGGACGGACGACGTGAGCAGGAAGGCGCAGCCAGAGACCGGCGGGGAGACCGGCGGGGAGACCGGCGGGCAGGTTCTGTTAACCAAGTACGATCGCCGCAGTCTGACCTATGCCAACAGCTTTGACAGCCCCGCCACCGCCACGATCATCCGCGGGATGGAGTGGCTGACCGGCAAGATCAGCATCATCCGCATGATCCGCGCCTTCGAGAAGAGCGGCGCGCCCTCGGGGCAGGCGTTCTGGCGGGCGGCGCTCGATACGATGGGTGTTCCGCTGCTTACGCCCGACGAGGAGATCGCCAACATCCCCACCGAGGGCCCGGTGGTGGTGGTGGCCAACCATCCACACGGGCTTGTCGACGGGATGATCCTCGCCGATCTGATCGGGCGGCAGCGCACGGATTACAAGATCCTGACACGCGCGCTGCTGACGGGGATCGACGAGGTGGCGGCGTCCTACATGATCCCGGTGCCGTTCCCGCACGACCCCGAGGCGCAGCGCAAATCGGTCGAGATGCGTGCGAGCGCGATGTCGCATCTCAAGGAGGGGGGGCTCATCAGCGTGTTTCCCTCTGGCGTGGTGGCGTCATCCGACACGCTCTTTGGTCCGGTGATCGAGCGCGAGTGGAACGTGTTCACCGCGCAGATGATCCGCCGCTCGGGCGCGCAGGTGGTGCCGGTCTACTTTCCCGGGTCCAATTCGCGCTGGTATCAGATGGCCAATTGCATCTCGCCCACCATGCGGCAGGGGCTCTTGTTGCACGAGGTGGTGCGCAGTTGCGGAAAGCCGCAGAAACCGGTCGTGGGCAAGCCGGTGGACGCGGAACGGATGAAGATGTTGCAAGGCGACCCGCGCGGCTTCATGGAATGGCTGCGCGCGCACACGCTGTCGCTGGGAGAGCGGCGGGGGTAGCGGTCGGGCGACCGGGTTTGGCCTGGAGGGGACGTTGCGGCATCCGGGCGATGAGCCGCGCGGGCGCCAGCCCACGGGTTGGCGATCCAGCGGTTGGTCTGCCGCGCTTTATCTCACAAAATCCGAGAGAGATGAGAGCTTTGCACCAGCGTTACGCAATCGCCAGCCCGAGGGGTGGGCTGGCGATCGCGCGGAGGCGCGTAAACGCGCCTTTATTCCGCGCGGAGGCAGGATGTGAATGGCAGGGACAGGCCAGAATTCCCCTCACGTGAACCGGTTGTCGCGCGGGAAGCCGCGCGGGGCCATGCGGCCCGCGCCCGCGCGTTTGCCCAGCCATTCCGTGAGGTCGCTCTCGGTGCGGGTACGGCCCGCCGGGTCGCGCCAGCTCAGCCCGTCGGCGAGGGTGAAGGTGGTGGCGTCCGACAGCCCGCCGTCCTTGAATTTCTGGAGCCGCACGCCCTTGCCGCGGCCCAGTTCCGGCAATTCGTCGAGGGCGAAGACCAGCACCTTGCGGTTCTCGCCCACGCAGGCCACGTGATCGCCCGCCACCGGCCGGCAGACCACCGCGCGGGCGGGGGCGCGCAGGTTGAGCACCTGCCTGCCGGTCCGGGTCTGGGCCAGAACCTCGTCCTCGGACACCACGAATCCGTCGCCCGCCGAGGACGCGACCAGGAGCTTGCGCCCCGGCTTGTGGATCAGAAGATCGACGATCTCGGCCTCGTTGGGCAGATCGACCATGAGGCGCAGCGGCTCTCCCATGCCGCGCCCGCCCGGCAGGCTCGCCGCCGCGAGGGTGTAGAACCGCCCGTTGGTGCCGAAGACGAGCAGCCGGTCGGTGGTCTCGGCGTGAAAGATGAAGCGCGGCCCGTCGCCGTCCTTGAATTTCAGTTCGCGATTCAGGTCGATATGCCCGGTCATGGCGCGGATCCAGCCGCGGCGCGAACAGACCACGGTGATCGGCTCGCGCGGGGTCATCGCCTCGATCGGCACCTCCTCCACCGGCCCCGCCTCGGAGAAGGTGGTGCGGCGCGCGCCGATCGGGTGGGTCTTGCCGAACGTCTTTTTCACCTCCTTGAGCTGGTTGGCGATGGCGGCCCATTGCAGGCGCGTGTCGTCGAGCAGATCCTCGAGCCCGGCACGTTCCTCCATCAGCGCGTTGCGCTCGGCGCGCAGCTCCATCTCCTCGAGCCGGCGCAAGGAGCGCAGGCGCATGTTGAGGATCGCCTCGGCCTGGATATCCGACAGCCCGTCCTCTTTGGACGGGGCGGGGGAGATGTAATCGGCTTCGGAGGCGGCGCGGGTGAAGGTCCGGCCCCAGTCCTCGCGCATCAGGGCCGGTTTGGGCGCGTCGTCGTAGCGGATGATCTCGATCACGCGGTCGAGGTTGAGAAAGGCGACGATCAGCCCTTCGAGCACCTCGAGCCGGTGGTCGATCTTTTCCATCCGGTGGCGCGAGCGGCGCAGCAGCACCTCCTGCCGGAAATCGAGAAAGGCGCGCAGCACCTCGCGCAGCGAGCAGACCCGGGGCGTCACCCCGTCGACGAGCACGTTCATGTTGAGCGAGAAGCGCAGTTCCAGATCGGTGTTGCGGAACATCAGCCCCATCAGTGCCGCCGGATCGACATTGCGCGTGCGCGGCTCGAGGATGAGGCGCACGTCATCGGTGCTCTCGTCGCGGACATCGGCGAGGATCGGCACCTTGCGGGTCTGGATCAGGTCGGCGATGCGCTCGATCAGCTTGGATTTCTGCACCTGGTACGGGATTTCGGTGACGACGATCTGCCAGCCGCCGCGGCCCAGCTCCTCGACCTCCCAGCGGGCGCGCAGCCGGAAGGAGCCGCGCCCGGTGCGATAGGCCTGCGCGATGTTCTCGGCTGGCTCGACGATCACGCCGCCGGTGGGAAAATCGGGGCCGGGGATATGGTTGAGCAATGTCTCGTCGCGCGCATCCGGCGACTTGATCAGGTGAAGGCAGGCGTCGATCAGCTCGGCGATGTTGTGCGGCGGGATGTTGGTGGCCATGCCCACGGCGATGCCCGAGGCGCCGTTGGCCAGCAGGTTCGGGAAGGCCGCCGGCAGCACCACAGGTTCGCGCAGCGTGCCGTCGTAATTGTCCCGGAAATCGACCGCGTCCTCGGTCAGCCCCTCCAGCAGCGCCTCGGCAAAGGGGGTCATCCGCGCCTCGGTGTAGCGCGAGGCGGCCGGATTGTCGCCGTCGATATTGCCGAAATTGCCCTGCCCGTCCACGAGCGGGTAGCGCACCGCGAAATCCTGCGCCAGCCGCGCCATCGCGTCGTAGATCGCGGCATCGCCGTGGGGGTGGTAATTGCCCATCACGTCGCCGGAAATCTTGGCGGACTTGCGGAATCCGCCGGTGCTGGAGAGCCTGAGTTCGCGCATGGCGTAGAGGATGCGGCGATGCACCGGTTTGAGCCCGTCGCGGGCATCCGGGAGCGCGCGGTGCATGATGGTCGAGAGCGCATAGGTCAGATACCGCTCGCCGATGGCGCGGCGCAGTGGCTCGGGTGTGGCCTCGGGGCGCATGTTGGGGTCGTCGAGCAGGTCTGTCATGGATATGGTGATACAGACGGCATGCGCGGGCGTAAAGCGGGGACAGGGCCGCGTGTGCTTGCATCGTGCACTGCGCCGGGCCACAAGGCGTGCATGAACGAACGGTGCATCCTCATCACCGGCTGTTCGTCGGGTATCGGGCTGGACGCGGCGCAATCCTTGCGCGGGCGTGGCTGGCGCGTCTTTGCCGCGTGCCGCAAGGAGGCCGATTGCGCGCGGCTGCGCGAGGAGGGATTCGCGGCGCCGCGGATCGACTATGAGGACGAGGCGAGCATCGAGGCCGGGCTGGCGGAGGTGCTGGGCGCGACGGGCGGGCGGCTCGATGCGCTGTTCAACAACGGGGCCTATGCGATACCCGGGCCGGTCGAGGACGTCCCCACCGAGGCGCTGCGCACCATATTCCAGGCCAACCTGATCGGCTGGCACGACCTGACGCGGCGGGTGATCCCGGTGATGCGCGGGCAGGGGCATGGCCGTATCGTGCAATGCTCTTCGGTGCTGGGCCTCGTCGCGATGAAATGGCGCGGGGCCTACGTGGCGACGAAATTCGCGCTGGAGGGGCTGAGCGATGCGATGCGGCTGGAGCTTGCGGGCACCGGGATCGAGGTTGTGATCATCGACCCGGGGCCGATCGACACGCCGTTTCGGCAGAATGCGATCAAGCAGTTCGAGAAATGGATCGACTGGGAGAACTCGGTGCGGGCCGAGGAGTATCGCGAGAGCCTGCTCGACCAACTTTACAAGGGGAGCAGCAAGGGGCCGCAATGGCCCGTCGCCGCGGTGACGAAACGGCTCATCCGCGCGCTCGAATCGCCGCGCCCGAAGGCGCGGTACTATGTCACGACACCCACTTACGTGATGGGCGCGCTGCGCCGTGTATTGCCGGTGCGGGCGCTTGATTGGGTGCTGAGCAGGGGGTGAACGGCCCGTGGCGGGACAGGGCGCGGGGGATTTTCCCTTTCGCTTTCCCCGCGCGCCGTCCTAGATGCGCGGCAGACGCGATTCGAATGCAAGGAGGGGATCATGCTGAGCGACCCGCTTTTCTGGCTCGTGGCTGCGGGCTGCCTGGTGACGGCGGCGATCCTGATCCGCGGCATCGCGACCTTCGGCAAGGAGGGGGTGGAGAACGCCAAGCGCGCCAACAAGTACATGCGCTGGCGGCTGATCGCGCAGTTCGTGGCGGTGCTGCTGATCCTCGTGTTCGTCTATTTCCGCAGGTAGGGAGGCTGATTCATGGTCGTGCTCAACAAGATATACACACGCACCGGCGACGCGGGCGAGACCGCGCTGGGCAACGGTGTGCGGGTGGCCAAGCATTCGGCGCGCGTCACCGCCTATGGCACGGTGGACGAGCTCAACGCCACGCTGGGGCTGGCGCGGCTCCATGCCGAGGGCGAGACCGACGCGGCGCTGGCGCGGATTCAGAACGACCTCTTTGACCTGGGTGCGGACCTGTGCCGCCCGGACATGGAGAAGGACGGTGAGGCCGAGTATATCCCGCTGCGGATGGTGCCCGCGCAGGTGGACCGGCTCGAGGCCGAAATCGACGCGATGAACGGCCATCTCGAACCGCTGCGCAGCTTTATCCTGCCGGGCGGCTCGCCGCTGGCCGCGCATCTGCACCTGTGCCGCACCGTGGCGCGGCGTGCCGAGCGGCTGGTGGTGGAACTGGCGGCGCTGGAAACGGTCAACGAGGCGGCGGTGCGCTATCTCAACCGGGCGAGCGACTGGTTCTTCGTGGCCGCGCGCATGGCCAATGACGGCGGCAAGGAGGACGTGCTGTGGGTTCCAGGCGCGAACCGGTGACATATTCTGGAAAGGATCGCGGGCCACAAACCGTCAATACGTGGCGTCCGCGAACCGAAACGTGACGATTTTACCCTGTTTCCCGCGCGCATGAGCCGGTATCACCGCGCGGGAGAGCCAAGCCGAGGGGCCGCGAGGGGCCGCTCATCACTGTAAGGGAGACCGTGCCAATGAAGGTGCTCGTGCCTGTCAAGCGCGTGATCGATTACAACGTCAAAGTCCGTGTCAAGGCGGATGGAAGCGGTGTCGATCTCGCCAATGTCAAGATGTCGATGAACCCGTTCGACGAGATCGCCGTCGAGGAAGCCATCCGCCTGCGTGAGGCGGGCAAGGCCGAGGAGGTGATCGCCGTCTCCATCGGCGTCAAACAGGCGCAGGAGACGCTGCGCACGGCGCTTGCGATGGGCGCGGATCGCGCGATCCTCGTGGTTGCCGCCGATGACGTGCATCAGGATGTCGAGCCGCTCGCCGTGGCCAAGATCCTAGCCAAGATCGTCGAGGAAGAGCAGCCCGGCCTCGTGCTCTGTGGCAAGCAGGCCATCGACAACGACATGAACGCCACCGGGCAGATGCTGTCGGCGCTGTTGGGCTGGTCGCAGGCGACGTTTGCCTCGAAGCTGGAGATCGAGGGCGATCACGCGCTGGTCACCCGCGAGGTGGATGGCGGGCTTCAGACCATCAAGGTGACGATGCCGGCCATCGTGACCGTCGATCTGCGCCTCAACGAGCCGCGCTATGCGAGCCTTCCCAACATCATGAAGGCCAAGAAGAAGCCGCTCGACGAGAAGACCGCCGAGGATTACGGCGTCGATGCGAGCCCCCGTCTGGAGGTGCTCAAGACCGAGGAGCCGCCGGCGCGCAAGGCGGGCGAGATCGTGGGCTCGGTGGACGAGCTGGTGGCGAAACTCAAGGAAGCGGGGGTCGTGTGATGGCTGTTCTTCTTCTTGCAGAAGTGACCGATGGCGAGCTGAACCTGGACGCGACCGCCAAGGCGGTGGCGGCGGTGGCAGCGCTCGGCGATGTGACCGCGCTCTGTGCCGGTGCGCACGCGGCGGCGGCGGGCGAGGCGGCGTCAAAGATCGCCGGTGTCGCCAAGGTCCTGGTCGCCGAGGATGCCTCTCTCGGGCATCGCCTGGCCGAGCCGACGGCGGCGCTGATCGTGTCGCTTGCCGGCGATTACGATCACGTCGTGGCCCCGGCCACCACGGATGCCAAGAACGTGCTGCCGCGGGTGGCTGCATTGCTCGACGCGATGGTGATCTCGGACGTCTCTGGTGTCATTGATGGCGATACGTTCGAACGCCCGATCTATGCGGGCAACGCCGTGCAGACGGTGAAGTCGAAGGACGCCAAGAAGGTCGTCTCGATCCGCACCTCGACCTTCGACGCGGCGGGCGAGCAGGCGGCCTGCGCCGTCGAGACCATCGGGGCCACCGACAATCCGGGCCTTTCCGAATGGGTCGAGGACAAGGTGGCCGAGAGCGACCGGCCGGAGCTGACCTCCGCGGGTGTCGTTGTCTCGGGCGGCCGTGGCGTCGGCAGCAAGGACGATTTCGCGCTGATCGAAAGCCTCGCGGACAAGCTGGGCGCCGCCGTTGGTGCGAGCCGCGCGGCGGTCGATTCGGGCTATGCGCCGAACGATTGGCAGGTGGGTCAGACCGGCAAGGTCGTCGCCCCCGATCTGTACGTCGCGGTGGGCATTTCCGGCGCGATCCAGCACCTTGCGGGGATGAAGGATTCGAAGGTCATCGTCGCGATCAACAAGGACGAGGAAGCGCCGATTTTCCAGGTCGCCGATTATGGCCTGGTGGCCGATCTCTTCACCGCCGTGCCGGAGCTGGTCGAGAAGCTCTGACGCGCGGGCGGCATGTCGAGACAACGGGGCTCGCGCGATGGCGCGGGCCCCGCTTATTTTTGTCCGGCATAAGGGTCGTGGTCCTTGCCTCGGTTGCTCGGACGGAGGTCCGAGGGGCAAGTGAGCGGACCGGAGCGGACCGTGGCCGGGTGCGTCATGACGGGTGCGATGGGCCTTGAGCGGTCGTTGGACCATCCGGTCCCGGCGCGGATTCAAGGCCGAAGGCCGCCGCGCGAGCGCCAGCCCGCCCCCCGGGCTGGCGATTGGGTAACGCTGGCGCAAAGCTCTGATCGCTCTCGGGAACCCGGAGATAAAGCACAATAGACCAGCCATCGGATCGCCATCCCGCGGGCTGGCGCTCGCGCGGCTCATCACCAGATGG
>MRWG01001579.1_pt1 | contig 14014 bp, 18 predicted proteins | sample 1013341 | NCBI WGS metagenome assembly MRWG01 (sample SAMN06117577, study PRJNA244670) | biofilm metagenome | biome: Water; feature: Cathode Biofilm; material: Biofilm; isolation source: microbial consortium enriched at the cathode of a solar microbial fuel cell | place: USA: District of Columbia ... | reverse complement strand
GAGCGGAAGATGGTGGAGGGGTTGTTGGGGGACGAGCTTGTAGGGGAGTGAACTCGTAATCCCTAGCGCCGTCCAGTAGGTTGCAGGACTACCCATAGTGAATCCACTTTGCATGGGGAGTTTCACGCGCTGAAGTTGATTCGCCATTTGGCGTGCAACTACAAGTCCGCGGGTAAGCCCGAGGTCCGGGCGCGTCGATTCATGTATCTACGAAATGCTGCGCCGCAGTATTCCTTAACTTGCGCCGGCCGGCGATCGCAAAGATTCGCTAATTGCAGCTTTTTGCAGATGAGAAACCCTGCTATCTTCCGTAACGGCAACATTCTCGTATTGGGGTGATATGCGGATTCCACATTGCACGATGGCGCGACATTCTTGGTACGTGGCGTGTGCGTAATTCATCTAAAGCATTGTTCGCTGCGCGGAGCCTCTAATGCGCGAACGTAATGCCAGACGCAACTTTCGGTATCCGTAATGTCACCGTGGAATGAATTTCTACAGTCTGTGAAGCAAGCGGAGCTTGAACTCGGAAGCCCGCCAGAAATCTGGTACCGCGGCCACTCGGATGCGGATTGGCAACTAATCCCTAGTCTTATGCGTGTGCCGGATTGGGAGCTTAAAGAGAAAGAGCTTTTTCGCGAGTTCAGGCAAACCGCGTCTAGGTTATTTGATACGCGGTCAAGCGACTGGGAAACGCTCTTCGATATGCAACATTATTGGATCCCAACACGCCTTCTCGACTGGTCATCGGTCATGGGAGTCGCTATCGCTTTCATACTGCATGCAGACTATACGGCGAATCAGGATAGCGCCGTATATGTCCTGGACCCTCTAGCTCTGAATCGAATAAGTAGTAAGGAAATGGTCAATCTTCCAGAGGATAAAAATTTCCGATACCAATCTCTATATTGGGAACACAACCCTATCCGTATCGAGCGCCCGATAGCTGTCCGACCAACTCACCAAAGCTCTCGTCTAGCCGCGCAGAAAGGCACGTTTACAGTGCATGGGACTCTGGAACAAGGATTCGAACAAAGTGCATCGGCATGTTATCGAAAAGTAATTTTGCGAAAAGATGCGAAAGCAGAGGCGCGAGACTTTCTCAAATGGGCAAACCTAGATGAGTACACGCTATACCCGGACATCGTAGGTATGGCTCAGCATATCAAGCGGAAAGTGCTCGGAGGCCATCACCAATGAAACTGTCGTCGAAAGAGCGGATCAGCCTTCTTAATCAGTACCGCATCCTCGCAAAGCTGTACCCAGATGAAGAAGCACACTATCAAGAGCTCGTGAGTATTCTTGAATCCGGATATGAGGTTTTTTATTCGCAGATCGACCAGTGGCTAAGTGACCCTATGCCTGAAGAAGAGGGGCGCTTTGTTATTGACGTTCTGAACATGTACAGGGCGATAGAAGATTTCAAACGTTCGAACGAAAGCGATGCCGTCTCGACTGATTTTTTGTCATTCTTCCGAGGATTTGATGGCAACGAAGAAGCGAGTTATATGTCTTTTGCGAAATTTCTAATACTTGACCAGGGGAAGTTTGCGGAGCAGCGCAATTACTTTTCAAAAAACGATGCGCTTAACAGTCATGCGCCAATGATCGGCAAGTATCGTCGAATGGTTCAACGTTGGCAGGAAACTACGGCGCAGTGGAACCTCTCAGAGCGGGATGTTCTCGCTATCCTCGGAGCAGCGAGAAGCTAACAATGCGTTCAACTCCGACGCTTGACCGCTTCCTCCCTTCGCTACCGCTCCGGCCGTCGCCGTCAAGCGCGGGTTAACGCGCCGTTATGTGTCATCGCCACATCGTCGGTGCCGACGTCTAAGCTATGGGCGACAACGCTAGACTCTTCTTCAATTCCAATAATGGAGAGGACACGCTCCATGGACGCATCAGCCTGAGCGAAGAACAACTAACGTACGCACGGGAGCGCAAAGACGCTCTTCTAGGCCATCTAAAGCCCGAACTTCGTTCCGCCCTAGGGATCGACGTTAGACATTGGCTTCAAGGCTCCTACAAAAATCACACCCTAATCGCACCCGTTCGAAAAGGTGAAGAATTCGACATCGATGTCGGAGTTTATCTGCTGTGCCATGCTGACAACGAAGGCCTAGATGCCGGAGATGCGAAGCAGTTGAATCGCGATATCTTGACCGAGTTCGCGACAAATTCCGGCACGGCTACAATCGACGAATCAAAGGCCCGATGCGAACGTATTCGCTACCCAGGCTCTTTCCATATAGATGTGCCGTTGTATTACATTGACGAAGCGACAGATGTTTGTCGGTTAGCGACGAACGCAGAGGGCTGGATCGATAGCGATCCTAAAGAATTCCAAGATTGGTTTGACCGAGCCGTTCAACACTACTCGGATCTCGAGTTAGGGAAGTTGCGCCGAGTAATCCGTTATCTGAAAGCCTGGAGTTGCCTGAAATGGCCCAAACAGAAAGATCGTCCATCGTCTATAGCGTTAACTGTTCTCGTCGCACAGCATTTCGACAACTCTGATGAAGATGATGACGCTTATTGCGGGACAGTGGCGGCAATCGCAGATGCATTTGATACAGACCAAGAAGTACTAAGTCCAATAAATGGTGACGATTTGCTCGGCCTCGACAAGACTCAAACTGACGATGTTCGGGCAAAACTAAACGGTCTTAAAAGCGCCTGTGATTTTATACGCGAGTCGAGCGATCCAGTTGAACAGTATGCGATCTGGACTGGCATTTTCGAACACCTTTTCCCGCCCCTCAAGGAAAGCCAGAATCAAGTAGCAAGCCTTCAGAACCTTCCAGCGATAACCCGCCCACCTCGAATCGGGGTGCGCCATTTGGACAAATCGAAACGGGAGTTATCCAACTCTGTTACTGACCGAATTCGACCGTTCAAAGGTGAGCATCTGTACTTTCGGGTCGATAATCGTTCCGATTACGGCCCGACGGCCAGAGTTCATTGGCTCGTCAGAAACCGTGAAAAGGAGGCCTCCTTAGTAAACGATTTAGGCCACACGTCGATTCATTCTTTAGATTACGAGCAATACGAATCATGTGCTTATCGCGGAAAGCATTACATGGAGTGCATGATTATCGATAACGCTCAACTACATGGTTTCGGCTGGGTTGAGGTAAGTATCCAAGGGTTTCCTCGCCCGCTGAGGAACCCACCCAAGAAACGTCACTACACGGGGCGACGTTGACGTGTGGCGGGTGCTCCCACTGTTATGGTTTGTGAAGCTGCTGTCATTATTGCTATCGGCGCTGATTGTTGCCGGATTAGCAATTACTTTCGGGGTGGATCGAATCTGGACGCCCGCCACTGTTAATCCACAGTTCTCCGACGTATTCGAGACTATTAGTCTGACGATCCTAGCGTTCCTCGCACTTGTCTACGTCAGTGGAAAATGGCTTTGGAAGTGGTTGTGGCGGACGCCACGATTAGGAAAAGCTCTCGATACCTACCTTTGCCCTGATTTAAATGGAAAGTACACGGGCACGATTTCTTCCAATTATGCGGACGAATCGGGGAATCCGATCGAGAAGGAAGTCGAAATGGAAATCCAGGCCGACTTTTTCCGCGTCTCCGTGTTCGTGAAATCGGTGGATAATTATCAGTTCAGTCGAGTTCTCGTGTCGGAACTATCCAAAGATCCAACCGATAATGGGCTACTGCTCATCTATGTCTTCGAGAGCGAGGTGCCAAAAGCGGTCGAAACTGACGATAAGCGTTTCTTTGGTGCAGCCCGGATAAAGCTTACGCGTGGCGGTTCAGATCTGATCGGAAGAGGTCACTATTGGACAGATAGGGCCTCCCAGCGAGCAAAGAGCACCGCCGGATTCATCGAGATCAGAAGAATGACACATAACAATGCAATGTAGCGTTATGTGGCATGAAGTTCCTCTTTCCCTGACAAACTGAATAATGTGTCAGCTTTATTTACCGACTGTTTTCCCGGTAAAAAATTAATCTGACGCGCCCTATAACAGCGTGCCTTTCGTAAGTACTGAAATTTCCACTCCTCCAATGCGCGCTGTATCGGGCAACTGACCACGACGTTAAACCGTCGGAACCGTCCCCCCATCAATCACATACTCCGCCCCGGTAACCGTAGCCGCACGCGGCGATACAAGAAATGCAATCAGGCTCGCCACTTCCTCAGGTTTTGACGGCCGCCCGATGGGAATACCGCCGAGTGATTGCATGATAATTTCCTTCCCGCCCTCATAATCGGTGTTGGCTTGCTCGGCGATGCGTTCGGTTAATGCCACGGCCGCTTCGGTTTCAACCCAGCCCGGCGCCACCCGCAACACGCGCACACCTTTTGGCGAGACTTCTTTCGACAGACTCTTGCTGTAGGTGGAAAGTGCGGCTTTTGCCGCCGCATAGGCGGTGGTTGATTCCGGCAGCGGCAGTCGGCCTTGAATGGAGGTGACATGCACGATAACGCCATCCTTTTGCGCCGCCATGCCGGGCAGCAGGGCGCGGTCGAGGCGGACGGCGGGGAAGAGATTCAGGTTCAGTTCTTCCAGCCACTCCGCTTCGCCCAGCGCTTTGAAACCCCCTGCCGGTGCGGACGATCCCCCGAGCACATGAACAATAATGTCTACGCCCCCGATACGTTCATTCACGGCGGCAACCACGGCATCGCAACCATCGATTGTGGTCAGGTCGGCGGCGACGAACTGATCTTCCGGGAAATCGACGGGACGGGTTCGCGCACAGGCCAGTACATTCGCGCCACAGTCTTTCAACAGACGAACCACCGCGCCGCCAATCCCCTTGGTGCCGGCCGTCACCAATACGCGCTTTCCTTCGAGTTCCAGGTCCACGGGCATTAGTTAATCTCCAAAAACTGTATCTTGTTGTCCTTGAGCAAAAACGCGTAGTGCAGGCTTGCCGGGCTGCCCGGGAAATTTCCGGTGACGGTTGCGGTGACGACCACACGCTCATCGTCCCGGGCAACGGCCTTTGGCTCCGCGCGAAACTGAAACCTGGTTTGCGCTTCCTGCATCCAGGACCCGATAGCCGCGAGCCCTCGACGTGGACTGCCCTCATCGATGACAACGGCGTCGGCGGAGAAGTAGTGCTCAATGTGGGAAGTGTCTTGCCCATTGCTGGCGCTAAAATAGGCGCTGATGGATTCGGGTAGATTTGGATTCATTGCGGGTGCTCCTGTCGGGATCTTGCGTGACGGGAAGCTTCTACTTAGGCTTACTAATTATCAAGAACGCACCTGAAAGTAAGTTCCTTACCTATGCGAAAGGTCTACACACCATCGACCGCGGCGGCGGACGCGCTGGAAGTGATCCAATTGTTGGAAGGACGCTGGAAGCTATTGATCCTTTTCCACCTGTTCGACGGGAAAGTACAGCGCTATTCGGATTTTGAGCGGCTCATTCCGGGGATCTCGCAAAAAATGCTGGCCCAGCAATTGCGAAAGCTGGAGGCAGACAAGATCGTAGCCCGCAAGGTCTACCCCCAGGTGCCACCGAAGGTTGAATACCGGTTGACGGAATGGGGCCAGGCATTGTGCCCTGCCCTCGACGCGCTGCTTCACTGGGCGGAGCAGAGAGAACACTTTAATGGGCCGGCTTAGCTGGGGTTTGTAGCGGACACGGTTGACTTAATGACTGATCGAATAGTGTTGCTACCGCATTCAGTCGGCCCGGGCAGGGACAACAGCTGCCGTTTTTCTATCGCCACAAGAAATTTCATTACATCAATAAGTCAACAGCATCGCCGAAATCAGCTTACAACCGTGGGCAACCAGAATGACAAAACCATAGGCCTAAATTGAGTCAATGGCGAACGATTGGTCGGAAGCAGAAGTCGAAGCCGCCGTCGCGGATTATTTCGCGATGCTGCGGTTGGAACTCGCTGGCCAAAAATACAACAAGACAAAACACCGACACGCCTTGATGGAGCGGCTGAACGACCGTTCGAATGGGTCAGTGGAGCTCAAGCACCAGAATATCAGCGCCGTGCTTATCGAGATGGGCATCCCGTACGTCAACGGATACAAACCACGTTCCAATTATCAAAGAACGTTATTGCCGGCTGCGGTACAACGCTATTTGTCCTCGAACCCTGATCTGCTTGAAGCCATCGATTTCGATGCCGCTGTGGTTCCGGATATTCCGTCCGTCGATGACATCCTGGCCGCGCTGGAAAGCCCGCCGGATCCCGAGTCGAGCAGAACTCGGTCAGTTGCGGAGCCGCGCGTCATATATAACCCGAGTAGTCGGAACTACCTGGAACGCGAAGCTCGCAATCAGCTGTTAGGTGAAGCCGGGGAACAATTCGTCATCAACTACGAACGGGCCAGGTTAATTCACGCGGGGAAAGATAGTCTGTCGGACCGCATCGAGCAGATTTCAGCAACCGTCGGCCCATCGGCCGGTTACGATATCCGATCGTTCGAAGAGAATGGTACAGACCGGTTCATCGAAGCTAAAACTACGAAGTACGGCAAAAACACCCCGTTTTACATCACTCCGAACGAGCTGGGTTTCTCCCAAAGTAATGCTGGCCGCTACTATCTGTATCGTGTGTTTCGATTTCGCGACCGTCCACGCCTGTTCACGCTTCACGGCAGCATCGATCAACAGTGCAAGATAAAACCGTCGGAATTCATGGCGGTAGTGAAATAGCAGCGGGGTTGTGTATTTGCCCCCATGACGACGGATCCCGGACTGCCTCGAACGAGCAATCGGCTCGCGCGAAATAATGTGTCAGGTTTATTCAACAGTTATTTACCGCGAGAAAATAAACCTAAAAAATAAATCTGACACGTTTTATAGTCACCGAAGCACGAAGAAGTTCACTCGCTATCGCGGCAAGGATCGTAAGCGGCGAGGTAGACCCCTACGATGGTGCGATGACGATCTGGAAAACGATCCTCAATACTTTGCCGGAGCCGATACCGGACGACCTGTGGCCGTTCAAGTCGTGCGCGAGCGCCATTGAAGACTACATTTGGAATTTCGAGCAAGGCGGGGCTAACGCGGATGCCGAAATCATCCGCGAGAAGGAAGAAATCGTCCGCGCGGCGACGGCGTTAATTGCAGCGCCAGACATCCGCTCGAATGAATCGTAGAAACGAAGGCTTCTTCTTTCGTGCCGGAACTGCCAGTGCGATTTGATCACAAAACAGGAACATCCCACATTTCGAACCGCCCGCGTTATAACGTCCGGTTCGAACCCGTCGACTTTTGCGATGCTGCTGACGGCGCACCCGATTACAGCGGGATCTTCTGCGACTTGCGCAATCACGGTGAGCACCGCACGACGGTGTTTTGCGATGCAACAAGCTTTGCCCGGCTAATGTGGGATGTCCCCTTTTCCATGACGGCGAAGACTATCCTCATCATCATCGTCACAAGCCTGTGTGCCTGCACCGGGGAATTCCCGAGAGATCCCGCCCACGTCGGCGCAGCCACGGATGCGTACGATAATACCGGGCTGATCGACCAGCTCGAATCCATCAAGGCGTGGCATGTCGAGCACAATACCGGCGTCGCCGCCCGCCTTCGTCCCGGTCTCTCGGAATCGGCGTTCCCGGCGGAAATTGTGACGAATCGCTGCCGCCTGACCGAAGAGCTGAAAGCGCTCTGGTCGTGGCATGACGGCGCCCCCGGTGCCGTGCCGTTCATCTGGTATCACGATTTTCTGTCGCTCGAACAAGCGATTTCAGAATACAAATGGCTCGTGCTCAACCCGTTCGTGGCGTGGGATCCGAATTACATTCCGATATTGTCGTTCGAAGGCGAGTGGTACGCCGCCTATTGCGGCGGGCCGCCGGGCGCTGCCGGACCCGTTATCCATTACTTCCTCGAAGACGGCGCGAGACTCACGGCGGTAAACCTGACGGCGTTAATGCGGACGATGGCGCAGGCTTTCGCCGCGGACGCCGTAACCTGGGAAAATAACGGCATGGTCGAAGATCTTTTCAAGATCAGGGAAATACATCGCGCGAACAACCCGGGTTACGAGTTTCCCTATGCCGTACCCGATGGCACCTGACCAGACGCGGAGAATGGGGACATCCCACACTTACCCGGTTTCGCGCGCTTCGAGATATCCCGATGAAATGCCTGCGCTACCGTGGACGGCGCGACAAGCGACGCCGCCGGAATCCGGCGAAACACACGCCGATATGAACGACGGCGCTTCCGGTTCCCGACCCGCTTTACGGATCGAATCCATACCAGCAGGACCCGACCGCGCCAGCGCAACCCCGCACCCGTCCACAAAGCCAGGTAAACTGCACCCGCAATCCGCAACGCACTCTATCCACAGTTCATGATCCGACCAGCAACGCCGTCAGATTTCGGAGAAATAGCCACCGTGATCAACGACGGCGCCTCGGCTTACAAAGGCGTTATTCCGGCGGACTGTTGGCACGAGCCGTACATGTCCGAGTCCGATCTTCACGCGGAAATTAGCGCTGGCGTTGCGTTCTCGTGTTATGTCGACGGTGAAGACGTTCTTGGGGTTATGGGGATCCAGGACAGAGGCCCCGTCATCCTGATCCGGCATGCCTATGTCCGTTCATCTGCCCGACGGCGCGGTATCGGCGCGGAACTGCTTTCAGCCCTGACGCAAGAGACGTCCAAACCGATATTAATCGGAACCTGGAAGGCGGCCACCTGGGCCGTGGATTTTTACGCGAAGCACGGCTTTACCGTATTGCCCGACGCGCAAGCAAGAACGCTGCTGGATAAGTTCTGGAACGTTCCCGTGAGGCAAATGGAAACGTCCGTCGTGCTTGCGAATGACGTTTTCACCGGTGCTCCGGACGCCTAACCGCCGCCGAAAGCAATCGAAGCTATTTGCGGTACATCAGTTTCTCGTACACGCGCGGCTCGACCGTGGCCGCGCCCAACATGCCCCCCGCCAGCGCCCCGGCGATTCCGGGGGTCATCACATCCTGGCCGGTTAAATAGAGATTGGGGACTGGCGTACGCACGCGAAACGCATCGGACAGCATCCGGCGCGGGGTTGTTTCGATGCCGTAAAACCCGCCTTTTTCGTGGCCGGTGAACCGTGCCGTTGCGAGGGGCGTGCCGAGTTCGCGATACACGAGCAATGGCATGAGCGCGGGAAATTTATCCGCGAAGAACGCCATGAGCTTCGACTCGACGTGTTCCCTGAAGGCAGCCCAGTCCGCCGGGCGGTCCGCTGCCCCGCCTTCGGCGAATTCGGCGACGGTGCGCCAGTCCGCCAATACCAACAGGTCGCCGGTGTGTCGGTTCGCGGGCCCGGGCTCATGGCCGGGGTCTTTCAGTGATGGAAACGAAACAAACATTGTCGAGATCGGTGCATCGGTGGCACGCCAAACACCGTCGTTCGTGTCCCAGCTTTCATAGAACCAGTGATTCGATCGCGTCGCCCCGTAGCGAGCGATGTCGCCCTCAAATCCGAGATACATGTTGAAGTGACAGACCGAGGGTTTGAACGTGCTGATCTCCCGCGCCCAGTCGAGTTCGCGCATTTCCGCCAGCAGCAAACGCTTTACGGTTTCGCCGGCACCAATGGCGGAGAAGATGACCGGTGCATCGATGTCCTCCCCCGCGGCGGTTCGCACGCCAACCGCAGCGCCATTGCGCACCCGGATCGCACTGACGGGGGTTGCAGCTCGTGCCTGTCCGCCGGCGGCTTCGATCACCGGCACCAGTCCTTTCGCGATTGCCGAGGCGCCCCCGACGGGATAAGCGGCACCATCGAGATAGTGGCCCACCACGATCGCGTGAACGGCGAAGCTCGCCTCTGCGGGTATCCCGCCGTACGTTCCCCACTGCGCGGACAGTACGGCGACAAGCTGCGGATCGGAGATGATTTCCCCAATCACGTCCTTCGTCGTACGGCCGCACCAGCGCTGGATCCGGTTCCGGTTCCACCATCGCAGCGCGGGCAGCAGCGGATCGGGAATCGAGCGCTCGGCCCCCAGCATGTGCGCGGTTTCTTCGGCCGCCAGTATGGCTTCGAAATACGCCTCGATTTCCCCGGCGTTATCCGGAAACCGCTCCTTCAGTTCCAGCTTGTACGCGGCCGCGGGGCGCGCGATGGGTATGTTGACGTTATCGGGAAAGTGCAGCGTGTCGTAGACGGTGCCAATGGACCGGAAGTCAATCGCGCCATCACTCAACCAGTCCAGGATCCGTCTCGCCGGCTGATCCGGCCCGAAAGTGCCGCAGTAGTGAAGACCGACGTCCCAGCTAAAGCCGTTCCGGGAGAAAGAATGCGTTAAACCGCCGATCACGGGTGCCTGTTCGAGCAGCAAAACCCGGCGGTCAAACCGGGAAAGTGCGGCCGCGGTCGTCATGCCGCCCATACCTGATCCGATCACGATGACATCGTATTTGCCGGTCGAACGCATCACTGGCCCCCGGGGTACCCTGTCTGCTGTTGGACCAATACTAACCGCCGCCCCGAATCGCCCGTTTGATTCGGGTCAAACCGCGATCCCGGTAAAGGCCGGAAACAGTTTACTCATCTGTCGTGTTGATCTAATGTCGCAACGGCACGAGCCCCGATCGGCCGCTGCGCAGCCCCGGGCCAGTTGGTCAGGATCAGGAATCTGCCCACGGCACGACCACAGACAAGTTAACTGTCCCCGGTGTTTCGAAATCTTGGGAGGGTACGACATGGCTTGCGATCGATGCGGCTATTCGAGCTGCTATAGCTATCACAGTTGTCCGATCTGTAATCCAAAGAAGCCGGACTACGCGGCTAATTTGCACCAGGCTCAGGCTCAGCAGGCGGCGATCGATTCCGCGTTTGAAGGCATTGTCCGGTTTTTGCTGGCGCTGTTCCTCCACCCCTGGTTGTGTTTCGTGGGTTTCTGGATCCTTTGCTGGAGTGCATTGATCCTGATTGCACCGGTCTTCGGCCTCGCGGATAACTGGGGTAATTCTTTGGAAACCACGCCGGACTGGTACCGGAATGCGGCGCTGATAATCCCTGTTGTGCTGGCCGTTGTGTTCAGAAAGTTTATCCAGCCGCTGATGAAATGGATTTTGATCGTCACGGTGTCGCTGCTGGTTCTTTGGGGAGTTGTCGAGCTGGTGATCTATCTTGTGAACCGTGAGTAACCCCCGCAGATCTCCACCCCTGGTGTTGCGGATCTCCACGGGACGCCCGCAAAGCGCAATGACGTTCGCCAAAACCGACGGCGCATAAACCCGTCCGCGCCTCGGGTACGAACATTGTAAATTTATCGGGTACCCTTAACCCCTGTTCCTTCCCAACTGCCAGCGGTGATCCGGATGTACATCGAATACTTCTACTCTGCTCATTCCGCCTTTGCTTATCTCGGGTCGCAGCGGTTCATAGCCATTGCCCGCGCCGCCGGCCGTGAAATCCGGCATCGACCGTTCTATCTCGATCGGGCGGTAGAGACCGTCGGCGCCGGTGCGTTCAGCAATCGGACGCAAGCCCACGTGGATTATTACTTCGGCCGCGAGATCCGGCGCTGGAGCGAGTTTCGCGACGCGCCCGTGATGGACGGAATCCCGACGCATCATTTCAAGGATATGACGCTGGCCAATTGCACGCTGATCGCGGCCGACGAGTCGGGCACGAACATCGATGCGCTCGCGCATGCGTATCTCGAGGCGCATTGGCGGGACGATGCGGACCTGGCTGATGTGGCGACGTTGAGCAAGGTAGCTGAAACCGCCGGCTACGATGTGGCGCCTTTCATCGCGGCAGCCAACAGCGATGCCGTGAAAGCGATATACGAGCGCAACACTGCCGAGGCGATCGAACGCTCGGTGTTCGGGTCGCCGACGTATTTTGTTGATGGCGACATGTTCTATGGTCAGGACCGGCTCGAACTCGTTGAACGGGCGCTCGTGAAAGCGTTCCGCTGAGCGTTCATCACGAGTTCCGGGGGCAGTCGGCTTATCCTCTTCAACCCGCGCGGGACTGCGCTTACGTCAGTCGCTTCCTGAGCCATCCCGGTATTGGATTGACAGATGAGGCAGGTAAACTGCCCCCGTCCCCGCAGCGTGCCAAACGTCATCCCGTCTTATGCCCGAACCAGAACCCGCGCAGATACTCGCCTTTGCTACATCGAATGATCTCAGGCAGTGGCTCGAGGAAAACCACGCTGATGAAACCGAGCTTTGGGTAAGAATTTTCAAAAAGAACAGCGGCATTCCCAGTGTGGCCTGGGACGACGTTGTCATTGAGGCGTTGTGCTGGGGCTGGATTGACGGGATCAAGAAGTCGATTGACGACGCGTCCTATCTCCAGCGCATTAGCCCGAGGAAAAGCAAAAGCAACTGGTCTAAACGCAATACGGAGCATGCCGAACGTTTAATCAGCGCAGGACGGATGCAGGCGCCCGGACTCGTGCACGTTCGCGCCGCCCAATCGGATGGCCGGTGGGAGAACGCGTATAAGGTCAGTGACATGGCAGTGCCCGCGGATTTCCTTGCCGCGCTGGAGACGAGACCAAAGGCGAAGCAGTTTTTTGCAACGCTGACGAAATCGAATCGGTATGTCATTACGCATGGATTGACCAGCGCGAAGAAACCCGCCACCCGGCAGCGACGGTTCGAAGCATTCATTGAACGGCTCGAGCGTGAAGAAAAGCCGTAACAGACATCACAAAGCCCTGTTGTTTCGCGGACGGTTTACTGATCTCAATCATCGATGTGATGCCGATCCGGTTTGCGACTGAATTCCTGAGAAAGCCTGGATCGGATCGTTCGAGCATTTACTCACCCGGAACATTCCGTATCGGGCGGCTGTGTAAGGGCAGTCGTTTTCAGGCGCGGTGATTGATGGCACAGAAACCGGCTGACATTGGCCAGGACCCGGGCCGATGCGAAAAGACAAGTCAGCTGCGGGCGGAACTCCGCGGCGGTTTCCCGTTGCTGAAGATCAGGTTTCGATGCGATTTTGCGCCGAAGCAGTTCGTTCAATGGCTCCAGTGCGCTCGATTCGCGGGAACTCATCAATTGCAGCTTTCTGCAGATGAGAAATGCTGTTATGTTCGGTGCCGCTGGCATTCCTCCGGTTCGGTTGATACGCAGATTCCGCGTGGCACGAACGCACGGCATTGTGAAGGTCCTTCGAATTTCTCTAATCGCGTGTTAGGTGAATAAGGAGCAGGCATTGAACCTTTCGATAATTGGCGTGCTCAAAGGCGCGCTTGCAGAGACCAGCGAACACATCAAGCAACTCACTGTTTCGTTGTTGCTACCGGCCACGGCCCTTGCGTTGTTGGGCACGTTCAAACATGACATTGCAGCGGCAATAATAATCAGCGATGTCGGGTTCGGCCTGCGGGGTGCGAAGCTCCTGCCCGTCCTGGTATCGGGCCTGTTTTTCGTTATGTATGCGTCGACGATTCACCGGGTAATCGTGGTGCCCGGCGAACGGTTACCGAATCGATACGGTATTTATTGGACAGTTAGAGAACTCAAGTACTTCGGCTACCTGGCGATCCTCACACTTGCGAGTTACCCCGTATTGGCGCTCGCGAGTTTTGCCATCGAACTTGCGGGTTCGAGTGTCTTCCGCGGTAATACGCTTGCCACTGTGAGCGGCGCATTGATCGTCATCGTTCTCGTGTTTTACGTATTAGCGAGAGCGAGCCTTGCTTTGCCAGCAATCGCGGCAGGTAACTATCCCGGCTTTCGAAAATCATGGGTTCTTTCGCAACGAAACGGTTGGCGACTCACAATTGCGCTGATCGTATCTCTCGTGTGTGTTGGCGTCGCAACTGCAATCATTTCGCAGGCCTTCAAGCTATCAGGTTTCTACGGAAGAATTTCGTCGATACTGCTAGCGCTATCGGAATGGGTCTTCTATATATTCGTTCTGGCCGTTCTTTCTACGGCATTCAGTCGATTGAATAGTTCGCAATAGATACACGTTAGCCTGATTGCGCACCCTGAACGGACGCCCAGAAGTGGACCCCAGAAATTGGACACGCTGATAAGTGTCGTCCCGGTTAGGCTGCCAGCTTGGCAGCATCATAATACAAGCTGTCGGG
>MRWG01001578.1_pt1 | contig 14029 bp, 11 predicted proteins | sample 1013341 | NCBI WGS metagenome assembly MRWG01 (sample SAMN06117577, study PRJNA244670) | biofilm metagenome | biome: Water; feature: Cathode Biofilm; material: Biofilm; isolation source: microbial consortium enriched at the cathode of a solar microbial fuel cell | place: USA: District of Columbia ... | reverse complement strand
GCTCCGGCACGCGCAACGCATTCATGAACGGCATTTGTCTCGATCCGTCATGGGGTTCAGGCGAAAACATCGGCCCGCGTACGGTGAGCAGCTCCAACGACCTGCTTGGCGCGAATTTCCAGCCCTCAAATAAAGGCGGATCCAGCCGTGTCGAAGGCACCGTCCGCAACCACAGACTCGCGATCGGTCACACCGGCGCCGAGCGTGGTCAGGGCAGCTGGCTGACGAACGGCGACGCTGAATTGCTCGCGGTCATCGCCGACATCAAGGGCGGCGTCGTGGCGGCGCGACCGACGGCGGACAACGTCCTCAACAATGACGCCAATGGATACAACATCACCGGCCCCGCAGTGCTCGCGACCATCGGCGACCCCCGCTCGGCGCCCGCGAGCCTCGGTGGATGGGGATACGACCCGAGCGAAGTTGGGCCGAACCCGAATCCGGTGCAGCCGATGGCCAACCCGCAAGCGGCCGCGTATCTGAACAACATCACGCGCTCGATTCGCGCCGTGAAGAATGAGCCGGGCGCGGATGAGACGGTCTTCTCGCCGGGCGAACTGCTTTCGACGCAGTTCGTGCTCGTCGCCGCGGCCGAATACACGCCGGATCCGCCCTGCACGATTACACCGAACCCCGAATTGAACCCGTTCCTGAAGAACTTCACGCTCAACGATTCTGCCAACACCTTCAACGATCCGATCTTCGCGACGTTCAACCAGAACTCCGCCGGACTCGTGCCGACGCGCACCAGCGGCGGGATGTATTCGGATGGCGTGGTCGGCGGCGGCAACTACATCGATCAGGCCGGCGCCGTGGTTGCCTACGGCAGCTCGCTCTCCATGCGCAACAAGATCGCCGGCGACTTCGATAACGATGGCGCCCGCACCACGGCCGATGTTGAAGAAATGCTTCAGGCGTGGAACGACCGTCACGGTGATGGCACGCCTTTCCAGCCCGGCACCAACGCCGTGATCGAAGTGCTCGGCGACTTTGATGGCGATGGCAGCTTCACGTCGCACGACGTGCGCTACTGGGCGGACGGCCTTGCGATCAATGGCTCCGGCAACGCGGACCGCGCACTTGGGTTTACGCTTGCTGATCAGGCGTATTCGGCGCTCGCAGTCTCCGGCGGCGATGAGAATTTCTTCGGCACGGTTCTTGCCACGGACACCGAAGGCTCCGTTTCCAGCTACCAGGCCGGCGACTCCCGCGGCGATGTGACCAACAGCACCTTCACCAACCTCCCGAACTTCGTGCCGAGCAACGATTTCGGCGTTGGCGCTGACGGCATCGTCGATTGCTACGACATCACCTACGTCTTCTCCAACTTCGGCAACTTTGCGGACACGGCAGACGCCGTGCTGGCTGTCGAAGTGGACGGCGCCGCGACCACGCGCGTTATCGACCTGTCCGCCGACATGAATGGCGACCTGATGGTTGACATCAACGACGTGAAGGTCCTGATCGAGGACATCCTCAACACGATGTCGGGCGATGTGAACCTCGATGGCATGGTCAACCAGGATGATGCGGACATTGCGACCGCCAACTTCGGCATGGCCGGAACGTGGTGCACGGGCGACGTCAACGGCGACGGCATGATTGACGACGTCGATGTGGCCATCATCAATGGCGAAGCCAACCTGTTCTGCCCCGCCGATCTCACTGGCGACGGCATGGTCGATGGCGCTGACCTGGCCAACCTGCTCGCAGTCTGGAACACGGGCAACATCGGCGCGGACCTCAACGGCGACGGCACAGTGAACGGCGCCGACCTCGCCAACCTGCTCGCTCAGTTCGGGGCCTGCCCGTAAGCGAAGCGACGACTGATTTGATGTCTCACATGATGCAATCTGGGTCGGGCGGGATTTGCTCCGTCCGGCCCAATCCAATGAACGCGTCGTAGGCTGACCGACGCACTTCGACGCCCCAGGCGAAACCGCCGGGGGCGTCTTTTTTCTTCAAAGAAGAATCACGAGACCGAGTCCGATCAGCGTGAGCGCGCCGAACGGAATGAGAATCAATCGCAGCAGCCGCCACCCACCGATTACTCCGGCAAGCCCAGCCTTGAACGCCAGGTTCGCCACAATGGCGACGATGATGATGCGCCATCCGGTAGATGCCTCAATGCTTTCTTCAGAACCTACGAGGCGGGAGGTCGAGAGCGTGATGGCGTCCAGATCCGTCAATCCTGAAAGAACGGCGACAACGTACAGGCCTGTGGATCCAAACCACTCCTTGCCGGCGGCGACCGCAAGCAACACGGCGGCGTAGAGTCCTGCGAAAATAAGCGCTGGCTTGAGTTCCACTGGATTATCAGGTTCGCGAATGTCGCCGGCGGCAGAGCGCGACATGAACCACGCGCCCAACGCAAGCAGCAACCCGGCGCCAATCAACGCGCTGAGAGGCAACGCCGCAGTTCTGGCGAATGAGGGCGCGACGACGACCATCTCAATGAAGACACGAACGATCGACACAACCGAGGCCAGAAGAATGGCGACAGCAGCGATCATCGCGCCGGCGCCATTGTGGTGAACGCGTTGCGCGTAGCTCGCCGTCGTCGCGGTGCTGGAAATGGCGCCGCCCAGGAGACCGGCTGCGATCACGCCGGCGCGAGCGCCAAAAAGCTTGTACAGCACATAACCGATAAAGCTGATGCCCGAAACGAGGACAACCATCAGCCAGATGTTCCGCAAGTTCAATACGTCAAACGGCCCGAATGACTCATTCGGAAGCACGGGCAGAATGACGAGTGTGATTAACGCGAACTGCATGACGGCGCGCACGTCCTTCTTACCCAGTCGCTCCACAAACTCATGCATCGCGGCTTTGGCATAGAGCAGCACGGCCACACCGGCGCCGAGCGCGACAGCCACGCCCCGATCGCCAAGCACGACGTAGGTGCCGATCAGAAACATCGCGATGATGGCAATCTCGGTGGTGATGCCGAAGTCGTCGTCGTCGCGCGAGAATTTGCCAATATTGCCGACGACCGTCGCCGCGATCACGCCAAGGAGCGCGGCGGCGACGATCCAGCCCCCGTACGACTCCGCGAGCAACGCGGACAACGTCCCGGTCAGTGTGATGAGCGGAAACGTGCGCACACCGGCGACGTCCGCGCCCTTGCGCTCGCGCTGCATGCCGACGAGGAGACCGAGGCCGAGGGAAATGCCAAGCGTTTGGAAGACGGGGGGAATGTCCACACTTTTATTCTAGATGAGAGCGTCAATTCGCGATCTCCGACGCCGCCGCCTGCTCCACAGGAGGGCGCCCGCGCCAAACATTGGCCATAGCGCGCCCGGTGTCGGAATGGCGCCGAGGTGAAGGCGGTACGTAAAGGCGAGATTCCCATCAGTCGCCAGTCCGATGATGACGCCGTCATTATTGATCGCAGTGGCGGTGCGAATTGTTCCGATGAATGACTCCGGCAGGAGCGTATTGAGATCAATCATGCCTTCCTCGGGCGTCCAGAGGAAGCCGAATGATTCCCAATACTCATAGGCGCCTGCTTGGCCGACGACCCAGTTGGAGTCATTGATGTCCGACGCGAATGAAATGATGTCCGGTGAATTCGCAAGTGACTGCATGCCATGTTCATCGTCATAGATGAACGCCCGATCAATGAAATCCTCGGCGTATGAATTCGTGCCAACGATCACGTCATGGTTGTTGACGGCGGTTGCCGTGCTGCGGCCACCGACCGGCGCGCCGAGGCTGATCATGCCGTCCGAATCGGTGTAGCGAAACGCGACAGAACTGTGTTCAGATCCATGGGGGAGTTCGGCAACACCAACGACTGTGCCGTGGTCGTTGATATCCATGGAAGAGCTTGTGCTCCCGCCCATGCTGCCGAGCAGCGTGTAGCCTTCATCAGCCGTCCAGCGATAGGCCTCTATTCCTCCCTGCGGAGCGAGGATCGCACCAACAACAACATTGTTGTTCCCGATTGAAATTGCAGAGTTGAGCGCGATGCTCGTAAGTGACTCCATCGGCGTGGTGGACCCATCTGGATGCAAGAGATGCGCGTTCAATCCTTGCGGAGCGCCGACGTTGGTGACGAGCACCGTGCCTTCATCATTGATGGCGGTATATGCGAGATGGTGCTGATAATCAGGCTCGGTCAAAAGGTTGACTTCGCCATCAAGTGGTTGCAATGCCACATGCTGTGCAAATCCATCGATTTTGTTCCCGCTCCAAATGTAAGCAGCGCCAACGACATCTCCGTGTTCATTGAGACTCAGCGGTCCGTACGGATACAGCTCCAGTTGCTCAATGAAGGTCACCATCGGCGCGGCTGCGGCCGAAAGTGGGCAGCCGGCTGTGACGGCTGCCGCAAGCATCTTGGCTAAGTTGGTCATCTGTCATGTCTCCTGCTCACTTGGTTGATTGTGGGCCGCGATTGCATCGGCAGATTGCACCGAATTGCAGCACCAATCGATTCACCGGGGATCGGTGTCGGCCACATCGTGTTCGGGTATAGTTCGGGTATGCCCGGCGACGCCGAATATCGCGATGCGCTGCCCTCAGGCGCCGTCAGGGGCCGTGGGGCCGGTTTGGCGCCCGGGAACCGCTTCGAATCCGTGCGGCTGCACGTCCTAGGCGAAGCGCTGGATGACGAACTCCGCGAGCATCCCTGCGGCAAGCAGGTCCGCACGGAAGTTCTGCCTGATCACGCCCGTTCCGTCATCAATCGCGTGGACAGCGACGATCTGAATTTCAACTGGACATTCAATCCGTATCGCGGCTGCGAGCACGGCTGCATCTACTGCTACGCGCGGCCGACGCACGAGAATTTGGGTTACTCAAGCGGCCTTGACTTTGAAACGAAGATCCTCGCCAAGCTTGATGCGCCTGAACTGCTCGCGCGTGAACTGACCAGACCGAAGTGGCAGGGTGATTCCATCATGGTTTCGGGCGTGACGGACCCGTACCAGCCAACCGAAGCCAAACTCAAGCTGATGCGGGCTTGTCTCGACGTCTTCGCCGAACGCCGCCAGCCGATTTCCATTGTCACGAAGAATCATCTCGTCACGCGCGATCTTGATTTGCTTCAAGCTTTGGCGCATGACAATGCCGTGTCTGTTGCGGTCAGCATTACAACGCTGGACAAATCGCTTGCCGCGAAGATGGAGCCGCGCGCATCAAGCCCGGCGGACCGGCTGCGCACGGTGCGCGAACTCAACGAGGCAGGTGTTCCGGTCGGCGTCATGATGGCGCCGGTGATTCCTGGACTCACTGATCACGAGATTCCGCGCGTGCTCGAAGCCGCGGCGGACGCCGGCGCCCGATGCGCCAGTTGGGTGATGCTTCGATTGCCGCACCAGGTCAAAGCGCTGTTTCTGGAGTGGGTCGCGCGGCATTACCCCGACCGCGCGGCGATGGTCGAGCAGCGCATTCGCGACATGCGTGACGGCGAGCTGTACGACTCCACATTTCGCGTGCGGCAGCGGGGGAGGGGCGAGCGCGCAGCGCAGGTCAAGCAGTCATTCGACCTCTTCGCGCGCCGTTTTGGTCTGGATGGCCAGTGGCCGAAGCACTCCAACGCAGCGTTCCTTGAGCGCAAGGCTGAATTCATCGAAAGCGAGAAGGAGCGCAATGAAAATCAGCTGCGCCTCTTCTCGAAGCGCAGCTGATGATTTGATCTCTTCAATGTAGGCCGTCTGCAATCAGTTGCACATGCCCCAGTTGGCCAGCACGGTGGCGAGGTCGGCGCCGTTGACCACGCCGTCGCCCGTCAGGTCGCCGAGGCAGGACATCGGCTCGCATGAATCGAGCATGCCGTTGTTGTTCATATCGAGCATCGGGTCCGCATCAATCTGGCATGAATCGAGTTCACCATTCATGTCGCAGTCGAGCGACGGGTCGTTGGCGATTTCATCGGCGTCGTCGATCAGATTGCCGTTGCAGTCGGTGATCTGGCCGCAATCGACCTGACGGTAGGTGACGGACATGATCCAGTCGCCGCTGACGCCAAGCGAGCAAGCATCCGACCAACCAAGCCCCTGCGCGAGAATGGCGTTCTTGCCGGGCTGGCAGCCGTTGCCGTCATGATTCGGCGCCGGGCTGCTGACGGTCATGTTGTTGGCGATGCGCAGGCTGACGGTGAACGGACCGCCGTTGACAATACGCGAGCCGCTTCCAGCCGTGACGGTCAAATCAAACTCATTGATGGCGCCGTCGGTGAGCACGGGGCCGATGGCTTCATACTGAAACGCGCCGGGGTTCGGCAGTCCGTTCGGATAAATGCGAAGTGAATCTTCGAGTGTCTGGGGCTGGCCGCCAAAGACGGAACTCCAGCCGATGCGAATCTTGGTGATCTCGATGGGGTAGTGGTTGGCCGGCGCTTCGAGGATGACCGCGCATTCTTCGCCCGCGACGAATCCGGGCACGGCGACGGTCTGTCCAATGATGTTGTAATTCTCGAGGATCTCATCCGGGCACGGCGCGCCGCCCGCGGCGGTGAAGCCGCTCTTGACCACGCCATTCGACGTGAGGGCCGCCGGGTGGTTCGTGATCGTGAACTCGCGCTCGCCGGTTGGCGTCACGGCTTGGGTGGGCTCAGTCGTGGTCTGCGCGAGAGCCGTTGATGCGCCAAAACATGTGACGGCGAGTGCGGCCCAGGCGAATCGTGGACCGGGTGATTGAATCGTGCTCATCGTTCTCTCCGGGAAGTAGGGGCAAGCGAAGCGCGCATCGCCACCGGGAAGGCCGCGCGATGCGTCAGTGCGAGTCTAGTGGCGGCTCAGGCGGGTTGGAAGGACGATTGAAGAACTCCAATCGAGAGGTCCGAGAATCGCGCGAACCGGCGTGTCGCGATCGAAAATGGATTGCGGTCAGGCTCGAATCCCTTCAATCAGACTCATCGACATGTGGGCACTGCCCCGAGGTCGCATGGTTTCTACACTTCCACCATGAGCACGACCCAATCCAGTCCATCCTCGATCACCGGGCCTGGCCTTGACGGCCGCCACGCGGGGATCGATCCGCACGCCGTGACCATCTCCGGCATCGTTCTGGACCCGTCATACGGTCCTGCCGCGCCGACGGAGTCGCTCCAGCACATTGACCGCGACATCGCGGCGCCGGGGCAGTACCCATTCACGCGAGGCCTCTTCCCGCAGGGGTATCGAAGCCGCCTGTGGACGATGCGCCAGTTCGCCGGGTTCGGGTCGGCAGAGGACACCAACAAGCGGTTCAAGTATTTGCTCTCAGCCGCGGAGGGGACCAAGGCCAACACCGGCCTCTCGACGGCGTTCGATCTGCCCACGCTCATGGGGCGGGATTCGGACGATGCGCTGAGTGTCGGCGAAGTCGGCAAGTGCGGCGTCGCGATCGACACCATTGAAGACATGCACCGCCTCTACGCGGACATCCCGATCGATCAGGTGACGGTCAGCCAGACCATTAACGGTCCCGGCGCCGTGATCTGGGCGATGTACCTCGCGATGGCGAAGCAGCGCGATATTTCGTGGGACACACTCGGCGGCACGCTTCAGAACGACATTCTGAAAGAGTTCCACTCGCAGAATGAGTTCATCTATCCGCCGGAGCCGAGCGTGAAGCTCGTGGTGGACACGATTGAGTTCCAGACGCAGCATGTGCCGCGCTGGAACAGCGTGTCGATCAGCGGCTATCACATTCGCGAGGCCGGCTCGACGGCGACGCAGGAACTCGCGTTCACATTGCGCGACGGCATGGAGTACGTCGAAGCGTGCCTCGAGCGCGGCATGGACATTGACGCCTTTGCGCCGCGCCTGTCGTTCTTCTTCAACAGCCACAACGAGTTCTTTGAAGAAGTCTGCAAGCTGCGCGCGGCGAGGCGCATCTGGGCTCGCATGATGCGCGAGCGATACGGCGCCAAAAACGAGCGATCATGGTTCATGAAGACGCACGTGCAGACCGCCGGGTGCTCACTGACGGAACAACAGCCGATGAACAACATCGTGCGCGTGGCCTATCAGGCCATGGCCGCGGTGATGGGGGGTTGCCAGAGCTTGCACACGGACTCCATGGATGAAACCCTCGGCCTGCCGACGGAGCAGGCAGTCAAGGTGGCCCTGCGCACGCAGCAGATCCTGGCGCATGAAACCGGCGTGACGCGCGTGGTCGATCCGCTGGGCGGTTCGTGGTTTGTCGAGCAGCTCACCGACACCATGGAGGCCGAAGCACTTGACTACATCGCCGAGATCGACGACATGGGCGGCGGCGCATGGCCCAAAGGCCGCGCTGGAGTCGTCAACGGCATCAACAAGGGCTACTTCCGCCGCCAGATCGCGGAGGCGTCGTACCGCTTCAGCGAAGAATGCGAAGCGGGCGACCGACTGATCGTCGGCGTGAATGCGTACCGAGACGAGAACGAAACGCGCGACATCGAGATTCTGGCGATTCCGCACGAGGTCGAAGTCACGCAGGTTGATCGATTGACCGAGTTCAAGAACCGCCGCGATGACAGCGCTGTGAATGACGCGCTGGATTCGATTCGTTCTGCCGCTCGCAAGGGCGAGAACGTGATGCCGTCACTGGTTGAAGGCGCGCTGGCGAACTGCACGCTCGGCGAAATGGTGCAGGCGATGGCGGATATCTATGGGCGGTATACGGGCGGGCCGGAGTGGTGATGTGATTGAGAAAGGACGAAAGCTATGAAAGCTGAGTCGTTGCGCGAGACACTTCGGGCGCAGCCCTTTCATCCGTTCCAGATTCATTTGGCTGATGGTCGAGCATTTGATGTCGAGCATCCCGAATTTGTGGCAATACCTCCGAAGTCGCCACGCGTCGCCATACTTTTTCATGCGGATGGTGAACGTTTTGAAATTATTGATCTAGGCCTCGTGACGACGTTGAGCGTTCGCAATGATCCGGGAAATGGGCGTCGAAATGGGCATAGCGGCGATGCCCCATGACCGCCCAGCGTCCGAAAGAGAGCAGCGAAGATGAATCATGCAAGAACTCAGAAATAGGAGTTCTGAGTCAGTATCCGAAGCCTATGTGTTTGGTCATGAGTCTCGCCGGCTTTGCTCTGGTTTGTTTCAGTGGGTCATATTTGGAAGGACTGCGACGGAGCGCATTTCGCGGTTGGGCGAAACCGGAAGATGATCTGTCTCGGGTCGTGATGGTCTCAATTGGGTTCGGACTCGGAGCATGGCTGACTTGGCGAGGCGTTCGTATGGCGCCTTCACTTCTCACTCGCCTCCTCAATGTATTGTTGTTTGGCCTCGTGGTGCTGTTTGTGTTCGGGATTGCTAGAACATATTGGCTTCGATATCGCTAACGCTGGGCATCTCAATCGAGTTCCAGTGCAATTTGTCCCGGCACGAGGATCGACTAATTCGATGATTCAGATCAAACGTGCATATGAAGAGCCGTCGCGTAACGACGGTGTGCGGCTCCTCGTTGATCGAATTTGGCCGAGGGGTGTGGCGAAAGAAGAAATTCGAATCGATGCATGGCGGAGGGATCTGGCGCCTTCGACGGCGTTGCGCAACGAGTTCAAGCACGATCCGGCGCGGTGGAATGACTTCTTGAAGGCGTATCGGGCGGAGCTTCTGGCTGGCGTCGGATGGGATGCGCTGAAGGAGCTCGCCGCGGAGGCGAAGTCGAAGCGAATCACGCTCGTTTACGGCGCGAAAGATGAAACGCACAATCAGGCCGCGGCGCTGAAGCAGTTCATTGAATCGATGAAATGAAACCATCCCAAGGCTCTGGGCGCAGCAGCGGGGTCGGGAGCGGAGGATCAGAGCCCTGAGCGCGAGCGAGGGGTTTCGGTTGCGTTGATGCCGAATTTGTCGTGGCCGTTCCACTCGCGGGTTCGGGAGTCCCTGGGATGGCCGGCGGTTTCCTTGTTGATGGGAGTATCAGTGACCCCGCGCTTGCGCTTGCGGCTCTGATTTCTGATCACAATTCGGTCATGCCGCCGTCGATGACGAGTTCGGCGCCGAGCATGTAGCTGGATTCATCGCTTGCGAGAAAGACGGCCGCTTCGGCGATTTCTTCCGGCTTGCCGAACCGCCCCATGGGGTTGGTTTCCTGAATGTTGCGCCCGAATTCATCGATCTGTTGCTCCGGCAGATTCGCGCGGCCAAAAATGGGCGTCTCAATCGGTCCAGGCGCGATGGCGTTCACTCGAATGCCCTGCGGCGCCAGCTCGGCGCCGAATGCGCGTGTGAAGGTTCTGAGCGCGCCTTTCGTCGCGGAATACACGCTGAATGGCGCGAACCCCATGTGCGCCGCGATGGAGGTGTTGAAAATCACGGAGCTTCCCTCGACAAGCAGCGGCGCCGCTTTGGCGACTGTGAAGAACGCGCCTTTGACGTTGATGTCAAAGAGATGATCAAAGTCCTCTTCACTCGTTTCGGTGAGTGGTGTCGCAAAGAACACACCCGCATTGACGAAGAGCGCGTCGATTCGGTCCGTATGCGTTCGAACGTTCTCAAAGAGTGAGGTGATGTCTGAAAGCTTCGCGACGTCCGCCTGGATGGCGATCGCACCGTTGCCGATCTCGCGCTGAGCCGCATCAAGCGTGTCCTGATTTCGGCCGGCGATGATGACTGTGGCGCCTTCTCGCGCAAACGCCTTGGCGGTCGCCAGGCCGATGCCGCTGTTGCCGCCGGTGATGAGCGCGGTCTTCCCTGTCAGTCGTCCCATGTTCGGTCTCCAGTGAGAATGTGAGTCGCGTATGACCTTTGAGGCCGCACGCCAGCGGTCTGTTTCAATTCAAGTGTGAAGAATTGTGCTGGGGCTCAAAGGCAGACGCGCAACGTGAAATCACGTGACGGCCGTGCGCGCCGGCAAGTGGCGGTCGATGAGCATCTGCCCCATCCGCCGAGCGACGGCGCAGGTGCCTGGCGCGCGCTGAATCTGCTGCGTCACGTACGCGCCTTCCATCAGCATCGTGAACTCCTGCGCAAACGCGGCGGCATCGTTGGCGCCGGCGTAGCCTGCGAGTTCGCGGATGATGTCTTCCATTGCCTGCTTGTGCACACGCGCGGCTTCATTGGCCGGATCATTCGGGTTCGGGAACTGCACGGCGACGTTGACGAAGAAGCAGCCGTTGTAGTCCTCGCTGCACAGCACCGCGTCGATGGCGTCGAACACCGCTTCAAGCTGGCCGCGCGGCGTATCGCCGCCATGTTTGCGCATGAGCGCCAGAAACGTGTCACGCCACCACTTGTCGTGCCATGTCAACGACTCGGAGACGAGATCATCCTTGCTCTGAAAATGCTTATAGAACGTGGTCTTTGTGACACCGACCTCCGCGAGGATGCGATCCAGCCCAACGGTGTGAAAACCTTCGCTGTAGAAAAGATCGTGCGCGGTTTGAATGAGTCGTTCACGCGTCGTGGATGCTGCCATCGAGAAATCTCCGACCTGGCTGTGCAACCAAAACCGCGATTGCAGCTCGTGGCGCATGCAGGGTGACCAGCAGTCAACCATCAGGTGACCGGGAGTCAACTTACCACGGCTTCGCCTGTCCGTATGTTCCGACGAAGACAACGGATGGCCGTCGTGGCCATAGACACCATCTGATTCGATCGACTTGAAAGGGCACAGCCATGCAAGCAGCCGAGACCATTCGCAATGGAATCAGCCTCACGCAACTCGAAGACACAATCGACGCCATCAAGGCGGACCCCGCCAAAGGACAGACTCGCTTCGCCGTCACCACGACCTGGAAAGGCGGCGCCGCGTCGGAGACGCGCGTGGACGGATGGGAGTTGGCAGGCGAATGGAAGCCGAAGGACTTCACTATTCGCATCGATGAGCCGGAGGAGCTCTTGGGCGCCAATACCGCGGCGAACCCGCAGGAATACCTGATGGCGGCGATGAACGCGTGCATCATGGCGACGTACGTGGCGAACGCCGCGGCGCGAGGCATCGAAATTGAAAGCCTCAAAATCGAGACCGAAGGCAACATCGACCTGCGCGGCTTTCTGGCCATCGATCGTAATGTGCCGCCGGGGTACGACGAGGTCCGTTTTACCGTCCGGTTCAAGGCCAAGAGCGGCGAAGAGAAGGACATCCGCAAAGTGCATGACGCCGTGATTGCGACGTCGCCAAATTTCTACAACATGGCGAATGCGATTGCATTGAAGCCGACGCTGCTGATTGAGTGAAGCCCTGATTCGTCGAACGCGCCTGAGGCCCCCGGCGCCGGGGGCTTGCCATCACGTTCCGCACTGTCTTCACTAGAGCGACTTGTGGTAGATGTGAAAGCACGGAGGCTCCGGTGAGCCAAATCGAAATTCCACAATCGGATCGTGATACAGCTCGCTCACGTTGTGCATGACGGCGCGTTTGGCAAAGTCCGATGGCGTTCGCGGCGGATTGAACAAGTCGAGCACGACCAGGTCGATCAGTGATTGCATTTGTCGGTCAGCGCCGAAGCGCGCGGATTCCAGGTATGGAAGGACGGGCATTCCGAAGCGATAGAGCGCCGCCGCGGCGTACACGCCGTCTGATCCAAATTGGTTGTCACCGAGGTGCTCGATGAGGATCGGCGCGGCGTCATCGACGTATTCATGGCGACCGGTCATACCGAGCACAAAGGCGCACCAGAATCGTCCCTGCACATCAGGGACGGACAATCCCTTAGCGAGCTCCTCAGTCGCGATGCGGGGTCGCTCCAGCAGGTACTTCACGCCGTAGATGGCATTGAAAACCCATGTCATGGTCGGCGCTTCGCCGTCTTCAGGATCGTGCCGTGGGAGATCGTCGTCTCGAAGCCCCTCGACAAGGACGCGGCAAAACGCACGCGAAGGGCGATATCTGGGCATCTGCCGGAGGGCGGCAGCCGCGAGTTGTCGTTGCTGCCAGTCGTCGCTTTGAAGTGCGATTTCGAGCGCATCGATCGGCGGTGGATTCATGCGAGAGAGTTCGCGGAGCGCGTTCGACGCGTTCCACCGGACTTCGTCATCGCGGAGGTCATCGATCAACTTCGAAACCCGATTCGAATCCGTGTCTGGCTGCGGCATCGCTGTGGATTGCCCAATGGCTGAGCCCATGAGCAGTACGACGACCATTGGCTGGACCAGTGTGACGATTCGTCTGCGTGTTGACATGGCTGTGCGCTCCATCGCAATTCCCGCCAGTGTAATCTGATTCGTATGGCTGCCGATGACAAGATTCAGATGTGGAACCCCAATACAGGCCGACCCGACGTCAAGATCGACCGTGAGAAGTTTGATGCGGTTCGAAAGGCGATACTGAAGGCGCTGCCTCGTAAGGGTTCGACCATGCCATTCAAGGAGCTTCCGCTGGCCACTGAGTTGAACTTGCCCGACGGGCAGATCCCCGGGGGCGGTAGCGTGATGTGGTACGTCACAACGGTGAAGCTGCATATGGAGCACGAAGGCGAGCTCGAACGCGTGGCCGGTGAGACGCCGCAGGTTGTCCGCCGCGTGAAGTAAACATCGCGCCACATCGGGTGAGGCTCGGGCCAGTACCATTGGTGCACCATGGCCGAACGTCTTGTGGAAGTCTTCCTGCCGACGGATCAGATGGGCCGCATTTGCGAGCTCGTGGATTCACTGGACGCTGAGCGGCTCTCAACCAGCACCGATGGCGATACGTCCATGGTTCGCATTCTGGTGCGCGCCGATGAGGCGGAGTCGTTGATCGATCGAATTCAGGGGCGTCTGGCATTGGCCAAGGCCCATCGGATCGTTGTTCTCCCGGTCCAGGTCTCGTTGCCGCCTCGGGATGAACCGGAGCCCGAGACTGATTCAGATGAGAGCGAATCGCCCAAACCCACGAAGACGATCGGTCGCGTCAGCCGCGATGAGCTTCACGAAGCGATGACGGGCATGATCGATGTCTCGCGGAATTACATCCTCTTCAGCGTGCTGTCGACGGTGGTCGCGGCGGTTGGCATGGAGCGATCCAGTCCGGCCATCGTGATCGGCGCGATGGTGATTGCGCCGCTGCTGGGCCCGAACCTGGCGTTCGCCTTCGCCACCGTGCTGGGCGAAAGCAAGCTGATGCTGCGCGCGGCGGCGACCAACCTTGTCGGTGTGGCCGTGGCGCTGGCCTGCGC
>MRWG01001577.1_pt1 | contig 14040 bp, 14 predicted proteins | sample 1013341 | NCBI WGS metagenome assembly MRWG01 (sample SAMN06117577, study PRJNA244670) | biofilm metagenome | biome: Water; feature: Cathode Biofilm; material: Biofilm; isolation source: microbial consortium enriched at the cathode of a solar microbial fuel cell | place: USA: District of Columbia ... | reverse complement strand
CCCATCGCCCCCGTCGCCCCCGTCGCCGAGAATCTCGCGCACATCGGCCACCAGCCGGTCGAGATGGTCGCGGTAACCGGCGAGATCGGCGGCCGGCGCCTCCAGGCTCGCCAGCGCCAGCGCGCCGAGCGCGAGTTCGAGCCGCGGCTCCTCGCTCGCCCCGATCGCCTGCAGGATCTCGCGCGCCTCGCGGGCCGGCATGTTCTCGGCCAGGCTCATTGCGCGGCCTCCTCCGCCTCCGGCTGGGCGGCGCCCTTGTCCGCCGCCTCCGCCTCGAGCCGCGCCTTCTCTTTCTCGAGCGCCTGCAACAGCGCCGCGCGCTCCGCCCCGTCCTTCAGCAGCGTATGGTCGACCACCCGGCGGACGTTCGGGATGGTGCGGGCATGGGCCTCGACGCGCTCGACCTCCGCCTCGCTTTCCTTGATGCCGAAGAGATAGACCGTGCCGCCGACCGCCTCGAGCGTGTAGTTGACCGCCTTGATGCCGCGGTCGAGCGTGATCTTGCCGCGCAGCTCGGTGGTGATGCGGATGTCGTAGGAGGTGTCCAGCGTGTCGATCCCCTCGCCGATCAGCACCTCGTTGACGACGTCGACGATACCGTCGGTCGCCCAGGTGACGCGCACCGCCTCGATCCGGTCCTCCGGCTCGGGCACGATGCCGGTCAGGAGCGCGCGGCCCTCATAGACCGCGACGTCGACCCGCCGGAAGGTGTCGAACCGGTAGTCGGCCAAGCGCTTGATGATGCCGAGCTCGTCGGTCTTGTCGGCGACCGCCTGCTCGATGCCGCGCTCCTCCATCGCCGCCGTGCCGGCGATGGCGCCCGCGCCGACCGCGACGCCGAGCGGCGAGCAGCCGGCGAGCGTGAGCGCGCCCAGCGCCATCAGCGCGAGGCCGCCGGCGACCGGCGCGCGCGAGGCTTTCGAAAGGCGGGACGGGATCATGCGGATCGGCTTACCTGAAGGCTCGATGGACCGGGCCTAAGGTAGGCGCGCCGCGCGCTGGCTGCAATCGGTGTGGTGGGGCGGCGTTGTCTGGAACGAAAGGCGCTATTGTATCTCCCGTACCCATGAGCGGGCGTGTAGCATGAGCGTGCTCAGCATTTCAGGGCACCCACTCTCTGCGGAGAAGCTCGTGCGATTTGCGTATGTTGATGAAGCCGGGACATCTCGCAACGACCCGCATGCCGTGGTAGGCGGAATATTGATACATGCCGATGATGTTTTATTGCCCATTCAGCGGCATATGGACGAATTAGTGAAGAAACACATACCTGAACCAGACCGCGATGGTTTTGTATTTCATATGACAGAAATCTTCAGCGGTACTCGGTACTTCAAGGATCGGGAGATGTGGCCTTGGGAACGGCGTGCGGCAATATTGGATGACCTAGTTAAAATCCCTGAAATTTTCGAATCTCCCATGGTTTTTGGGTTCGTAGAAAAAGCCGAGTTTGCCGATATGCATCCTCAGCTTAGGGCGGATCAAAAGAAATTGGACTTATACGCGAACGCAATTGCTTTCCTAGCCTGCACCGCAATCATTGAGCACACTGTTCGCACTTGTTGGCCGGATGAAGTTGTTCAGGTCGTCGCTGAAGACAACCCGCACGCAAGGTCTACGATCCGCCAAGGCCACTCTTTTGTTCGAGATCGCAATGGGTTGCAGGAGGCATCTATCAAGTACAACGTTTTCCCCCTAGAGCGAATCCAGGGCGGAATATTGTTCTCTGACAAGCCGGAGTGCCGGCCACTCCAACTCGCGGACATGTGCGCGTTCTTTGTTCGCGGGCACCTGCGAGGAAATGAGCGTGCGGAGCCGTACTATCAAAGACTGAAGAAGTGGCTAGCGGTGCTGCCTACTGGAGAGGTTTCGCCTTGGAACGAATAACTTTTCCAACTGCCCTGTCAAACGCGTTGTCGGAAGTTGCGTCCGAGACCTCTTTGGCTTTTCAACAAACCGCTTCGATTGCTCATTGTCGTCTGTCTCGGGTTTTGGGCCAGCAATGCTCCCGACTACTCGAGAGTTAGCAATTTAGCGGGTCAGCTGCTTGCCGACGATGCCGAAGGATCGCTTGCCGTGCCCACCGAGACCTGCTGCGCGCTGGGCCTCGACGAGGCCGAGCATTGGATACGGCTGGACACGCTCAATCGGTTCGCATGGCCGGGTTACGACCTCCGCCCTATTCCCGGGACGGAAGAGGTGGCCTACGGCATGCTGCCGCGCGATCTCTTCGAAAAGCTACGGGCGGGTATCCTCGCACGGCAGCGGGCGCGCGCCGTGGCGCCGCCCCTCGACCGCGACTGATGCCTTGAAAAGAAATCGGGCCGGAGGATGCCCCCGGCCCGAGTTCCGTCAGGCTGCGATCGGCGCGGCGTTCAGCGCGGCGCCAGCACCATGATCATCTGGCGGCCTTCCATGTTCGGGTTCTGCTCGACCTTGGCCTTATCGGCCATCTCGTCGCGCACCCGATTCAGGACCTGCAGCCCCAGCTCCTGGTGGGCCAGTTCGCGGCCGCGGAAGCGAAGCGTGACCTTCACCTTGTCGCCCTCGTCGATGAATTTGTGCATCGACTTCATCTTCACGTCGTAGTCGTGCTGATCGATGTTCGGCCGGAACTTGATTTCCTTGAGCTCGATCGTCTTCTGCTTCTTCTTCGCCTCGTTTTTCTTCTTCTGCTGCTCGTACTTGAATTTCCCGTAGTCGAGAAACTTGGTGACGGGCGGCTTGGCGGTTGGCGAAACTTCGACGAGATCGAGGCCCACATTGGCTGCGGCCTCCAGCGCGTCCTCGACGGTCATGACGCCGAGCTGCTCACCGTTCTCGTCGATGACGCGAACTTCCGGCACACGGATCTCTTCGTTGACGCGCGGTCCCTCTTTGGAGGGGGGCGGGGCGTAGTGAGGTCGACGTATGGGGTCCTCCCGGCGCCTTCTTTCAGGCTGCCTTACCTAGTTGACACAACCGACAACCGGGCGACCGCATCAAGCGGCGCCCGGCATCGCGGCTTCTTCTCTCAGGATAGATATAGCCTCGTCAAGCGCAAGAATTTCCTGCGCCTTGCCGCCGAGCCGGCGCACGGCGACGGTGCGCTCGTCGGCCTCGCGCTTGCCGACCACGAAGACGGCCGGCACCTTGGCCAGCGAATGCTCGCGGATCTTGAAGTTGATCTTCTCGTTGCGCAGATCCGTCTCGACCCGCAGCCCCGCCTTGCGGCAGGCCGCGGCCACCTCCTTGGCGTACTCGTCGGCCTCGTTCGTGATGGTGGCGACCGTCACCTGCACGGGCGCGAGCCACGTCGGGAAGCGGCCGGCGAACTGCTCGATCAGGATGCCGATGAAGCGCTCGAACGAGCCCAGGATCGCCCGGTGCAGCATGACCGGGCGATAGCGCTCGCCATCGTCCGCCATGTAGGTGGCGTCGAGCCGCTCCGGCAGCACGAAATCGACCTGCAGCGTGCCGCACTGCCAGTCGCGGCCGATCGCGTCGCGCAGCACGAATTCGAGCTTCGGGCCGTAGAAGGCGCCCTCGCCGGGATTGAGCGTGAACGCGGCGCCCGCGGCCTCCGTCGCGGCCTTGAGCGCCTTCTCCGCCTTGTCCCACACGGCGTCCGCGCCGGCGCGCACGTCCGGCCGGTCGGAGAACTTGATGCGCACCTCCTCGAAGCCGAAATCCTTGTAGACCGACATCAACAGGTCGATGAAGGACTTGGTCTCGGATTCGATCTGGTCCTCGGTGCAGAAGATGTGCGCGTCGTCCTGGGTGAAGGCGCGCACGCGCATCAGCCCGTGCAGCGCGCCATGCGGCTCGTAGCGGTGGCAGGAGCCGAACTCCGCCATCCGGATCGGCAGATCGCGGTAGCTCTTGATGCCCTGCTTGAAGACCTGGACATGGCCCGGGCAGTTCATCGGCTTCAGCGCCAGATGGTGGGTATCCTCGATACGGCCGTCGCCGCCCTCGTCCACCTCGGCGATGAACATGTGCTCGCGGAACTTGTCCCAATGGCCGGAGCGTTCCCACAGCGCCCGGTCGACGAGCTGCGGCGTCTTCACCTCCTGATAGCCGGCGTCTTCCAGGCGCATGCGCATGTAGCGCTCGGCCTGGCGGTAGAGCGTCCAGCCCTTGGGATGCCAGAAGATCGAGCCCTGCGCCTCCTCCTGCATATGGAAGAGGTCGAGTTGCCGACCGAGCTTGCGATGGTCGCGCTTCTCCGCCTCCTCGATCCGCGTCAGGTGCGCCTTCAGCTCCTTCTCGTCGCGCCAGGCCGTGCCGTAGATGCGCTGCAGCTGCGGCTTGGAGGCGTCGCCGCGCCAATAGGCGCCGGCCAGCTTCAACAGCTTGAAGGCCTTCGGCAGCTTGCCCGTGGACGGCAGATGCGGCCCGCGGCACAGATCGATCCAGTCGCCCTGGCGGTACATCGTGATCTCTTCGCCCTCGGGCAGCTCCCAGACCCATTCGGCCTTGAAGTCCTCGCCCTTCTCGGCGAACAGCTCGGCCACGTCCTCGCGCGTCCACACCTCGCGCTGGATCGGCACGTCGCGGTCGACGATCTCGCGCATGCGCTGTTCGATCGCCTCGAAGTCCTCGGTCGAGAAGGGCTCCTCGCGATGGAAGTCGTAGTAGAAGCCGTCCTCGGTCGCGGGGCCGAAGGTGATCTGCGTGCCGGGGAACAGCTCCTGCACCGCCATCGCCAGCACGTGGGCGGCGTCATGGCGGATCAATTCCAGCGCCTCGTCGTCCTGGCGCCGGACCAGCTCCAGCTTCGCGTCATGCTCGATCGGGCGGGTGAGATCCCATTCCGCGCCGTCGACCTTGGCCAGCACGGCGGCCTTGGCGAGGCCGGGGCCGATATCCTCGGCCACCTTCTGGGCCGTCACCGGCCCGTCGTAGGATTTCACGCTGCCATCGGGAAGGGTCAAGGCGACCATGGCCTCATCGCTCCTTTCCAGTCCCGTCCACCAAACGGGGGCTGTCTAAAGCGGCGCCTGGGTCGGCCCCGGGGAACGCGGAGGGGCCGTCGGCGCGAAACAAAGTCGGTGCGCTTCGTTGTCATTTGGCCCCGCCTCGCCCCAACCAAGGGCGGCGAACGGAACCGCGGGCCGGCCCCCGATATCAACAATGCCTCGTGGCGCCGGAAGCCGGCTTGTAGCGGAAAGCGCGCGGCGCATCAACCGGCAGCGCCCCCAGAAAGCGAAGGGCCCCGCACGCGTGCGGGGCCCCCGTCCTGCCGATGTCGGCACGCCTGCACGGAACGGCGTGCTAGAGCGCCTTCACCCCGGCCAGGAACGTCTCGACGCTCTTCTTCATATCGGTCGAGCGCTCGCCCAACTGCTCGGAGACCTTGAGCAGTTCGCCCGACGCCTCGCCGGTCTGCGCGGAAGCCTGGGCCACGCCCTCGATATTCTGAGCCACCTCGCCGGTCGCGTCGGACGCCTGGGCGACGTTCTGCGCGATCTCGTCGGTGGCGGCCGTCTGCTCCTCGATCGCCGAGGAGATCGAGGAGGTGTACTCGTTGACCTGGCGCACCACCTGGCTGATGTCCTGCACGGCCTTGGCGGACTGCTCGGTCTCCTTCTGCATCTCCTCGATCTGCTTCTTGATGTCGTCGGTCGCCTGCGCGGTCTGCGAGGCCAGCGACTTCACCTCGTTGGCGACCACCGCGAAGCCCTTGCCCGCCTCGCCGGCGCGCGCGGATTCGATGGTGGCGTTGAGCGCCAGCAGGTTGGTCTGCTCGGCGATGTCGTTGATCAACGCCGTGACCTCGCCGATCTGCCGGGCGGCCTCCTCCAGGCGGCGGATCTTCTGCTCCGCATCGTCCGCCGTCCTGGCCGCCTGGCCGGCGATCTCGGCCGCGCCGGTGACCTGACGGGCGATCTCCTCGATCGAGGATTTCAGCTCGTCGGAGGCCGCCGCCACCGTCTGCACGTTGCTGGAGGCCTCCTGCGAGGCGGCCGCCACCGCGCTCGACTGCTTGTCGGTCTGCTCGGCGACCGCGGCCACGTTCTGAGACGTGCTCTGCAGCTGCTTGGCCGACGCCTCGAGCGACTGGACCATCTCACTGCTCTCCTTGTCGAAGCCGGCGATCAACTCCTCCAGCTTCTTGGCGCGCGCCTCGCGGGCCCGCACTTCCTCCATCTCCTTCTGGCGCATCTCCTCCTCGCGCTTCATGGCGGCGTCGCGCTCGATCGCGTTCTGCTTGAACACCTCGACCGCCTGGGCCATGTCGCCGACCTCGTCCTTGTGGTCCTGCGCCGGGATCTCGACCCCGTTGTCGCCGTCGGCGAGGCGCTTCATCGCGTCCGTCATGGCGCCGATCGGACGCGCGATGCCGGTGCCGATCAGCCAGGCGACGAGCGCGCCGAGCACCAGGGCCACACCCACCGCGACGCCGATGACGATCTCGACCGTCACGAAGAAGCTGGTGGCCTCGGGCCCGAGGATATCCTGCTGCGTCTGGTTCTCGTTCTTCAGACCGTAGGCGATCGCCATCACCTCCGGGCCGATGACGTCGAGCTTGCCCTCGATCGCCGCATTGCGCGCAGTGATCGCCTCCTGGACCTCCGTCAGCGTTCCGGCATAGACCTTGGCGCCGTCGAGAAAGTCCTGGGCGAGCTGGCGCCGGGTCGGATTCTGCAGCGCCGCGAGCATCTGGGCCGCCTGCGCGTCGGCCTTCTCGAACTCGGCCATCGCGCGCTCGTAATCCTCGCGGCTGTTGCTGACCAGGAACTTCGAGGCGTAGAGGCGGCCGAGCAGGAAACGCTCCTGGGTCTGGCCGGCCTCGAAGGCCGCCACGGCGTCATCGTCGGCGTAGGCGCTCTCCATGATGCCGGTCAGGGTCTGGCGGAGATCCGGGCCGAGCACGTCGAGCGTGCCGGTGACCAGCTCGTCGCGCCGCGCATGGTGGGCGACCGCCTCCTCGAAGGCGGCTTCGTACGCCTTCACCTTCCCTTTGATCGCGTCGAGCTTGGCGAGCTTCTCCGGGTCGGAGAAGATCGCGCGCGACTTGTCGAGATCCTCGAGCAGGTACTTCTCGTTGGCGCGGACCGCCTCGATCGTCTCGGGATTCTTGCTGATGACGTAGTTCTTCACCGCCATCCGCGTCTGCATCATCTCGGACGCGAAGTTGGCGCTGACGTTCGATTCCCGCGCCAGCTGGCGGTAGTCGGCGAAGGTGCCGCTGCCCTGCATCAGCCCGAAGACGCCGACGGCGCCGGTGATCAGCAACAGACCGAGGACCAGCGCGAACCCGCCGAAGGTCTTCGTCGTGATCCGCAATCTCTTCAGGACGTTCATCTGCATTACCCTTCTCATGAAACCCATCGGTATGACCGAACCGGTCGTGGTTTTAAGGGCGAAATGCAAATTAAGTATTAATACGGAACACTTTCTTTCTTTACGAATTCATGACTGTCATGAGGGGATTTTTAAATGGATATAAAAGACAAAAACGCTCGCATAGGTGTATTATTACAGTAATTTTTCTATGGGATTGATCGGCGATTGTAACCCTTGCAAACCCAAATCTGATTCCCATATCAGGGTCAGAGGGTTAGCCGCCGCGACTGTTTAGACCTTGGCGAACCCTCCCGAATCAGAGGGTTGAACGCCATGAACTTCGCCGAACTCGCACCGCACTTCACCGATGAGGCCAAGGCTTACGAGCTGATCGAAAGCCTTATGTGGCCGGACGGGCCGGTGTGCCCGCACTGCGGCGGCACGGATCGGCAGCACAAGATCAAGCCGAACCCGGAAAAGCGCGTTCGCGTCGGCCTGCACAAGTGCGGCCACTGCCGCAAGCAGTACACCGTGAAGGTCGGTACGATCTTCGAGGACTCGAAGCTACCGCTCACCAAGTGGCTCATGGCCATCTACATGATGTGCAGCAGCAAGAAGGGCGTCTCCGCCTCTCAGATCAGCCGCTCGCTGGGTATCTCCTACAAGGCGGCCTGGTTCATGTGTCACCGCGTGCGCGAGGCCATGAAGCGCGAACCACTGCGCGGCATGCTTGGCCAAGACGGCGGCGTTGTCGAAATCGACGAAACTTTCGTCGGCGGCAAGAAGCGGAACAACAAGCACCGCAACCGTACCGCCGCAGCCGGGAAGAAGATCCCGGTCATGACCCTGATCGATCGCGAGGGCGAGGCGCGGACCTTCAAGGTGCCGAACACCACCAAGCAGACCCTACAGACCATCGCCCGGCCAGTGGTGGACCAGTCCGCGACCATCATCACCGACGAACATCGGGGCTATGACGGCTTGGAGGATCACTTCAAGGCGCACCACACGGTGAACCACTCCGAAACCTACGTTCGGGGCGTGATCTTCCACACCAACTTTGCCGAAAGCTATCACGCGCTACTCAAGCGCTCGATCATCGGGACGCATCACCACATCAGCGAGAAGCATATGTCACGGTATCTGCGCGAGCGCGAGTTTCACTGGAACCTGCGCAAGGCCACCGATGGCGAGCGGACCTTCGAGGCCATCCGGGGCGGCAAGGGCAAGCGGCTTAAGTACCGTGTGCCAAGCGTTCAGTGACCAAACCGAAATCCATCGCCGGGGCCGACGCGCCCAACGAACGCCTGAATGGTCATCTTAAGGGTGCCAACAGTGCCGCCGGCCAGCATCATGACGATGATGAGCAGCAACATCTCCACAGCCACGATTAGCCCGCAAAACGGGTTAGCCGCGAACAGTGAGATAAACGTCATGTTCGTGAAGGCCCCGAACTCGGAAAAGAAGCTTTCCGGGCGGTCGCGATCATCATCGCGCCGCGAAAAGAACCCAAAGGGCATAGCGATTGGCACGAGGAAAACGCCCCAAAACATCAGCCGCCCATTAAACGCGTTGTCCAGGAAGAAGCGTACGCTCTCTTCCTCAGTCTTGCTTAGGTATGGGTTGGAAAGTAGATGCTCGCCCCGGCGAGCCAAACGCTTCCTCAACGGTTGCACGAAGTGTGCTGCGCGATTGAGTAGGATGCAGTACCCCACAATCCCCCCGATAACTGTCGCAAAGACTGTTAGCCACTCGGTCATCGCCCGTCCTCGTCGCCGTTGCCCTTGTTGTTAAACGGAAGTTTGGGATTTGCCTCCTTTGCCGCCTTCTCACGCTCGCTGTCGTACTCGCCCTTTCGGCGAGACACCGGGTTATATACTAACACATTTACGCTCACTTTCAGAATGAGCAAGGTCAGGGCCAGGACAAAGGAGGCCGTGAAGATGAACGTCCACGTGTCCTCCCGAGCAAACTCTATGCCCGCAATTACCGCGTCGCCCACCGTCGCACCGTGCTGCGCCAAACTAACCGTCCCGCCCGGCGCTGTCGGACTTTCCTGACTTCATCACCCCCTTAAGCGCGTCCTCGAACCCAAGCGGGCTCAGGCTGACGGGCTTCTCCGCATTTTCGCCAGCCGATTCGGCCTGATCGCCCCGGCTTTCCGCCGGTTCGGGCTTCTTCTTCAAGGATTTTGATTTTGCGGCCATCTAACTTCACGTCCCCTTAGGGTGTGGTATCGGGCCACCCGATAATCGCCGAAGAACCTCTATTCCCTGCGATTTTCGGGGTCGCATTTCCGACGACTCGCCTACAATGAGTGCCCTCTGGAGGAGGTACAACATGGACAATCCTACCAGATAGCCCGCGCGCCCTGAAACTTCCGGCCTGCGCGTTGGGCAAGCCCTAGGGCCGGGCCGGTCGGCTACGGAGCTGCAACTCCTGGCCGACCGGCGGGCACCCCAGCACCCTGTCCATGGACGATCCGTCGCCCATGGGGAGCAGCCACCGCGAGGGTGGTCGGGCGAGGTCCTGCAGGGGCCTCGCCCTCTTTCGGTGCCCCCGTGCCGGAATCGGTAGACGGGCCAGCCTTTGGACGGCTGGTGGGCCTTCCTGGCCCGTCCGGGTTCGACCCCCGGCGGGGGCACCAACTCTAGAACTTGGATTTCCCTTCATCCCTGCATCTCGCAGCACCACCATGCAAAATGCATATGGGAACTTTATTCCGATTCACTGTTCATGCCACTTGAATCTTACCAAATCGGTAACTTTGGTTCGGTCGCCGAATAGGTTTGCATTCGCTACATTCGCCGATTGATCGGGCGGTGCCGGCCGGGTCAGACCCGCCCGCAAATCTGCGCGAGGCGCGCGCGCACCGAAGCGGCGGAGAGATCCGGCAGCGCATCGACGCGCAGGATCGCCACGTTCGGCCCGCGCTGGGCGCACAGCGCCGGGTCGCTGGCCGCCCCGTAGAGCACCAGGCTGGGGCAGCCGGCGGCCGCGATCAGGTGCATCGGGCCGGTGTCGTTGCCGACCGCCGCGCGCGCCCGGCGGGCGAGCGCGCCGAGGGCGAGAAAGTCCGTGCGCCCCGTCAGGTCGATCGCCCGCGGCACGGCCCGGTGGATCGCGTCCGTCGCCGCCGCGTCGGGGCCGGCGCCGATGAGGACGGGCGTCAGCCCTTCCGCCGCGAGCCTCTTGGCGAGGTCGGCGAACCCCTCCGCCGGCCAGCGCTTGTCGGGCCGGTGCGGCGCGCCGCCGGGCACCAGCAGCACGAAATCCGCCGGCAGCTCGAAGCCCGAGAGGTCGGCGTCGAGCCAGGAAAGGTCCGGCGTCGGCACCTCGGCGATCCCGGCGCGGGCGAGCTGGTCGCGCTGGCGCTCGATGGTGTGCAGGCGGTCGCGCTCGGGATTGTCGTGCGGGTGGGAGCAGCCGCGGGCGATGCCGCTCATCGGCGGCCGGTGCGGCCACATCATGTGCCAGATCAGGCTGGACCGGTCGGAGGTCTGCAGGTCGTAGACCATGTCGAACCGGCCCCCGACCAGCCGGCGGCGCAAGGCCAGCCAGTCGCGCGGATCGCGTGAGCGCGTCGTCGTCCAGATCCGGTCGAACCAGCCGCTGCGGGCCGCCAGCGTCTCGTAGGGCGGAGTCGTCAGCAGCGTGATCTCGGCCCCGGCATGGTGGCGGCGGATCGCCTGCATCGGCCCGAAGGCCTGCACGAAATCGCCGAGCGCGCCCAGCTTGATGACGAGGACGCGCGCCGCCGCCGGCTCCTCCCGCCGCCGCTCAGCTTCCGCCGGCGCCATGGGCTCAGCCCGCCTCGGCGGCCGCGGGCGCGCCCAGAAGCTCGCGATAGACCCGGATCGTGTCGGCGCACATCCGCCGCTTGTCGTAGTGGCGGCGGGCGTTCTCGATGCCGGCGCGATAGAGCCGGTCGCGCGCGTCCGGCTGGAGGCGCAGCGCCATGTCGATCTTCGCCGCCAGATCGAACGGATCGCCCGGATTGAAGAGCCAGCCGGTCTCGCCCTCGATGACCTGCTCCGGCGCGCCGCCGTGGCGCGGGGCGATCACGGGCCGGCCCATCGCCTGACCCTCCACCGCGACGCGGCCGAAGGCCTCCGGGTCGGTCGAGGCGGAGACGACGATGTCGGCCAGCTTGAAGGCCGCCGGCATGTCGTCGCAATCGCCGACCACATGGACCATGTCGGCGACGCCGAGGCGCTCGGCCGTCTCCTCGATCTCGCGGACATAGCCCTCGCGCCCCTGCGAGGCGCCGACCAGCAGGCAGCGCACCGGGCCGCCCTCCAGCTCCTTCAAGGCGCGCAGCAGCAGGAGCTGCCCCTTCCATCGGGTCAGCCGTCCGGGCAGCATCACCACCGGCATGCCGTCCGGCAGGCGCCAGCGTTCGGACAGGCGGATCACCCGTTCGGCCGAAACCTGCTCGGGATCGTAGCGGCCGACATCGATGCCGCGCGGGATCACCCGGATCGCCGCCTTGTTCATCTCGGGATAGCGCTGGCGCATGTGGTCGGCGATGAATTCGCTGATCGCGATCACCCGGTCGCCCATGGTCATGACGGCGTTGTAGCGGCGCTTGAAGGGCAGACCCAGATTGTAGGTGCCGTGGAAGGTGGTGACGAAGGGCGTGCCGGTGCGCCGGGTCGCCCACCAGGCGCTCCAGGCCGGCGCGCGCGAGCGGACATGGACGATGTCGACGCCCTCCGCCTCGATCAGGGCCGCCAGCCGGTCGGCGTTCTTGCGCAGGGTCAGCGGGTTCTTGCTGTCGACCGGCAGCTCGATATGCTCGGCGCCCGCGCGGGTGAGCTCGCGCACCATCGGCCCGCCGGACGAGGCCACCAGCGAGCGGAAGCCGGCCTCGGCCGCCGCGGCGGCCACGTCGACCGTGCCGCGCTCCACCCCGCCGGTCACCAGCGAGGGCACGACCTGCAGCAGCGTCGGACGCGGATCGTCACCGCGGGCGGAGGCGCGGTCCGGGGTGCCGCCTTCGGGCGGGGCGCTTTCGGGGCCCGGCTCGGCCATGATAGGTACCTTCGTCTCGCTTCGAACCGCCGACGATCATGATGGAGGGATGTTTCGCCGATGCAAGACGCGGTCGCATGGCTCGACGGAACGGACGGCGCGAAAATCGCATACCGGCACGAGCCCGGCAAGCATCCCGGGGTCCTCTTCTGCGGCGGCTTCCACTCCGACATGGAGGGCAGCAAGGCGACCCATCTGCATGCCCGGGCGGCCGCGGCCGGGATCGGCTTCACCCGCTTCGACTATCAGGGGCACGGGTCCTCCTCCGGCGCGTTCGCGGCGGGGACGATCGGGCTGTGGGCGGCCGACGCGCTCGCGGTGCTGGACCGGGTCTGCGAGGGGCCGCAGGTGATCGTCGGCTCCTCGATGGGCGGGTGGATGGCGCTGTTGCTGGCGCGGGCCCGGCCCGAGCGGGTGAAGGGCCTGGTGCTGATCGCGCCGGCGCCGGATTTTCCGCGCCGGCTGATGCTGCCGGAGATGCCGGCGGATGTCGTGGAGACGCTGCGCCGCGAGGGCAAGTGGGACCGGCCCAGCGAGTTCGCCGACGCGGACTATCCGATCACGCTGAGGCTGATCGAGGAATCGGCCGATCACGAGCTCCTCGACGGGCCGGCGATCCCGGTCGGCGGGCCGGTGCACATCCTGCACGGACTCGCCGACGAGACGGTGCCCTTCGACCATGCGCGCAAAGTGGTCGACATCGTCGACGCCCCGTCGGTGACGCTCGAGGCGGTGAAGGGCGGCGACCACCGGCTCTCCACGCCCGAGGATCTCGCCCGGCTCTGGGCGCGGGTCCAGGAGGTGCGCGACGGGATCTGACAGCCCCGCGACCGCAACCGCTCCCCCTCTCCCCGACCCTCTCCCACCGGGGGAGAGGGAGAGTTGCGCCCGCGCACGTCAGCGCTTTCCCCTCCCCCCTTCATGGGGGGAGGTCGGGAGGGGGGTGCCCGCAGCCCGCGCCGTCATCTGCCGCTGCCGCCCCCTCTCCCCGACCCTCTCCCACCAGGGGAGAGGGAGGGTGCCCTACTCCCTCGACCGGCGCCGCGCGGCCGCGCGAAGGCGGCTCATCAGATCCTCCGCGGTCATGACGCCGGAGGGCGAGACGTCGATACCGGCGGCGCGCAGCATGCGGGCCGTCCAGGTGTTGCAGGTGTTGAACAGATGGAAGCGGCCCTCGGCCGGGTAGAAATGGCTTCGGGCCGTGAGGCCGGGCGCGATCGGCTGCGCGCGGGCGCCCGCCGGGCGCTCGAACCCGTCGGCGATGGCGCGCACCAGCCGCTCGAACGCGCGCTCCGTCAGCATGAGCCGGACGACCGACGAACCGGGACGCGTCCCCTGGGGCAGGTGGGCGCGACCGGCCATGTGCATCACCGCGGGCGTGGGCTTGAGGGCCGCGTCCAGGGTCATGCGCAGCGTCGTTTCCTTCGCAGGAAAATAGTCGCGGTCGCCCCAGCCGAGCTCCAGGAAGGCCGCGTCGGGGAAGTCCGCCGCCTCGGGCAGCCGGCCGAGATCCGCGACCGCCGCGCGGGGAAGGACGATCACCGTGTGCCAGCCGTTGCTGACGATGTGGATCTCCCGGACCGCCGGGCCGTCGCCGGCGGATGGCAGGGGCGGGTCCGGCGCGCAGCCGCCGAGCCAGCCCGCGACCAGCAGCAGGACGAGCGTGCGGACGGGATGTCTCATCGAGCCCCCAGGTCAGCGCCCCCGCATGCCGCAGCCGCCCCCTGTCCCCGA
>MRWG01001576.1_pt1 | contig 14055 bp, 12 predicted proteins | sample 1013341 | NCBI WGS metagenome assembly MRWG01 (sample SAMN06117577, study PRJNA244670) | biofilm metagenome | biome: Water; feature: Cathode Biofilm; material: Biofilm; isolation source: microbial consortium enriched at the cathode of a solar microbial fuel cell | place: USA: District of Columbia ... | reverse complement strand
CTCCTGCATCAGCGCTTCCGCGCCATAATTGATGCTCTCGGCCCCCTTGATGAAGGCGGGGTCCCAGTGCCAGCGATAGCGGCCATCCTCATCCTGCCGCAGATTCTTGCGCAGGCCCTCCAGCGAGCGACGCGGCGCGCGGTGCGGCAGATAGGCGGCGATTGCATCGGCAGCCTCTTCAAGCGATGCGAAGCCCTCTTCCATGCGCGCGCCCATGAAACCCTGGATCTTGTTCACCCCTTTGGGATCGAGTCGCGGCGTGATGTCGACAAGCACGAGCGCATCGAGAAGCGGCCCGTCCCGCATCTCCGCTGTCAGGGACGCCAGACCGCCAAGAGACGCGCCAACGGCGGATGGCCTGATGTGGAATTGCTCATGAACCTGCCGGAAGATGGCAGCGGCATCCTCGCCATAATGGTGAAACCCGTAGCGGCCGCTTTCGACCCACGCGCTCTCGCCATGGCCGCGCTGGTCTACCGAGATGGCGCGCATGCCGCGCTCGGCAACCTCACGCGCCGTGGCGTCCCAGGCGCGCCGTGTCTGCCCGCCGCCATGCAGGAAAACGACGGGCTGTCCGCCGCCATCCCAGATATCGCCGGTCAGCCTGTTGCCTTCGGCCCCGACAAAGGAAATCGCCTTACGTTCGATCAAGAGGGTGCTCCTCCAGAAACGCCAGCGCGCGCGCCTTGAATGTCCGGTCGCCCACCGCCAGCATGTGGTCCCGTCTTTCAATCGCAAATGCCGTGCCGTTAGGCAACAGATCGGCCAGCCCTTCGGGCGAACCGGCAATGTCATCGACGGTGCCAACGGCAACCAGCGTCGGCTGGGCAATCGCCGCGGCGTCTTCGGCGGTCAGGAGTTCGCGGGACGTGGCGATGCAGGCGGCGAGCGCAATGCGGTCGCTCTTTGTCTGATCGGCGAATTTGCGGAACATCTGGCCGCGCTCGGAGGTGATGCTATCCGGATCGTCGGCAAGAAGCGCTTCGGCGATCTCGTCCCACTCTCCAACGCCGTCGATCATGCCGCGCCCAAGCCCGCCAAGGATGAGCGTGGCGACCTTCTCGGGGTGCTCAAGCGCCAAAAAAGCGGAGATGCGCGCGCCCATGGAATAGCCCATAACATGCGCCTTCCCGATGCCCAGATGATCGAGCAGAGCGGCTGCATCACCCGCCATCTTACCGGGCGTGTAATCCGCCTTGTCATGGCTCTTGGCAGATTTTCCGTGGCCGCGATTGTCGATCGCGATGACGCGGAAGCCCGCATCCCGCAGGGTCTTCACCCAGCCCGGCGCAACCCAGTTGACGAAATGCGTGGAGGCAAAGCCGTGAATGAGGAGAATGGGATCGCCCTGGCCTTCATCAATGAAAGCGAGCTCGAACCCGTCATGGAGGAAAGACTTCATTTTCCGGAAAATCGCCCTTGCTGACTATTGGGCGCCGGCGGCCTCTATGCGCGGATGGCGCAAACGGTCACCGACCTCGATCCCCGTCTTCTGCGCGGTTCCGGCGACCAGTTCAAGCACGAATTGGGATTCGACGTCCGGCGAGATGGAAGCGGTGGAGAACGGCGTGCCGGGCGCAATCGCCCGAACCGTGCCATCAGCCGCCACGAAAAGAAGATCAAGCGGCAGCGGTGTGTTCTGCATCCAGAACCCCTGACGGCCCTCTGCCGGGAAGATGAAGAGCATGCCGCGATCCTGCGGCATGGATTGACGGAACATGAGCCCACGCTGGCGCTCATGCGCCTCGTCGGCGATTTCAATGTCGAAACGCACCTCGCCCGCCGCCGTGACCGCGACAAGCGGCTCAGGATCGACCGGCAGGCGCATGGCCGATCCCTGCGCAGAAGCGACAGCGGCGAGAAAAATCAGGAAAACAGACGCGAGAAACGCCTGCAGGACACGCTGGCTCAACGAACGAAAAGCCTCAACCGGCTGGAAGGAAAAATGCGACATTGGCGGCACTCTCGTGAAAAGGGCCGCGCAATGATCAGTGCGCGGCATTCAGCGTGCCAAGATCGGGGTAGACTTCGGCAGCCATAAGGCCTTTTTCACCGCGCCCGAAGCGCACCAGCACAACCTGGCCGGGGCGCAGTTCCGTCACGCCGTAGCGGCGCAGCGTTTCCATGTGGACGAAAATGTCCTCGGTCCCCTCGCCGCGGGTCAGGAAGCCGAACCCCTTGGTGCGGTTGAACCATTTGACGAGCGCACGCTCCAGACCGCTTTCCGCGGCCACAGTAACATGCGTCCGAGGCTCCTGATCCTCACTCGGGTGCACCGCAGTCGACAGGTCGATGGAGACGACCTTGAAGGCCTGAAGGCCCTTGTCGCCCTGTCGGGCGAGGCATTCGATCCGTGCGCCTTCCAGCGCCGTCTGGAAGCCGTCCTTGCGCAGGCAGGTTACGTGAAGTAGCACATCTCCATGCTCTTCGTCGTCCGGGAGGATAAAGCCATAGCCCTTCGCCACGTCAAACCACTTGATCGCGCCGGTGATCTCCACCAGCTCAATGGCTTCCGTAGCGTCATCCGCCGTTGGCGCCGTACCGCCAGCCTCGTACCTCTTGGTTGTCGAGGACTTGTCGTCCATCCCATCAAGCCTTTTTTCAAGTCCGCCCGACTCACTGTGTAGTTCGAAGATAGCATTTGCGCTTTGTGGCATAGCAAGACCCAGTTTCTGATTTTCAACAACAGGTGAAAACAACTGGATTTGAAGGTCTTCGGCAGTGCGGCACAATTGGTTAACGTGCAACATTGCCGGATGGCGCGGGTAGGATGCCCGTACCGCATACGTAAACCAGCAAGCGAGAGGAAACATGCGCTACCTGCACACGATGGTCCGTATCAAGGATATCGACGCATCGCTCGACTTCTATTGCAACAAGCTCGGCCTCACCGAAGTGCGCCGTTCCGAGAGCGAAAAGGGCCGCTACACGCTGGTGTTCCTCGCCGCTCCCGCCGACGATGCGCGCGCTGCCGACGAGCACGCTCCATTGCTGGAGCTGACCTATAACTGGGATCCGGAAGATTATGATGGCGGGCGCAATTTCGGCCACCTCGCCTATGAGGTCGACGACATTTACGCCCTGTGCGACAGCCTGATGAAGGCCGGCGTCACCATCAACCGCCCGCCGCGCGATGGCCGCATGGCCTTCGTGCGCTCGCCCGACGGCATCTCCATCGAACTGCTGCAGAAAGGCGGTGCGAAGGAGCCGATGGAGCCCTGGGCTTCCATGGAAAACACGGGCAGCTGGTAAAATCTGCAAACGCGCCGTGCGTCATCTAGGACGCACTGCGTATTTGCCTGTCGATGCGGCCATGCTACCAGCATGAGAACCGTTTATCGCCTTTGGGGGGAGACAAGCATGAAAGAGGTTCTTCTCGAGCTGGAACGCCGCCGCGCCGCTGCGCGTGAAGGCGGAGGCCAAAGGCGCATCGACGCCCAGCACGCCAAGGGCAAGCTGACGGCGCGCGAGCGCATCGAGGCGTTTCTCGACGAAGGCTCTTTTGAAGAATTCGACATGTTCGTCGAGCACCGCTCCACAGATTTCGGCATGGAAAAGAGCCGCATCTCGGGTGATGGCGTGGTGACCGGCTGGGGCACGGTCAACGGCCGCACGGTTTTCGTTTTCGCCAAGGATTTCACCGTGTTCGGCGGGTCTCTTTCAGAGGCGCATGCGGAGAAAGTGGTCAAGGTTCAGGAGATGGCCCTGAAGAATCGCGCGCCCATCATCGGCTTCTACGATGCCGGCGGGGCGCGCATCCAGGAGGGCGTGGCGGCACTCGGCGGTTATGCCGAAATCTTCCAGCGCAATGTGCTCGCCTCCGGCGTCATTCCGCAGATTTCTGTCATCATGGGTCCGTGCGCCGGCGGTGACGTCTACTCCCCCGCCATGACCGATTTCATCTTCATGGTGCGCGACACGTCCTACATGTTCGTGACCGGTCCGGACGTGGTGAAGACCGTGACCAACGAGACCGTGACCGCCGAAGAGCTGGGCGGCGCTTCGGTGCATACGGTCAAGTCGTCCATCGCCGACGGCGCTTATGACAATGATGTGGAGGCGCTCTTGCAGATGCGCCGCCTGATTGACTTCCTGCCCACATCGAACACGGCGGATCTGCCGGAAGTGGAGTGCTTCCAGTCGGTGACCGAGGCGGATCATTCGCTCGACCGGCTGGTGCCCGACAATGCAAACAAGCCCTATGACATTCGCGAACTCATTCTGAAAACCTGCGACGAGGCGGATTTCTTCGAGATTCAGGCGTCCTTCGCCAAAAACATCGTCACCGGCTTCGGACGTGTGGAAGGTCGCACGGTGGGCTTTGTGGCAAACCAGCCCATGGTGCTGGCGGGCGTTCTCGATTCCGACGCCTCGCGCAAGGCTGCCCGCTTCGTGCGCTTTTGCGACTGCTTCAACATCCCGATCGTCACCTTCGTCGATGTTCCAGGCTTCCTGCCCGGCACTGCGCAGGAATATGGCGGTCTGATCAAACACGGCGCGAAGCTGCTCTTCGCCTATGCGGAGGCCACGGTGCCGAAGATCACCGTCATCACCCGCAAGGCCTTTGGCGGCGCTTATGACGTGATGGCGTCAAAACATCTGCGCGGCGACATCAACTATGCCTGGCCTTCCGCGCAGATCGCGGTGATGGGCGCAAAGGGCGCGGTCGAGATCATCTTCCGCAAGGACATCGACGATCCCGAAAAAATCGCGGCGCACACGAAGATGTATGAGGATCGTTTCCTCTCCCCCTTCGTGGCCGCCGAGCGGGGCTATGTGGACGAAGTCATCATGCCCCACTCGACCAGGCAGCGCATCGCCCGCGCGCTCAGAATGCTGCGCAACAAGGACCTCCAGAACCCCTGGAAGAAGCACGACAACATCCCGCTTTAGGCGGTGCAGCACGGGCCTTTCAGAATGCGCGCGGCGGCACGAACAGGCAGATGGTGCGGCTGTTTTCCTGACCGGCCATCGAACACCAGTGGAACACGCCATCCGGCGAGTTGCGCACGCGCCTGTCCGTGTAAGGCAGAACCTCGCCTGTCACCTTGATGACGTAGCCTTCCGGGCCTTCGGTCACCGCTGCATCGGAGACGGTGCGGCAGTCCCGGTCCGAGCAACAGGCATAGGGGTAGCGCCATCCGGTCGGAGCCTCATGGGGCTCGGCAGGATACGGGGACATGATGAAAGTGATCAGGGCAAATGCACCGGCCAGTGACCGGCCATGGTGGGTGGATCCAGAGTTGAACATCGTCACCTCCTTGGGCTCCTCCCGGCATTCAGTCTTCGCCCCTTTCATTAACGGGCGATTAACCACGCCCAATCCGGCCATGGGGCCTGACTGAACTTCAACGACTTGTCGTTGAATTCATGTGTGGTTTTCGTCGCAAGATCGCGAAAGTGGATCACGTAGTCGTTGACAATCGTGGCCTGCCGTTGTGGTCTGCCCAACCGAACGAATGCCGCGAAACGGTGGCCTTTACTCGCAGGATACACGCATACCATGCCGAAAACCGATATCGCGCGACGCGTTTACAACCACGCCTGGAAGGTAGACCCGATCTGCCGCAGCCTGCTGGACACGGATTTCTACAAGCTGCTCATGCTGCAGATGATCTGGGGCCTCTATCCAAAGGTCGACGCGACGTTCTCGCTGATCAATCGCAACAAGACGGTTCTTCTGGCAGACGAGATCGATGAGGGTGAGCTGCGCGAACAGCTGGACCATGCGCGCGCCATCCGCTTCACCAAGAAGGAGATGATCTGGCTCGCCGGCAACACGTTCTACGGCCACAAGCAGATCTTCCAGCCGGAATTCCTCAAATGGCTGGCCGATTTCCGGCTCCCGGAATACGAACTCACCCGCCGCGACGGGCAGTATGAACTGCATTTCCATGGCCGCTGGATGGAAACCACCATGTGGGAAATCCCGGCGCTGACCATCATCAACGAGCTGCGCTCGCGCGCGGCCATGCGTTCTCTTGGCCCCTTCGCGCTGGATGTGCTTTACGCCCGCGCAAAGGCCAAGGTGTGGTCCAAGGTGGAGCGGCTGAAAAAGCTGCCGGAAATCAAGATTTCCGATTTCGGCACACGCCGCCGCCATTCGTTCCTCTGGCAGCGCTGGTGCGTGGAAGCCCTGAAGGAGGGAATCGGCGATTCCTTCACCGGCACATCCAACGTGCTTCTCGCGATGGACACGGATCTGGAAGCGCTCGGCACCAATGCGCATGAACTGCCCATGGTTCTGGCCGCACTTGCCAAGACCGACAGGGAACTTCTGGAATCCCCCTACCGGGTGCTGGAAGACTGGCAGAGCTATTATGGCGGCAATCTTCTGATCGTCCTGCCGGATGCCTTCGGCACCGAATCCTTCCTGCGCAACGCACCGCCATGGGTGGCCGACTGGACCGGCTTCCGCCCCGACAGCGCACCGCCCATCGAAGGCGGCGAGCGCATCATGGAATTCTGGCGCAGACACGGGAAAGACCCGCGCGACAAGCTCCTGATCTTCTCCGACGGTCTCGACGTCGAGACCATCGAGGCGGCTTATCACCACTTCCAGGGCAAGGTTCGCATGGCCTTTGGCTGGGGAACCAACCTGACCAATGATTTCGAGGACTGCGCCCCCACGGAAATCAACGGGCTGAAGGCGATTTCCGTGGTCTGCAAGGTGAGCGAGGCCAATGGCCGGCCCGCCGTCAAACTGTCGGACAACCCGGAAAAGGCAACCGGCGATCCAGCAGAGATCCAGCGCTACATCGATCTGTTCGGCACGCAGAACCGTGTGAGGCGTACGGTTTCGGTCTAGGGTCAGGAATTTCAGAGCCTGAGACAAGAAAAAGGGGTGACGGCACATTGCCAGTCACCCCTTCCTTTTTGATTGAGCCGAAACGGGCCGGTCTCAGCCTTCCTCCAGCATCTCCTTGACCACCGTTGCAAGCTGCTTGAGCGAGAAGGGCTTGGGCAGGAAGCCGAACTGCGCATCTTCCGGCAGATTCTTCGCAAAGGCGTCTTCGGCGTAACCGGAGACGAAGATGAACTTGATGTCCGGCTGCACCTTTCGCAGTTCGCCGAGCAGCGTGGGACCATCCATTTCCGGCATAACCACGTCGGAAACGACGATATCCACCTTGCCGTCGAGCTCGTTGAAGATCTCCAGCGCTTCCGCGCCGGAACTCGCCTCATGCACCTCGTAGCCGCGCGAGGAGAGCGCGCGCACGCTGCCCATGCGAACGGCATCCTCGTCCTCCACCAGGAGCACCCGCGCGGAGCCGGAGAGATCGCGGTTTTCTTCCTTTGGCTTGGCGGCGCCGTTTTCGGCTGCTGCATTTGCCTCCTCGGCCGCCTTCTCCGCCTCGCTTGGAATGTAACGCGGCAGGAAGATGCGGAACGTCGTGCCCTCGCCCAGCTCGGAATCGCAGAAGATGAAACCGCCGGTCTGTTTGACGATGCCATAGACCATGGAGAGGCCGAGACCGGTGCCCTTGCCCACTTCCTTGGTCGTGAAGAACGGCTCGAAGATCTTGCGGATCGTCTCGGGATCAATGCCCGTGCCGGTGTCGGAAACTTCGACGGCCACATAATCTGCGACTGCCAGCTCGCGATAGGGGAACTGCGCGCATTCATCGGCCGAGATATTGCGCGTGCGCACCGTCAGCTGCCCGCCCTCGGGCATGGCGTCGCGTGCGTTCACCGTCAGGTTGACGATAACCTGCTCGAACTGGCCGATATCGGCCTTGACCGGCCACAGGTCGCGTCCGTGCTCGATGGAAAGCGACACCTCGTTGCCGACCAGACGCGCCAGAAGCATGCGCAGATCCGCCAGCACGTCGGTCAGGTTCAGCACCTCCGGACGAAGCGTCTGGCGACGGGAGAAAGCCAGAAGCTGACGCACCAGCGATGCGGCGCGGTTGGCGTTCTGCTTGATGTTCATGATGTCCGGGAAGGACGGATCGGACGGGCGATGATTGGTCAGCAACAGGTCTGAAGCCATGATGATGGCGGTGAGCACATTGTTGAAGTCGTGCGCGATGCCGCCGGCAAGCTGGCCCACGGCCTGCATCTTCTGGCTCTGCGCCATCTGCGCTTCGAGCGCCTTCTGCTCGGTGGTCTCCACGGCATAGACGATGGCCGCTTCCTCGGCCCCTTCCGCACCATCATGATCGACGACGGGATTGACGTAGAAGCGCACATGCCGCTCGGCATCATCGGGCAGAACGGTGTCGATGGGGGCAATCTCGGCCTGCCTGTGCTTCGCCCGTTCCAGAGCGTTGGCAAAGGCCTCACGGTCATTCTCGTGAATGACGGCATCGAGACGCACCTGGCGTTCCATCGCATCGCTGTCGACCACCTGGGAGAACAGCGAGAGGAAAGGCGCATTGGTGCGCAGGATGCGCCCGTCATGGTCGACCGAGGCAATGGCCATCGGCGTCGAATTGAAGAAGCGGGTGAAGCGAACCTCGGAAGCGCGCAGATCCGCAGAGGCGTCCTCGCCCACCTGCCGGTTGAGCACGATGGTGCGGGTCGGACCGGAAGAACCTTCGCGGCTTGCCATGACACGATGCATGAAGCGCACCGGCAGAACCTCGCCGCCCATCGTGGAGAGATCGAGATCGATCACCGCATTGCGCGCGGTTCCCGGATCGGCCTTGACCGCGTTGACCAGCGCCATGCCATCGCCGGCGACGATCTGCGGAAGGCGCACCGCGCCGGGCACGAAATTGGCGAGATCGATGCCCAGCCATTCAGCGAGCGTCGCGTTGATATAGGTGACGCGGCCATCGGGGTCAGCGGCGAAGAAGCCTGCCGGCGCGTGATCGAGATGATCGATGGCCTTCTGGAGATCGAGGAAGAAGCGTTCCTGCTCGGCGCGCTCCTCGGAAATGTCGGCAATCTGCCAGGCGGAGACCGGCTGACGGTATCCCGGCAGTTTGAAAATACGCGCCCAGGTGCGGTACCAGCGCGCGCCCAGTTCACCGCCCGGACGGATCGAACGGGTCAGACGGAACTCACCATCGCCTGCCCGGCCATCGCGCAGACCGGCGGCGAGCTTCTCGATCACCGGCGCGGCTTCGGGATTGTCTGAAAGCAGACCATCGACCGTCTTCACGTCGGCAACTGATGTCGCACCGGTCATTTGGGCATAAGCATTGTTTGCGTAGAGGATGCGGCCCTTGGTGTCTGCAACCACGAGGCCCTCCTCCATGGAATCAACAAAGGCCCTGGAGAGTTCACTGCCTGCTGAACGCGGCGCGACCTGCACGAAGCCGATCGCCGTTGCGAACAGGAATCCCACCCCGATCATCGCCAGAACGCCCAGAAGCCCCAGCAGGAACGGGTCGCCCAGACGGTCGCGGAACACGGAGAAGGCAACCGCAGACAGCGTCAGTACGACAATGAAGATGATTAGCCGCGTTATGGCACCGGGTCGCGAACTCTGGTCGACGATCGGTGCTGCGTGGATTTCTCCCCCGGTCTGCTTGGCCATGCGTTTCCCGTTTATCGCGCCCAATTCCCGCCGGCTTCCACGCGAACCCGACCCATTCGGGATATATCAGGGCTCCCGCCATCTGCAAGCGCACACGTGTAATCGAAACGCAAATCGCCTTTCTTTGCCCGAAATGTTCTGTTGAATGGCCACAGTTTTGCTGGCGGCTTGCTGCCATGGCGTGACACGCATACCTTGTCTGATCTGACGGAAACTGGAGTAAACGAATGCGCGACTGGCTCGTGGGGATTTTTGGAGAAGCAAACGCGACTGCGGCCCTTTGGACCATAATCCTCATTGTAATCGCTATTGTGCTTCTCGTGTTCGTACGCGTGAACCGGCGCTTTACGGCAGGCACGTTCATCTCCGGTTCCAGAGGCAAGCAGCCGCGACTGGCGGTGACCGACGCCACGCCGGTCGACAATCATCGCCGTCTTGTGCTCGTTCGCCGTGACGATGTGGAACACCTGATCCTGATCGGCGGCCCCAGCGACATTGTTGTCGAGGCCAATATCGGGAAAGAGCTCCCGGCGCGGATTGAACCGGTCATGCCGCAGCGGCAGAGTGAGCCGGCTCCGCGCGCAATGCCAGAGCCGGAAATGCCCCGGCCCGAAACACGCCAGCGCCCGGAAACTCGCCAACGGGCGGTTCCCGAGCAAGGGCGTGAGGAGCCAGAGCTGCAGGAGACGGCTCCCGAGCCGGCCCCGGCGGAGCCCCGGCGAGAGGTGGAGCCGCCTGCACCGGAGCCGGAGCCCAGCATTCAGATTGCCGAGCGCACACCAACGCTCAGCGAACAAGCGCCACAGCGCCGGTCTATCCCCCGGCCCATTCCCGTGAGGCCAGCGCCGTTGCCGGTACCGCCGAACCACGACCATCGCACCCTGCCTTCCGCGACCGCCCCGGAGCCAGCGCGGCTGGCTGGCATGGCTACACCGCCGCGCGCGGCTGCACCCGAGAGGGTAGCGACAGATGTGCGCCCTGCAGAACCTGACGAGCGCTATGTGGAACGCGCTCATATCGCATCCGCCCCGCGAGCGGCCATGCCCACCACGCGCAACGATCCTCCCGTGGAAACGCGATCAGACGAGGCTCCGCGGCGGGACCAGATGGAAGAGCCGGTGAGCGAACACACGCTCGAGGATGAAATGAGCAAGCTTCTGGAAGAACTCTCGGAACAGAAGCACTAGGTTTTTAGAAACGTCTCGCTTGCCCGATCTCTGCGCAAAGGCGGGATGGGCAGGCCATAGGCCACACATCCAGGCTGATGCCCGGAAACCAAAGTGCGCGGGCGTCGGCAAACCGGAAAACAGGCAAAGAAAAAGCGCCAGCCGCGGCGGCGTGGCGCATACAAAACTGGGCTAACGCCCTAACCGTTATTTTGTCTGCCAGTCAGTCGTCGCGATAAACTTTTTCACGACGCTCATGACGCTCCTGCGCCTCGATCGACAAGGTTGCGATCGGCCGCGCGTCAAGCCGCTTCAGAGAAATCGGCTCCCCCGTTTCCTCACAGTAACCGTAGGTGCCTTCCTCAATGCGCTGCAAAGCAGCGTCAATCTTGGAAATCAGCTTGCGTTGACGGTCACGCGCGCGCAATTCGATTGCACGGTCGGTCTCCGACGACGCCCGGTCTGCGAGATCGGGGTGATTGGCGTTTTCCTGTTGTAGCGCCTCGAGGGTTTCACGCGCCTCCTTGAGAATGTCGCTCTTCCAACGCTGTAGCTTCGCACGAAAATACGAGCGTTGGCGATCATTCATGAAGGGCTCGTCCTCGGTGGGCACATATTCAGCATTACTGAGCTCATTCATCGAGTCACCCTGGGATGTTTTTTCGCCCGCGCCTATATATTAGCGCACCTCCACAACCACAAGCACAAAGGCTGCCTCTTTCACGCTTTTGTTAAATGCAGCGGAAAAAGTGAATCCGCTCTACCCGGGGCTGTGGATGCGTATAAAGTCTGCATTTAGCTTCAAAAGCCATTGCGGAGGGAAAAATGCAGCCGAAATCGCGCAGTTTGAGGGCATTTCTAACCCGTTCAGGTGCGTTTTCAGCGCCATCGATCAGGATTTCGTGATATGACGCGGCTTCTTCTCCTTCGCCATGCAAAAGCTGGCTGGGCGGCGCCCGGCATGTCCGATTTTGACCGCACGCTCACCGCATCGGGGCAAGAGGACGCAAGGGCGCTGGGAAAACGGATGCGCGCAATCCACCTCCTCCCCGACCTGATCCTCTGCTCGACGGCCAGACGCGCCATCGAAACGCTGGATGGCGTTTCGTCCACCATGCTGGATCAGAAACCGGAGACGCATTTTCTGGCCGAATTGTACAACTCTGACGCGACCGACTATCTGTTCGCGGTGCGCGAAGCGCCGCAGGCAGAGACCATTCTGGTCGTGGGACACAACCCGATGATGGAAGACCTGGCTTACGAGCTCTCATCAGGCGGCGACGCCGAGGCCACGCAGGCCGCCTCTTCCGGCTTCCCCACATGCGGGCTTGCAGTCATCAGCTTTCCCGGCGCGTTGGCCAATATCGAGCGCAGAAGCGGGCGCCTCGACATGTTCCTGCGCCCCGACCGCGGATAACGGGCCTTGTCGGCGGCTCTTCAATCACAGGCTTGATTTACTATATGCAAGGTCTTGCGATTTTTGAGGATTTCGCCTCTTGGCTTCATTGACGACATATTCCGACGAAGCGCGGATCGCCTTCGACACGCTGACCGGACGCGCTGCCGGTCTGATTTCGCCTTCGCTGCGGATCGGCGTGACAGGGCTGTCCCGCGCCGGCAAAACGGTTTTCATCACCGCCTTCATTCACAATCTGCTGCATGGCGGGCGGCTGCCCATGTTCGACGCCCAGAAATCGGGGCGGATATCCAAAGCCTATCTGGAGCACCAGCCGGACGACGCGGTGCCGCGCTTCCAGTATGAGGACCACATCGCAGCCCTGGTCGAAAGCCGCATCTGGCCGGAGTCCACGCGCGCCATTTCAGAGCTGCGGCTGACGGTGGAATTCGAGTCCGCGTCCGCCTGGAACCGGCTCCTGTCGCGCGGAAAACTCTCCTTCGACATCGTTGATTATCCTGGAGAATGGCTGCTCGACCTGCCGCTTCTCGGCAAGGATTACGACACGTTCTGTCAGGAGGCCATGGAAATGGCGCGCCTGCCCGTCCGCGCGGAGCTTTCAGCCGAATGGCGTGAGATGGCGAGCGGGATTGACCCGGACGCGCCAGCCGACGAGATGACCGCGCGGCGGCTGTTCGAAGCTTTCTCGACCTATCTGCGCGCCTGCAAGGCCGACCACAGGGCGCTTTCGACACTGCCGCCGGGACGCTTTCTGATGCCGGGCGATCTGGAAGGATCGCCAGCGCTGACCTTTGCGCCGCTCGAGGTCGAGCCGGGCAAGAAACACAAGCCCGGATCGCTGCACGCGATGATGGAGCGACGTTTCGAGGCCTACAAGACGCATGTCATCCGCCCCTTCTTCCGCAACCACATCGCACGGCTGGACCGGCAAATCGTGCTTGTGGACGCGATGCAGGCGATGAATGCGGGTGCGGAAGCCGTGACCGATCTGGAGCGCGCACTGACGGAGATCCTGTCGTGTTTTCGACAGGGACGCGGCAATCTGCTGACGGGGCTCTTCGCCCACCGCATCGACCGCATTCTGGTGGCGGCGACCAAGGCGGATCACATTCATCATGAAAGCCATGACCGCCTGCAGGCCATTGTGCGGCGGCTGGCCGACCGCGCCATCGCGCGTGCGGATTTTTCAGGTGCGGCAGTGGATGTGCTGGCCATGGCCGCCGTGCGGGCCACACGCGAAGGCACGGTTCGGCAGGGCAAGGAAACGCTACCGGTGATCATCGGCACCCCGCTGGCCGGCGAGACCATTGCCGGTGAGACATTTGACGGCGAAACCGAAACCGCAATCTTTCCCGGCGACCTGCCGGAAAAGCCCGGCCTGATCTTTCAGCAGAAGAAAGCGGAAGACGGGTCGGACAGCCCGCCGGACCATCCGATCCGCTTCGTGCGCTTCCGCCCGCCCCGGCTTGAGCAGACGGCGGAAGGCGTCACCCTGTCGCTACCCCATATCCGGCTTGACCGGGCCCTTGAATTTCTCGTCGGAGACCATCTCGCATGAGCAGAGCGCCCGCATCCTTCCGCGTGGACCCGCCAAAGCCTGAGAAGCCTGAAAAGACGGCGCCGAAGCGAAAGCCGCAGGCCATCGACCCCGGCAACGCCGTGGCGGTGGTCGCCGAAAGTGAAGACTATTTTGCCGAACAGGACATGGCGCTCGCAGATCCCCCGCCGATCCCGCCACGCCGGCGCTCCATTCTGGGACGAGTCTTCTTCGCCGCATTCGGCGTTCTCCTGTCGCTGGCCATCGGCCTGTGGACGGATCAGCTGATCCGCGACCTTTACAACCGCGCAGACTGGCTGGGATGGCTGGCGCTTGGCGTGGCTGCGATCGGGCTCACCGCCTTCATCGCCATCCTGACCCGCGAAGCGCTGGGCATCATGCGGCTTGCCTCAATCGAGACGATGCGCCGGGACGCCGCCGACGCCAT
>MRWG01001574.1_pt1 | contig 14076 bp, 11 predicted proteins | sample 1013341 | NCBI WGS metagenome assembly MRWG01 (sample SAMN06117577, study PRJNA244670) | biofilm metagenome | biome: Water; feature: Cathode Biofilm; material: Biofilm; isolation source: microbial consortium enriched at the cathode of a solar microbial fuel cell | place: USA: District of Columbia ... | reverse complement strand
CTGCACTTTCTGCTGCTGAACGTCGGCCATTTCCTCGACCACCTGTTCACGCTGATCTTCGCGACCGTGGCCGCGCTCGCGCTGCAGCGGGAATGGCAAGTCGGCTACGACGAACTGCTTGCCGTCGCCACGCCCGGCTTCTTCGCCTTCGGCCTGTTCTCCCTGCCGGCCGGCTGGCTCGCCGACCGGTGGAGCCGGGACGGCATGATGTGCGTCTTCTTTTTCGGCATCGGCACGGCGGCGATCCTGACCGGCTTCGCGAGCTCGCCGCTGGAGATCGGCGCCGGCCTCTTTGCGATCGGCATGTTCGCCGCAATCTACCATCCGGTCGGCCTGGCGCTGGTCACGATGAAGTGGCGCAACACGGGCATGCGCATCGCGGTCAACGGCGTGTGGGGCAATCTCGGCGTCGCCGCCGCGGCATTGATCGCCGGCAACCTGATCGAGATCAGCGGCTGGCGTTCGGCCTTCTTCCTGCCGGGCGCCTTTTCGATCCTGGTCGGGTGCGCCTATCTGGCGCTCCGGCGATCCGATATTCGGGCGGACGGGGCGCCCAAGAAGGCGGCCGCCCAAACGGCCCCCATGCCGGCCGACTATCGCCGCATTCTGGCGCGGGTCTCCGGCGTCGTCTTCCTGACGACCGCCTTCACGGCGATCATCTTCCAGTCAACCACCTTCGCGCTGCCGAAGATCTTCGACGAACGGCTGGGCGGTCTCGCCGGCGACATTGCCGGGTGGCTCGACGACAGCGCGGGCGGCCCCGGCGTGCAGGCCGGCGAGATCGGCGCGCTGGCGTTCCTGGTCTTCGCGGCGGCGTCGATGGCCCAGCTCGTCGTCGGCAAGCTGCTCGACCGGTACGGGCCTCGGCCAGTGTTCCTATGCGTCGCCGCCGTGCAGGTCGTCTTCTTCGCGGCGATGCCGGGGCTGACCGATCTCGCGGCGCTGGCCGTGGCGCTCGGGTTCATGTTCGGCGCCTTCGGGCAGATCCCGATCAACGACTTCCTGATCGGCAAGCTCGCGAACGGGCCGGCGCGGGCGCGCATCTACGGCGTGCGCTATGTGGTGAGCTTCACGTCGCTCGCCGCCAGCCTGCCGCTGATCGCATTGATTTATGGCCAGTGGGGCTTCGACCGGCTGTTCCTGGTGCTGGCGGCCGCGGCGGCGCTGACGCTTTCGATCGCGCTGCTGCTGCCGCGTCGCCTGCCGGAGCCGCCCGCGGCGGCCCCGGCCGAATAGGCGCCGCTAGAGCATTTCCAGCGGCGCATCGGGCGCCGGCGGCGGGAAGGCGCGGTCGAGCGCGGCCATGACGTCCGCCGGAACCGTCGTTCCGGCGGCGGCGATGAAGCCGTCGATCCGCTCCGGACGCACGCTCTTCGGCACGGCGAAGACGTTCGGCTGCGACAGGGTCCAGGCGAGCGCCAGCCGCATCGGCGCGACGCCGGCGGCGTCCGCGATGCGCTTCAGGCCGGCGTCGCGCGCGAGCCGGCCCTGCTCCAGCGGCGAATAGGCCATGAGGGGCGTCTTGCGGGCGGCGAGCGCCGGCGCAAGCGACGCCTCGGGCCAGCGCCGGGTCAGGTTGTAGAGCACCTGGTTCGTCTGGCAGCCGTCGCCGCCGGGCGCCTCCCAAAGCTCCGCCATGTCTTCGGCGTCCATATTGGAGACGCCCCACGCCCCGATCTTGCCGGCGGAGATCAGCCGTTCGAAGCCTTCGATCGTCTCGGCGAAGGGCGTCGAGCCGCGCCAGTGCAGCAGGTAGAGATCGATCCGATTGACCCCGAGCCGGCGCAGCGAATTCTCGCAGGCCTCGACGACGCCGCGACGCGAGGCGTTGTAGGGATAGACCTTGGAGACGATGTAGGGGCGCCTCGACCGCCCTTTGATCGCCTCGCCGATCACCTCTTCCGCGCCGCCGCCGCCGTACATCTCCGCCGTGTCCAGCAACGTGATCCCGTTGTCGAGCGCGTGGACGACGGCGCGCGCCTCCGCCGCCGGATCGCCGCCCCGTTCGCCCATGCCCCAGGTGCCGAGACCGAGCTTCGGGATCGTGTCGCCGTTTGGCAGTTTCAGCGTCTGCACGGTTGTCGGCGCTCCCCAGCTGCGTCGGCCATCGAGCATGCGGCCCGCGAGGCCTGCGTCAAGGGCGCCCGACCGCGCGACATATGGCGCGGCGTGTGGCGGCGACGCCGACGGTCGTGCGATATTGGCGTCGACGCAACCGACCCGGAGCCGTGGCCGACATGGCCGACCCGCTGATTTCCATCGTCATGCCCGCCTACAAGGCCGCAGACAGCGTCGCGGACGCCGCCGGAAGCGTGCTCGCCCAGTCCTGGACGCGGCTCGAACTGATCGTCGTATCGGACGACGGCGTCGACTATCTGGACGTGCTCGATCAGGCCGGTCTGGCGGACGAGCGCACGCGTCAGGCCTCGACCGGCGGCGTCGGAACCGGCGACTGGAACGCGCGGAATGTCGGCCTCGCCGCCGCGACCGGGGATCTTGTCACGATCATCGACGCCGACGACGCCTATGCGCCCGGCCGACTTGCGGCGCTGGCGCCCCTGGCGCTGGCTGACGGGGCGGCGCTCGACAACACGGAGATGCAGTTGAACGGCAGCCGCATGGCGACGCTGCTGCATCCCAAGGAAGCCGCGTCCGGCGAGCCGGTCCCGGCGACGGCGCCCCTGATCCTGCGCGATCGCGTGCCGGTCTTCCCGATGTGGCGGCGGCGGGATTTCGATCTCCACTGGCATGAACTGCCCCACGCCTCCGACGTCATCCTGTCGCTGGAGCTGCTGTCGGCGGCGCCCGACATGCGCGTCGCGCCCGACATGGGCTATCGCTACCTGAAGCGCCAGGGCTCCATGACCCTGTCCGACAGCATGACGGACCGGTCGCGCGAAGCCTATTTCCGCATCATGCGGGCGATCCTGGACGGGACCTACGATCTCGCCCCGGCCGTCGCCGACCTGGCGCTCTACGAGATCGCGAAGAACCTGAACCAGGCTGTCCCCTTCGCCCGCGCCATGGCCGCCGACCCCGGCCAGACGCATGAGACGCTCGCCATCACCTTCAACGAGCGGCCGATGACGGAAGCGGAGCGCTACGCCTATTTTCAGGGAGAGGACGCGCCATGACCGGAACCCCGCTGGCGGCCGGCCGCCAGCGCGTCGCCATCGAAGGTCTCGTCGTCGAGGCCGCGATCGGCATTGCGGACTGGGAGCGCACGCCCGGCAAGCGCCAGCGGCTCGCCTTCGACGTCGCGGTCTACCGGGACGAATTCGGCCGCGAGACGTCGATCGCCGACTGCTTCGACTACAGCGCGCTGCAGGCGTTTCTCGCCGGCTATGCCGACCGCCCGCATATCGATCTCCTGGAAACCGTCCTCGCCGAAGTGCTTGACTACTGCTTCCGCGACCCGCGCGTCGTCGCGGTCGAGGCGCGGGTCGCCAAGCCCGACGTCTTCAACGGCGTCGGCGCGCCGGCGCTGTCGGCGGCGGTCGATCGGGCGGACTGGACGCGCCGCCGCAATCCCGAACCCTGAAGGAGCCCTCTCGCCGATGCCCGACGCCGCCGCGACATATGTCCTGCATACCGTCCTCGCCCAACCGCGCGAATGGCGCGCGATCGGCGACGCCGCCGCCCAAATCGATGCGGCGCTGAAGGGCATCGGCGGAGAGCTTTACGGCGCCTGGCGCAGCCAGATCGGCCGGCCGCGCGACGAAGTGACATTGGTCTCGCGCTTCGAAGGCGCTGCGGAAGCCTCCGACGCGGCGGCGGCCGTGCTCAACGTTTTGCCGCCGGCGCGCGCGTCCTCGGCGCGGCCGATGCGGGCGACGCTCCGGCCGCTCGACGGCGCGCCGCCCACCCGGCAAGGCAACTACGCGTTCCGCACGTTCGACCTCGACGCAGGAAACTGGGACGAGTTCGAAGCGCTCTGCGCCGGCGCCTGGCCCGGCTTCGAAAGCGCCTATGACAGTCAAGTGATCGGCCTCTGGCGCTTCACGGACGCGGCCATCGGGCGCGCGGAGGCGCTGCTGCTGACGCGCCGTCCCGACCTCGCCATGTGGGAGCGCTCGAAGCTGCCGGCGAGCCCCGCGGAGGCGGAGGTGCGCGCCAAGCTCTCCCGCCGCTACGACCTCTGCGACGACACCGCGGTCGCGACGACGACGCTGCTGACCGCCGCCGACCGCCAGGACGAGGCGCGCTGGACGTAGCCCGCCCGAGCGACGATCATCGGGCCAAAGACAAGCGGAAGGAGCGCCGGCATGAGCCAGTATGAAACGATTTCGGTCGATCCCGTGACGCCGCGCATCGGCGCGGTGGTCTCCGGCGTCGATCTCGCGACGCCGCTCGGGAACCAGCAGTTTCAGGAGATTCATGACGCGCTGATGCGGCACGAGGTGATCTTCTTCCGCGATCAGACGATGACGCTCGACCAGCACAAGGACTTCGGCCGCCGCTTCGGCGAACTGGACATCCACCCGGGCTCGCCCGGTCCCGAAGGCCATCCGGAAATTCTGATCATCCACGCCGACGAGAAATCGAAGTTCGTCGCGGGCGGCTCCTGGCATTCGGACGTTTCCTGCATCGAAGAACCGCCGATGGGCTCGATCCTGCACCTCCACACCGTGCCCGACTGCGGCGGCGACACCCTGTTCGCGAGCGCCGGCGCGGCCTATGACGCGCTGTCGGAGCCGATGAAGGCGTTCCTGGCGCCGCTGACCGCGATCCATTCCGGCGAGCATGTCTATCGCGGCCGCTACAAGCACCAGGGCGTCGACGACGCCGGCAAGGCCTATCCGGAATCCGAGCACCCGATCGTGCGCACCCACCCGGTGACGGGCCGGAAGTCGCTGTTCGTCAACCAGACCTTCACGACGCGCATCCGCCAGCTTGCCCGCAAGGAGAGCGATGCGCTCCTGAAGTTCCTGACGGACCACATCGTCCAGCCGCAGTTCCAGGTGCGCTTCAAGTGGGCGGCGAACTCGGTCGCGTTCTGGGACAATCGCGCGGTCCAGCACCATGCCATGTGGGATTATTTCCCGCAGGTCAGGTCGGGCTACCGGGTGACGGTGAAAGGCGACCGGCCGTTCTGAAAACGGGCGGCGGCGTCAGCCGCCGAGCCCGTAGGGCGCGCCCCAGCGCTTCACGCCTTCCAGCGTGTCGCCGGCCGGCCGGTACTCGCAGCCGATCCAACCGGCGTAGCCCAACTCGTCGAGCAGCTTGAAGATGTAGGGATAATTGATCTCGCCGATGTCTGGCTCGTGCCGTTCCGGCACGCCGGCGATCTGGATGTGCCCGACATTGCGAATCAGGTCCTTCGCCCGCATGGCGAGATCCCCTTCGACGATCTGGACGTGGTAGAAATCCATCTGGACTTTGACGTTGTCCGCGCCCACGTCCGCCAGCACCGCATGCGCGTCAGCCTGGCGGTTGATGAAGTATCCTGGGATATCGCGGGTGTTGATCGGCTCGATCAAGGCCGAAATCCCCAGCGGCGCCAGACGCGCCGCCGCCCGCTTTAGATTGGCGACATATGCGGCGCGGCAGGCCGCCCGATCTGCGTCCGCGGCCGGAATGCCGGCCATGCAGTGCAGCCGCTCGCAGCCGAGTTCGGTCGCATAGGACACCGCCTTCTCGAGCGCCGCTTCGAAGTCCGCCTCGCGGCCCGGCAGGGCCGCGAACCCGCGTTCGCCCTTCGTCCAGTCGCCGGGCGGCAAGTTGAAGAGCGCCACCTCGACGCCCGCCGACCGGGCGGCGAAGACCACGTCGTCCACCGGAAAGTCATAGGGAAACAGGAACTCGACGGCGTCGAATCCCGCGGCGGCGGCGGCGGAGAACCGCTCGAGGAACGGCAGTTCCTGGAACATCATCGAAAGATTGGCTGCAAAACGCGGCATGGCGGGTCGATTCCTCTGGCTGGCGGCGCTGGGGCCGGCGGCAAGACTGCCACAAAGACGTGCAGGCGTCCCCCCGGCGCGCGCCTTAGGAGCGCATTAAGGCTCTATCGGCATAGTACCGCCTGGATATTCCGCGCGCAGTTTCGCCGCGGATTGCGGAGCTTGCGCGGGCTGGATGTCGGAAGCAGCCATTACAGAGCAAGAGCCCCAGAGCCGGGCGCGACGCTTCCCGACCAGGCAATCTGGTCGGAAGCGCCAGGGCGCGCGTGCGTCGACCGGAATCCTGCTCCTGACGGCCAGCGCCATCGCGGTCGGCTTCTCCGTGGCGCTGGCGCCCTTCCTGGCCGCCGCCGAGCAGTTCGGCGAGCAGATCGGCCCCGCCGGAATCGCCCTCGCGTCGAGCCTGTTGTCGCTTTGCATCATCGCGCCGACGGCGCTGCTGATCACCCGACGCCGGTCCGAGGACGCGAAGCGTCCCTTTCTAAGACTCCGTGACGAACTGAACGCCGCCGGCGCCGCCGCCTATCCCCGGCTCGGGCGCTACGGCTCCACGGCCGCCGACGATGTCGCCGCCGCAGTGAATAAGCTCTCTTCGGATCTGCGCGACCGCGACATCGAACTCGAAAGCCGCCGCCACCGGTTCGACCAGGAATCCGAAACCCGCATGGCCGAGATCAAAGAGGCCTATGCGCATATGGAAGAGTCCCTGGCGGAGGCGGAACGCGTGCGCGCGGAAGCCGAGCGGGCGAGCGCCGCCAAGTCCGACTTCCTGGCGAAAATGAGCCATGAGATTCGGACGCCGCTGAACGGCATTCTGGGCGCGATGGACATGCTGCTGGCGATGGGCCTGTCGGTCCGCCAGGCCCAGTACGCCCATACCATCCGCGCTTCGAGCGAAGTGCTGCTCGACATTCTGAACGGCATTCTGGACATCGCGAAGATCGAGGCCGGGCGCATCGAGCTCGCATCGACCCCGTTCGACCCGACGTCCGTGATCGACGACGTCGCCGTCGCCTTCGGCCCGGCCGCGCACGGCAAGAAGCTGAAGCTGACCAGCCGCCCGTCGCCGGACCTGCCGCGCGTCATCGTCGGCGACGCGGCGCGTGTCCGCCAGATCATGGTCAACCTGGTCGGCAACGCCATCAAGTTCACCGACAAGGGCGGCATCGACATTTCCGCCCGCTGGCATGCGGACGGCGAAAACCGCGGCCGGCTGGTCATCGACATCAAGGACAGCGGCCCTGGCGTGCCGGAGCAGGCCCAGTCGCGCATCTTCCAGCGGTTCGAGCAGGGCGACGGTTCGATGAGCCGGCGGTTCGGCGGCGTCGGCCTCGGCCTTGCGATCGCGCGCGACCTCGCCCGGCGCATGGGCGGCGATGTCGAACTGGCCGCAAGCAGCCGCGACGGCTCGACCTTCCGCTTCTGGCTGTCGAGCGAGAGCCAGGAGCCGCTCACCACGCCCTTCTTCCCGGAGGTCCGCGCGCTGATCGCCGCCCCGCCGACCGCAGAGCGCGCCAGCCTCGCGGAACGTCTCGGCCGGCTCGGGGTCGCCATCACGCTCGAAGACCGGGTCGACGGCGCCTTGGCGGCGCTCCGCGCCGCAAGTCCCTCGCCGGATCTCGCCATCGTCGACGCCGAAAACCGACAGGCCCTGAACGACCTCGCGGGCGACCTCGCGAAGGCGGACCTCCCGACCCGGCTCGCCGTATTCAGCAAGTTCGGCGCGGAAAAATTCGATCCGGGCGTCGACGCCGTCGCCAAGTGGTCCCTGCTTCGGCCGCTCCGAGAAATCGATCTGGTCGCGATGTTGCAGGACCTCACCGGGATCGAGCCGGAAGCCTGCGCCGACGACGTCAATCTGGGCCTGCGCATTCTGCTGGCCGAAGACAATCCGGTGAACGTCGAAGTCACCACCGGCATGCTGGAAACGCTCGGTTGCGCGGTCGTGGTGGTCGACAACGGGCTCGCAGCCGCCGACGCGGCCGAAAAGGGTCATTTCGACGCAATCCTGATGGATTGCCAGATGCCGATCATGGACGGCTACGAAGCGACCCGCCAGATCCGCGAACAGGAAGGCGCCGGCGCGCGCACGCCGGTCATCGCCGTGACCGCGAACGCATTCGCGGAGGATCGCGACGCCTGCTTCAAGGCCGGCATGAATGACTTCCTGGCAAAGCCGATCACGATGGAGTCGCTCCTCGCCGCGTTGTCGCGCTATTCCGAAACGCCCCCGCAGCCCGCAGCGAAACAGCGGGTCGAGGCGCCCGCGCCGACCTCCGCGCCGGCGCAGGCTGAGCCAGAAGACGAGGCGCCCGAACCACCTCCGGCGGCGGCGTTCGAACTCGACCCGTCGATCGTCGACCAGAAGGCGCTGGCGGCAATGCGGAAGATCAGCCGCGACGGCGACGCCATGATGAAAAGGGTCGTCGGAGTTTTCCTGAAGTCGTCCCCCGGTCTGGTCGCCGAATTCAAGGCGGCGATGGCGGCGGAGGACATCGCGGCGGCCGGCCGGCACGCCCATGCGCTGAAATCCGCGAGCCGCAATGTCGGCTCCGTCGAACTGCCGGCGATGCTGCAGGATGTCGAATCCCTGGCCCGGGCCGGCGACATCGGCGGCGTCAAGGCGGCGGCGAGCGAGGTGGAGCGCGCGTTCGACGATCTTACCTTGGCCCTCGAGACGCTGCAGGCGCGGGGATAGCATGCCGCAACGCACGAAAATCCTGGTCGCCGACGACGATCCGACCCAGCTCCTGCTCACTGCGGAGGCCTTGGGCGCGGAAGGCTACGATGTGGTCGAGGCGACGGACGGCGACGAAGCCTGGCGCTGCTTCCTCGAAGCGCGCCCGGCGCTCGTCATCCTGGACGTGATGATGCCGGGCCTGAACGGCTTCGAGGTCTGCGGCCGCATCCGGCGACGGCCTGAGGTCGACTTGTCGGCCACGCCCGTGCTGATGGCGACCGGCCTGGAAGACGAGACCTCGATCCAGACCGCGTTCGAGGTCGGCGCGACCTCGTTCGTGCAGAAGCCGGTGCAATGGTCCCTGCTCGGCCACCAGGTCCGCTATCTTCTGCGGTCGGCCGGCATCGAGTCCGAACTGCGCGCCGCAAAAGCAGAGGTCGAAGAGGCCAGCCTGGACAAGAGCCGGATGTTCGCGACGCTCTGTCACGAGCTGCGCACCCCGTTGAACGGCGTCATCGGCTTCGCCGACGCCATTACGTCCGAGATGCTGGGACCGATCGGCGACAAGGGCTACGTCGAATTCGCGCGCGACATTCGCGCGTCCGGCGACACGCTGCTCGACCAGGTCAACCGCATGTTGCTGCTCTCGAAGCTCGAAGCGGGCCTGCACAAGCTGAAGCGCAGCGTGGCGCCGGTCGAGCCGCTGCTGGTCGAAGCCGCGAAACGGTTCGCCCGCGTCGCCGACGCGCGCGCGATCGCCGTCAACGTCCGGCCGCTGGACCAGCCGATCCGGGTCGACGCCGATCTCGCGATCCTGCGGCCCGCGCTGCATGCGCTGGTCGAGAACGCGATCAAGTTCTCGCCGTTCGGCGGCGTGGTCGAGCTCTATGCGGAGAGCGACGGCGCCAAGGTGCACATCGTCATCACCGACCAGGGCCCTGGCGCGCCGGAAGCCGACCTTCCTCGCCTGACCCAGCCCTTCCGGCAGGCCGACAGCGGCCTCGACCGCGGGCATGGCGGCCTCGGGGTCGGGCTGCCGATCGCGAAGCTCGCCGTTCGACGGCATGGCGGCGATCTTGCGCTGGCGAACCTGCCGTCGGGCGGCTTCGCGGCGCGCCTGATTCTGCCGATCGAGCGCGCCCAGACGATCGAGCGCTCGACCGCCGCCTGAAACGGTTGCCCTCGCGCCAAGGAACGGCCACTCTCCGGACGCCCTTCGCTCCGGAGCTTCGCCGATGCCCGATTCCGCGCCGCAGCCGATCGAAATTCGTCATAGCGCCTGCCCGCACGACTGCCCCTCCACCTGCGCGCTCGAAGTCGAGCGGCTCGACGAACGGCGGATCGGCCGGGTGCGCGGCGCGGCCGCGAACACCTACACGGACGGCGTCATCTGCGCGAAGGTGGCGCGCTACGCCGAACGCGCCCACCATCCCGACCGCTTGCTCCACCCCCTCATTCGGACGGGTTCGAAGGGCGACGGCGCTTATCGCCGGGCGAGTTGGGACGAAGCGCTCGATCTGATCGCCGAACGCTTCCTCGAGATCGAACGGCGGAGCGGGCCGGAGGCGATCTGGCCATACTATTACGCGGGCACGATGGGCCTGGTCATGCGGGACGGCATCAACCGCCTGCGGCACGCCAAGCGCTATTCCGGCCAGCATTCGACCGTCTGCACCACGCTGGCGTTCACCGGCTTCATCGCCGGGACGGGCGCGCTCCGCGGCGCCGATCCGCGCGAAATGGCGGAAAGCGACCTCGTCGTCATCTGGGGCACCAATCCGGTGAACACCCAGGTCAACGTCATGACCCACGCGATCAAGGCCAGGAAGCAGCGCGGCGCCCGGATTGCAGTCGTCGATGTCTACAGGAACGGCACGGCCGACCAGGCGGACATCTTCGTCCGGGTCAATCCTGGCACCGACGGCGCGCTCGCCTGCGCCGTGATGCATGTCCTCTTCCGGGACGGCTATGCCGACCGCGATTACATGGCCCGCTATACCGACGCGCCGGACGAACTGGAAGCGCATGTGCGGTCTCGCGATCCTGTCTGGGCGAGCCGCATCACCGGCGCCACCGTCGAGACGATCGAGGCGTTCGCCCGGGCGATCGGCGAAACGCCCAGAACGTTCCTCCGCCTCGGCTACGGCTTCACCCGCCAGCGCAACGGCGCGGTCGCCATGCATGCCGCGAGCTGCATCGCCGCCGTGACGGGCGCATGGAAGCATCCGGGCGGCGGCGCCTTCCACAACAACGGCGCGATCTACGGCTGGGACAAGACCCTGATCGAAGGCCTCGACGTCCGCGACCCCAATGTCCGCCTGCTCGACCAGGCCCGTATCGGCGAGGTGCTGACCGGCGACCCAGAGGCGCTGAAGGGCGGCCCGCCCGTCGAGGCGCTCTTCATCCAGAACACCAACCCGATGATGATCGCGCCCGACCATGCCCGCGTCCGCGCAGGCTTCCGGCGGGACGATCTCTTCACCGTCGTCCACGAGCAGTTCATGACTGAAACCGCGGCGATGGCCGACGTCGTGCTGCCGGCGACGATGTTCACGGAGCACGACGACTTCTACCAGGGCGGCGGCCACCAGCACATTCTCTCCGGCCTGAAGGTGGTCGAGCCGCCGGGCGAATGCCGCTCGAATCATGAGGTCGTCGCGGCGCTCGCGAAGCGGCTCGGCGCGTCGCACCCCGGCTTCGACATGACGCCGCGCGAATTGATCGACGCGACGCTCAAGGCGTCCGGACGGCCCGGTTTGGACGCGCTTGCGGACGCGCACTGGTTCGATATCCAGCCGCCGTTCGAGCGGGCGCACTATTTGGACGGGTTCGCCCATCCGGACGGCCGCTTCCGCTTCAAGCCCGACTGGTCGGCGCCCACGCCGCATGGCTTCGGCGGCCGGCAGCCGGCGGACATGCCGACGCTGCCCGACCATTGGGACGTGATCGACAATGCGGACGCCGACCGGCCATTCCGCATGGCGACGAGCCCCGCGCGCAGCTTCCTCAACTCCAGCTTCACCGAAACGCCGACCAGCAAGGCCCGCGAGGGCCGGCCGACCCTGCAGATGCGGCCGGAAGACGCCGAGCGGCTCGGCCTTGAGGATGGACAGCGCGTCCGCGTCGGCAATGCGCGGGGCGAAACGGTCCTGCATCTTGCCGTGACCGAGGCGGCGAATCCCGGCGTCGTGATCGTGGAGTCGATCTGGCCGAACGCCGCCTTCGAAACCGGTGTGGGCATCAACGTGCTGACCTCGGCGGAGCCGGGCAGCCCGGTCGGCGGCGCGGTCTACCACGACACCGCCGTCTGGGTGCGCGCGGCCTGATCCGTTAATCCGGCCGCACCGCCTGGAAGAGGCCGTTCTCGTCGATTTCCTCCGGCTCGGCGTGGCCGTCCAGCAGATCGAACTGCGCGACCGTCTTCGCCTGGACCGCCGAATCCGCGAAGGTCGTGCGATCCTCGAGATCGGCCGGGCGCGTCCGCCGCAGGCGAATGCGGATGACGACGAATATCAGGAGCGCGGTGTGAATGCCGGCGGTGAACGCAAACAGGCCGTCCGGTCCCAGCAGCGACATCACCGCCGACGCCGCGACCGGTCCGATCATCGCGCCGACGGCGAAGGTCAGCAGCAGGCCGCCGGCCGCTTCGACGAAACCGTCGCCTTCGATCATGTCGTTCATGTGGGCCGCGCAGAGCGCGTACATCGGCAGCGCGAAGCCGCCGAAGAGGGCGGCGACGGACAGGCGCAACCCGTCCGACTGGCTGCCGGCGACAAACGCGAACGCGCCCGCGACGATCGCGCCGACGCAGGCGAAGACGATGATGTTGCGGCGATCCGTCTTGTCCGAGGCGCGACCGAGCGGCCACTGGCAGACGGCGCCCGCGACCGCCCCGGTCGCCATGAACGTCGCCGCCGCGGCGGGGCCGCCCCCGGCGGCCTGGGCGAAGACGGGTCCGAGCGACCAGAACGCGCCGTTCGAAAGGCCGACCGCGGCGACGCCGATGACGCCGACCGGCGAGAGCTTGAAAAGACGCCACAGCCGCACGCTCACCAGGTCGGGCGGCGTCGGCTGCGCGGAGCGCGTCAGCGCCAGCGGCACCGCGGCAAGCGACAACAGGATCGACGTCAGGGCGAACAGGCTGAACGCTTTGACGTCGTCGACCAGAAGCAACATCTGGCCGATCGTCACGACCGTCAGGTTGATGGTCAGATATGTCGAGAAGACGACGCCGCGGCTTTCGTTCGTCGCCTTCTCGTTCAACCAGCTTTCGATGACCATGAACAGGCCGGCGAGGCAAAAGCCGCTGACGGCGCGCAAGCCGATCCAGATATAGGGATCGATGAAGATGGGGTGGATCAACGCGGCGGCCGACGCAACGGCCACGAGCGCCGCGAAGACGCGGATGTGGCCGGCCCGTCGCAACAGTAGCGGCCCGATCAGGCAGCCCGCGCCGAAACCGGCATAATATCCGCCGCCGAGCAGGCCGAGCGACATGGCCGAGAAGCCCTCGACGTCGGCGCGAACCGGCGCCAGCGTCGTCTGCAGGCCGTTGCCCATCAGCAGGAAGACCACGCTCAATAGCAGCGCGGCGACGGGAGCGAGCGCACGGAACATCGTTGGTCGTTCAGATCAACAACGCGCGGGCCGCTTCCCGCCACATTGCCAGCGTCATCGAAATCGCCGGCTTGCCGGTGCGGGTCTCGATCTCGACCGCGGCCGCCAAGGTCGGCATGTCGGTGCAGCCAAGCGCAAAGGCGTCGACGTCGGGCGCCATCGGCAGCGCCGCTTCGATCAGCATGTCCGGCGGCACGCGACGCATGCCGAGCATGTGGTCCTGCGCAGCGTCGACAATGGCGCGCGCATCCGCGGTCACCCGGAATCCCTCGCGCTCCAGGAAGGCGATCTCCGCGTCGTGCGTCGCCTGGGGATAGGGCGTGATCAGGCCAATCCGGGTCGCGCCGTAGCGGCGGAGTTCCCGGGCGAGCGCGCCGCTGGCGTCGACGACCGGCGCCTGGGCGATCGCGGCGATGCGCTGCATGGGCGTTTCGCCCGTCGCATTGGCGGACGACGCCCCGCAGGAATAGACGATCAGATCGCATCCTGCGGCCTTGAGGCTCGCGGCCGCGTCGGGCAGATGCAGTTCCATCTTCTCGAAAGGCGCTTTGGCGTAGTGGTCGAACGGCAGGCGCGCCGTATGGATGGTCACCCCGTCGGGCGCCATGCGCCAGAACTCAGTCTCGGCGACGGTGTTCGGCCCGGGCACGATCAGACCGATCCTTGCCCTGCCGCCGTAGATGCGCACCGGTTCGTCCATGCAAGCCGACCCTCGGTCGCCAAAACGTACAAGCGGTAATCTTGCCGCGACCGGACAAGGCGAAGCAACGGTTAATCCGGCCTGCCGCGACGTTATACCAGCCTGCGGTAAGGCAGACTCATTTTCGGGATTCCCAAATCGACCGATCTCTGAATCACTGTCGGCAACGGCAGGGAGAT
>MRWG01001573.1_pt1 | contig 14077 bp, 12 predicted proteins | sample 1013341 | NCBI WGS metagenome assembly MRWG01 (sample SAMN06117577, study PRJNA244670) | biofilm metagenome | biome: Water; feature: Cathode Biofilm; material: Biofilm; isolation source: microbial consortium enriched at the cathode of a solar microbial fuel cell | place: USA: District of Columbia ... | reverse complement strand
CGGATCCACCACCATTGCTGCCACCCGCATTATTTCGTTTCCTGCTGGATTCATGCAGTCAACGTGTTTACCTTGAAACCGGGGTGGGGTTGGAAACCCCAATTTTTTTGCTATCCTGCTGGTTTTATGCAGGCTATGCAATTATCTTGAAACTGGGGTGGGGTTCCAGCCCCCACAACCAAGGCATTAGATAAGTACATTTTAAAATTCCCATATCGCGGATCCACTACCTATGATTCCACCCGCTTTTTTCGCCTTGCTCATGGTTCAACCCCTCCATGCCGATGCCTTGAACCTAGGGCAGGGCCGTACTACCCTTGTATATTTTTATTATTTTCACTGCTACCAACCGTGACGGGACTTTGACAGGGGCTGATGAAGCGGATTGCCCGCATGCTAAAACCGACCTGTATGAAATTTTCGGACCGCATCAGCCTGATCGGCGCAGCCAACAACGTGATCGTAGCCCTGATCCCCTACTTCACACTTTTTTTTAGATGGGACGAACAGGCCGAGAACCGGGCGGAACAATTGTTGATCCTCGGTACCATCGTGGCCCTGTACCTGGTGTCGGTTTTTTACGGGCGCAGGATCCGCAATGCTGCCTGGGTAGAAGGTTTTGCCCGTGGGTATTTCTACAACTTTATCTACGAGACGGCCGACATGATCCTGGACCGGGAGGCCACCATTACCCTGGGAGACAGGGTGGTGCAAACGGCCGCCTGTGACCGGGAAGCGGAGGGCATGCCCCCTGTAACCGGAGAATACGCCGTATCCGAAGTACGCCTGCTCATCATTCAACCCGGGGGGCTGTACGCGGCTTACCGCACAGCCGAGCTGATGTCGGCCCTCTTTGAAGAGGCCGTGGTGTCTCCCGGGAAACACAGCCGGCTTGCGGTGCGAAAGAAATTCATGAAAGCCTATGAACTGAAAAAGGAGGGCCAAAAGCGACTGCTGCTGATCGATTGCCCCCCTACCACACTCCGGGCCATGAAACTGCATCAGGAAAGCCGCTTTAACATCGACCATAATGACCCCTATGATACCCTGGACCCAAAGGCGCAGAAACGGTTGTCGCAAATCCGTAAAAGGGGCCGCAAGCGCCTAGTCCCCATTTTTGGCAATGCCCTGGAGCACATTGTCAACGAACTTACCCGAGGTTCGCGTGACCAACGGTATAAAGACCTCATTTTGCGCACGGGGTTCGAAGACTTGCTGCAGGGAATCCTGGACCCCGGGCAATATGAGTCCCTGGCCTATATCGGTGACAACCTCGGTGCCGAAAGCAGAAAGGAGAAAGCACGTGTCCGGGACCTCCTTAGAAGCCGCCAAACCCAAATCGAAGCCAGGCTTGAAAAACTGGTGGCGGGGGACTAACCTCCATAAAGGGACAATACACCATAATTTGGGTCTAGTGCAGGACCCTGCCCTTTTCCATGCATCTGCCATCGGATCCTCTTTTCACTGGGGACGTTTCTAGCTGCGTCGCCACCGATCGTCAAATCATGGGCCGGGTGGGGTTACGGCCAAATTAATCCCCTGTACAGGCGTATTCCCATACATCTGCCAATACCAATCTGCCGGGTGTCTGCTATTTGGAAGTCCCCGTATTTATTAGGTACTGCTTATGTCCCTTGAGGAAGATGGTAGGCCTTTCGCCTATGATCTTCTTAAAATCCCTGATAAAATGTGCCTGGTCTGTATAGCCGCAATGGTAGGCTATACTGGTTAGATCAAAGGGTCGCTCTTTAAGCAATCGTTGCACCTCATTCAGGCGCATAATGCGGAGGTAATGCTTGGGGCTTACCCCAAGCTTCTTCTTGAATTCCCTTTCCAATTGGCGTTGGCTGATAGCTACCCGGTTGGAGAGTTCTTTGACCTTAACCTCCTGTTTGCACCGGATCATTTCAGCGGCCAGATTGAGATAATTAAAGTCCGGCCTGTTTCGCCTGAGGCTGGTGACAAGGTAACTTTCGGCAATGCTGACCATGCCTGCCGCATTTTTTTCTTCCCTGAGCCTGTGGCAAAAGGACCGGAAATGGCTTCCCAATACCATCCCGATATCTTCATACCCATCTTTGAATATAGAGGCAGGGATGCCAAATATGTTATAGATGCCTTCCGGCTTAAACCGGATGGCGAAAACGCTTACGGTACCGCTAAACCGCACCTCATACGGCCGTGTCAGCAAGCCCAATATCAGGTAGTCTGGAGATTGCGACCATTGTGCTCCCCCGTGGAGGTTGCAATGCAGGTCGTTAAGGTGGATGATGATTTCCACATAGCCATTGGGGATCAGCTGTAGGGATTCGCCTTCGGGCAGGTTCAGCGCAAAATATCCCTCCCAGTAGCATTCTACAAATGTGCTTAGCGCTTTACCCGGCTGATACTCCAAGATGCTGTTCTGCAAAACGTTGCTAATTAGGTTCTTAAAGGTAAGCGAAAACCATAAATATGCATATACTGTTTCATGGATTGTTTGTGCTGGTGTGCATGGCCGGCGAAAATGCCGGGCCTATAAATTTCCTAAGGTCAGAGGGTGCCTCATCCCCAGATTTCTTTCATGACGGTATCAAGTTCCCTGAGCGCCTGTTGGCAATTCCCATTGTAGGAGGAACCGTGCATGGTAGCCAGGGTCTTTGGGTTAAGCGCTGCCAGTTTCTTCAATAATTTGGGGGTGTTGCTCGTATAGGGCGCATAATCCATTAAGGGCCCCTGTTCCAACTGTAATATGGAGTCCTTGTGGGCAGACAGGACATCCTTATCCGTTATGGCGCTGACTTCCCCGTTTTGGTGGAAAAGGTCTGAGCAGAGGAGGGTTCCGTTGGTTTCCTCGAACATGACACCGGCATCCCATCCATGGGGTAAGTGAGGGGTTCTAATAAACCTGTATTGATGTTTTCCCGTTTTAAGGACCTCATTTTCCGCCATGGCGAAGGCAGGCCTGATGGCAAAATCGCCCATGTTTACAAGAGCGCCAACTTCGCTGCACACCGCTTGAGCATTGGGGGCTACTTGCAGCCATTCGTTAAGCCCCCCGCATTCATCCACTTCAAAATGGCTGAACCCGATCCACCGGAGTTCCGAAGGTTTGATGATTTTGCTGATGGCCTCCTGCAAAACCGGGAACATTTGCCGCATCCCCGCATGATAAAGCATGGGTTCATCGTCCTTGATCAAAAAATGGTTGAATTGTAAATTGAACTGCGATACGAATACCGAGATCCTGTATACATCCGGGGCTATTTCAGAGATATTCATGACTATTTTTTTAGGTTGTTACTATTAATTGGCCTTAGCGGTGGCCTCCAGGTATCTAAAGGTACTTGGTATCAGGGAGATAGGATTGTACAAATCCGACATTTTAAAAGCTATTGGAAACTTCCACCCCGTTTTGAACGCGCTTTAATGGAAAACATTCTTGTGCGCGTGCTGATAAAGCCATGGCGCAATAAGAAGCCAGGCCGGCAGGGGGCAAGTGCAGCCTGGATTTCATCCGGTTTCCAATGGGTCATTGCGGACCCTAGGGGGTTCTCTGATTGGCGTATGGGGGTATTGGTTATCTTCGTAGGGAAGATGATCAGAACTTTATGAAACCCATCAAATGGAACCTCCACCTGTCCTCACCCCCCCAGGTGGTATTTGACTTTTTGACTACTCCCGGGGGAATAGAGAAATTCTGGGCAGAGAAGGCAACAATTCGGCAAGGGGTTATACACTTTGCATTTCCCAACGGGCAGGCCTGTGAAGGAAAGATCCTAAAGCAAGTCCCCCACCGGGAATTCCAATTGCTGTATTTTGATTCGCTGGTGGAATTTCGCCTGCATCCCACCGAAGATGGTGGAACAGACTTGTTCCTGGAAAATTCGCAGGTGCCCAAGGAAGAGCACCAGGAAGTACATGCTGGATGGGTGTCGGTGTTGCTGAACCTGAAGGCAGCGGTAGATTTCCGGTGCGACCTCCGGAACCACGACGCAAAAAGGACATGGGACCAGGGGTTCGTGGGAAATTGAAAACACGCTTCACAACCTTCGGTTCATCGTGGGCTGCAGGACGGTTACCTCTCAAACCAGGCCCCATCCTTTTATAAACCGTATATTTACAGTAAACGATATGATTATGCGGTTACGGACAGAATTGACAAGCGACTATATTACCGGGGAAGACTATCGGGTGGCGGAGATCGCCAACGCATTGTCGCACCCCATGCGCGTGGCCCTGGTGCGCTATCTTGGGGCTAAAAACAATGGTAAGGGCATAGACAACGTAACCTGCAACAAAGATTTGGTGGGGATGTTCGACTGCGCACAGTCGACCATGTCACAGCACGTAAAAGTGCTTAAAGATTGTGGACTTTTTATCACGGAAAGCCGGGATAAGTTTACCTTTTACTTCCTCAACAGAGAATTGTTAAAGGAGTATGCCACTAGTATTAACCAGTTCTGATTTTCCGGCATGGCCCCCATGCCAAAAGCTTCCCGGCAACCTGTTTATGGTGACCCCATTGGCCGGCTATACCCTAAAATGTTCGTTACCTGTTACTTGCTTGCAGAAATATTTGGTAAAAAGCCTCATTTGTTTTAGATTCGTATATCGTAAATAAACGATATGATAATTTCAACCCCCGGGATATGCGATCTATAATTGCCAGTCTGTTACTATTTAGTGCCGGCTCCGTATTTGGCCAGGCGCTGCACCCGCTGGAATCCGCCACCAACCACTACAGCGAATTTAGCCAGCTGGCTGCAATCCCCAATCCCGCACGGGCTGGGCTAGACAGCATACGTTTCCCCACCGCCCTCTACAAGGCCGAAGCCCTGTTGTACACCCTGTTGCAACCCCGTTATCTTAGCCTGGAGCAGATAGACCAGTTAAAACAATCTGTCGCCTGCCCGGCAAACAGTTCTGATCAGACACAGGCCGAATTGGCTTTTTTAGTAGCTTGGCAAGAGAAAAGGACGCCGGTCCAGGAACAGCGTGCCGTGGAAGAACTGGCACCCATTGGATATTGGCCGCACCTTGCCGTTATGGAAGACCATGAACGCTATGAACAAAACCTGGAACACCTGTTTTTTGAAGGCAGGGAAGTCTTGGGCGCTCATTGCACGGCCCAAAATTACCCGGCTACAGCCAAATGGTTGGAAGGCATTACCAGGGATATGCGGATCATGGAGTTTAGCGCCAAATACCATTTTTTGAGAGCCAGGCCTTATCAGCTGGAACCCGGGCTAACGCCCCTTGCGCGGATGTCTTCGCCCTCTTTCGCAAGTGGACATACCCTCTGGGCCTATATTCAGGCCTTCGCCTGGAGTGAATTGTTACCCGAGAAACGCCCGCAATTCCTGGAACTGGCGTATGAGATAGGAGAATCCAGGGAGATTATGGGAATCCACTACCCCAGCGATGAAGAAGCTGCAAGGGTACTGGCCCACCGAATGCTGCAAGCCATGTGGCTCCACAAGGACTTCCAGGCCGACCTGGAGCAGGCCAGACAGGAATGGGAATAATCCGCTTCAGGGATATTGACAAGCCCGCAAGGCTATAAGTATATTGAATAGTTGCCTATGTCATTCAATAGAGATCTGACGATTGTAGCCAATGCCCTTTCGGGCTTCTACAGCGAGTCGCTTGGCAGGAAAAAGCCGGTTATAAACCAGGCGCCCCTGGGCGAGGTGGTTTCCGGCTTAGACCTTGAAAAACACATCCGGGAGGGGGGGTTAACGGGAAATGTCCTGGAAGGTTTCCTCCGGGAATTTTTCACGTATAGCACCCGACTCCACCACCCCCATTACATGGGCCACCAAGTGGCCGCCCCGCATTATTCGGCGGCGCTGGGGAGCCTTATCAACGGCTTCGCCAACAATGTCTCGTCCATTTACGAAATGAGCCCGGTATCTGTAAGTATCGAGTTTGTTCTTGTCAATTGGATGCTTGAAAAGGTTGGATGGAAAAAAGTACCCCTTCCCTCCGCCCATATCGGCCCCGACCAGGACTTTGGCGGTGGAGTGCTCCTTGACGGGGGGAGCCTGGCAAACCTCACGGCGCTCTTGCTGGCAAGGAGCCACGCCTTGCCCGATGTCTGGGAGGCAGGGAACCCCGGCAACCTTGCCCTGATGGTACCCTCGGAAAGCCACTATTCCCTGGCCAAGGCCGCCGGCATAATCGGGATGGGTGCCAGGGCTGTTTACCGTATCCCTACGGATGAAAGGGGGGCGATCATCCCTGACAAAATCCCCGGGGTACACCAAAGGATACTGGACGAGGGCAAACTGCCCATAGCCCTGGTAGCCAATGCGTGTTCCACCGCCGTTGGCATATACGACCCCCTCGACGAAATTGGCGATTATAGCCAGGCATACCGCCTGTGGTACCACATAGATGGGGCACATGGCGCCGGTGCCCTGCTTTCGGAAAAACACAAAGTACGGATGAAAGGTGTGGAAAAGGCCGATTCCCTGATCTGGGATGCCCACAAGCTATTGCAGACCCCTTCCCTTTGCGCCGCCTTACTGGTGAGAAACCACAGCCATCTGGACCTGGGGATCAAGACCAACCAGGAAGCCAGTTACCTGTTTCATGAAAAGGAGCAACCCGGGGTGGATTTTATCCACCGGACCATAGAGACTACCAAGCCAGCCATGGGCAATACCTTGTTCTTTGTTCTGGCCGCTCTGGGTGAGACCGGGGTAGCGGGCTTCATTGATGCCCAATGCCAGCTGGCCCTCGATGCATACGCCTATATTCAAAGTCAGGAAGGTTTTGAGTGCCCTGTCAGGCCCGAGAGCAATATCCTCTGCTTCCGGGTGGAAGGCAATGACCGCCTGCAACTACGTATCCGCAACCGACTAACGGCAGAAGGGAATTTTTATATCACTACCACGTCCTTTGGTGACAAGCGATATCTGAGGTTGGTATTTATGAGTCCCGCCACCACTTTGGAAACCGTCAAAGAATTGCTCACAGCCATCTCGGATCTACGGGAAACCCTTATACAACAGCAAGGGGTTACTATTCGGAATGCCACGCCACGGGAATATCAGGCTATCGGACAATTGATGGTACAGGTGTACAGTGGCCTGGAGGGTTTCCCTAAACCTGATGAACAGCCTGAGTATTACCGCCTCCTGGCCGATGTCGGGAACCTGACCCAAAGACCGGAAACCGAACTGCTGGCAGCAATTGCCCCGGATGGCTCGGTTGGCGGGGCAGTGGTCTATTTTGGGGATATGCACTATTATGGGGCGGGGGGAACCGCTACGTTTGAAAAAAACGCCTGCGGTTTTCGCCTCCTGGCGGTAGACCCGGCTTTCAGGGGGAAGGGCATAGGAAAACAACTTAGCCTGGAATGTATTGAAAAAGCCAGGAAAAGCCAACGGACACAGTTGATAATCCATACCACCGAAGCCATGCAAACAGCCTGGAAGATGTATGAAAAGCTTGGCTTTAAAAGGTCTGCCGACCTGGATTTTAAGCAGGGTGGGTTGCAGGTATTTGGCTTTAGGATGCCTGTTTGATTGCGTGTTCCCCGGAAGCGTCATATCCGGGATAATTTTGAGTCCGACATTCTTAAATTCCTGTTATAGCACATCACAGGGTACTAAATATGGCATACTTTTGGTAAGTAAATCCCTGAACAACCTAATCATCAATCCAATGAAAACACTGCTGTTTGTTGCCCCGCTGTCACTATTCCTCATGTGCGGCGGACCCACCAACCCGGAAAGCCCCGAAGCCGACATGGCCACCTATGAGGAGTTTGCCGAAATTTCCCCTGCCCTGAAATCTGCCCCACGGCCGCAAACCATGCAGGCGGTGGATGAGGCAGGGCCCATCACCAAGAAAAATATCAAGTCCGGGGGTATCTCCTTTAAGTCAGACGATATCGATGAAGACTACCAGAAGGTCCTGGCCTTGCTTCCGGACTACGATGCCTATGTGGAGAACGAGAACCAGACAAAATCAGACCAGCGTATCAATTACGAGCTGACCATCCGGGTGCCTTCGGTGAAATACGACAGCCTGTATGACGGGCTCTCCAACTTGGCGGGACGGGTAGAACACAAATACACCAACGTGCAGGATGTGACCGAACGCTATTACGACCTGCAGACCCGGATCAAGAACAAGCAGGCGCTGGAACAAAGGTACCTGGACCTCCTGGGTAAAGCCACAGAATTGAAAGACATGCTCGAGATCGAACGACAGCTCAATGAGGTGCGTACCGAGGTGGAAAACCTGCAGGGGCAGTTCAACTACCTTAGCCAACAGGTAAGCATGAGCACCCTGCAACTCTCATTTTACGAAGTACTCCCATATACCTACCAAGACGGTCAGCGCCCCGGCTTTGGCAACCGAATCCTGAGCGCCCTTAGTAATGGATGGCAGGGCATGCAACTCTTTGTGCTCGGCCTGGTCACCATCTGGCCGCTCTATATACTCCTTGCCCTGGCGGTGCTGACCATTATGTTGATCCGTAAATGGTGGAAAAAGCGGAAGTAGCCCCCACCGAGGTCCTCCCAGGTCCTGTTGCGAGTTGTAGTAAGGGTCTGATCCGGTTCTTCATGAACGTTGGGAAACAGGAGGCAGGGATGCCTTGTCCGGTCCTCCTTTTTTGCTATGGCCTGCCAATTTTGAACCTTGTGGCAAAATTCCGTAGCTTAGGTCACCAGTAAATATACCACCATGAAAAGCACTCACAACCAACGACGCGATTTTATCAAGAAAAGCGGCCTGGGGACTCTTGGCCTAACCCTTTTGCCCTCCTTCTACGGGAAGGTGGCGCCCAGTGACCGGCTGCGGGTGGCCCATATAGGGGTAAACGGGATGGGCAACAACCATATGCAGTGGTTTGCCGCCCTGCCCGAGGTGGAGGTCGTAGCCCTGTGCGATGTGGATGCCGGGCATCTGGGTACCAGCGTAAATCGGATGGAACAGGAGTTGCAGCCGGGAAAAAAGGTGGCCGGGTACGAAGATTTCCGCCGTATCCTGGACCGCCAGGATATTGATGCCATTACCTGCGCCACACCCGACCACTGGCATGCCCAGATAGCGGCCCTGGCCTTCCAGGCCGGCAAGGATGTCTACGGTGAAAAACCCCTTTCCTTTGATGTAAAGGAGGGCCGGATGATGCTGCGCGAAATGGAAAAAAACCGGCGGGTCTTCCAGTTGGGTACGCAGATCCACGCCACCGACAATTACCACAGGGTGGCCGAACTCATCCAGGCAGGGGCCATAGGCAAGGTCCATACCATACGCCTCTGGAAAGACAGTGCACCACCGCTGCTGAAAAGTTCCGGGGTACAAACTCCCCCCTCCCGGTTCAACTATGACCTCTGGCTGGGACCCGCCCCTTACGTGGAATACATCCCGGAACGCACCCATTTTACCTACCGCTACTTCCTGGATTATTCCGGGGGCGTTTTTGCCGACTTCTGGTGCCATATTGCCGACATCGCCTGGTGGGCCGTGCACCCCAGGGGCCTTAAAAGTATAGATGCACGGGGCTCTGTAGCCGAAGGCTTCGCAAATACACCGGGATGGATCGACATCGACTATGAATTCGAAAACCTGAAACTCCATTGGACCACCAAACCACCCAAGGTCCCCGGTGCTGCCAAACGCAACATCGGTGCCTATTTTGAAGGGGATAAGGGCACGCTGATTTGCGATTACGAAACCCGCGAGATCACTATCAACGGGGAAACCATGGCAGATATCCCGGAGGTGGGACAAAGCATCCCCCGCTCGCCAGGACACCAGCAGGATTTTGTGAATGCCGTAAAAAAACGCAGCCAGCCGGAATCCAACCTGGCCTATGCCCGGGAAATGACCCTCCCCATGCACCTGGGGCTCATCTCCTGGCGCCTGGGCCGCAAACTGCAGTGGCATGCGGGGAAGGAAAAATTTATAGGGGATTCAGAAGCCAACAAATTGCTATCTCGCAAGCCAAGGAAGGAATGGAGGCTGGTGCGATAACGAAATTCCCAATCCCAAAGCCCCATTTTTTAGTACCTTAGAAGCCAAAGCAATCCAAGCATGAAACATACTCTTTTTACCAGGGCCGGGCTATGGTCACTCTGCCTCCTGTTTTCCCTTTCCCTAGTACAGGCTCAGGGTAGCTGGCAGGCCGTGAATGCTTCCAATAAACCAAATCCCCGGCATGAAAACGCCTTTGTAAAGGTGGGCGACAAATTTTACCTGCTTGGTGGCAGGGGGATCAAACCTGTGGGGATTTTTGATCCTGCCACCAAAAGCTGGACGGAAGGCGCGCCCATGCCTCTGGAGGCCTCCCATTTCCAGGCCGTCAGCCATCAGGGGCTTATTTATGTGCTGGGCGGACTGGTAGGCGGCTGGCCTTCAGAAACCCCCCTTACCCATATCTTGATTTACAACCCGCTGAGTGATACCTGGATCGTGGGTCCCGAAATCCCGGCACACCGTCAGCGCGGGGCAGCGGGAGCTGTAGCCTACAAGGATAAGATCTACCTGGTGTGTGGCATTGTCAATGGCCATACCTCGGGCTGGGTACCCTGGCTGGATGCCTATGATCCGGCTACCAATACGTGGATGGAATTGCCAGACGCGCCACGCTCCAGGGACCATTTGCAGGCAGCCGTCGTGAACGACCAGCTGGTGGTAACCGGGGGTCGTAAATCGGGCTATATGGGCCAGGGCTTTGAAGCGACCATCGCCGAGACCGATATTTTTGATTTTACCAAAGGCATATGGAAGACACTACCCTCCCCGGCAGGGGACATCCCTACCCAACGGGCCGGCTGTACAGCTGTGACCGTTGGGGGAGAGGTTATTGTCATAGGAGGGGAAAGCGGCAGCCAGGTCCCGGCCCATGCCGAGGTGGAGGCCCTGGATGTTTCAAGCGGAACCTGGCGCAGCCTTCCTTCCTTACAGCGGAGCAGGCACGGGACCCAGGTCCTGCTTTCTGAGGGCATACTGTATATCGCCGCAGGCTGTGGTAACCGCGGGGGTTCGCCAGAGCTGGATTCTTTTGAATCCTACGAACTTCCCGGGGTCAACGCGGTTGCCAGTACGCCTCTGGAAGCCGGGGTCCCCCAGCTCTCCGCCGCGCTTCATGACTTTGGGAAGACCCGCCCATGGACCACCCGGGAGGCCACCATAGAAATTTCCAACACCGGGGGCAACCAGGGGATCCCGATTGTCTATATGGTCCCAGCCCCGACCACGAAGTTCAAAGCCGATTTCCCCTATGCCCTTCCCTATGTAGTGGCTCCCGGAAAAAGCGTATCTTTTAAGCTGTATTATACCCCGACTTCCGACCAGCCCGATGAAGGCAAGTTATTTATCAAGCTGATGGACCGGGGGAAACTACAGCCCCTGGAGGTGCTCCTAAAAGGCAATTAACGCATTCCGGTACCACCGGAAAGGGCCCTTTAAAAAAAACGCTATGAAACAACTCTTGTTCCTTTTTGTGCTATGCCCCCTTTTGGGGCTGTCCCAGGAAGCTATACAATACCGGCGCATCCCCGATGCCCAGGTCGACCAGCAACGCCTTGCCTTTGTCACCAGTTTGTCAGACCGCATCCTTACTGCCCAGCAGGGAGGAGGGTATTACCGGCTCTCGGAACAGGAAGCCGATGTGGCCATGCGAAACGGCCTCTCCGAATCGGTGCAGAAGATGGCCTATGAACAGATAAGCAGTGCTTTCGGGCAATATCAGGGCCTGGTATTTGAACAGCTCCTGGTGCCCGACAAAGGCACAGCCTACGAAATCTATCGCTTCCGCGGGCAATTTGGGAACAATGGCTCTGGGATCGAAATCCGTTCTGTGCTCAACCCGGAAGGAAAACTGGCGGGGTTTTACTTCAAACCCTGGAAAGGCCGTTTGTAATGGCTTAAGGATCAATCGCAAACACCGCTATACACTTCCGGGACGCGCCCGGGGGTTCTGGATTTACCGGCCATCCCACCCGAAAGCCGGAGGGGCCACACTTTATTGATATTTGGCAAACTCCACCCGGAATCCCTACCTTTAACCCGACACCTGAAACAGGCCCTCCGGGCCGAAAGGTGTAACCATAACCCCATGTCCTATGAAATACAGTATCTGCCTCTTCGTTCTCCTCTTGCTTGCCGCATGCGGGGAAGAAGTCACACAGGGAGGTGATTATACCGCTTTAACGGGGGCCACAGTTTATGATGGCAACGGCAACCGGATGGAAAACGCCACCCTGCTTGTCAGGGATGGGATGATCGCCGCCATTGGTGATGCTTCCCTTGAGGTCCCCGTGGGGGCAGAAGCCATAGACCTCAAGGGTAAATTCATTACCCCGGGCCTGGTGGATGCCCATGTACATTTTGCCCAGACGGGCTTTGTCGATGGTCGCCCCGATGCCCTTGACATCCGGGATTCCATAGACTACCTGGAGCTTCAAACGCGACTGCAGCACTATCCCGGGCCTTATTATGAGGCCTACCTGAGATCTGGCGTAACAGCGGTATACGATGTGGGGGGACCCCCCTGGAGCATCGCCTTGCAGGAAACTGCGGAAGAGGACCTTCAGGCCCCCCATGTGGCTGCTGCCGGGCCCTTGTTGACCCCGGTACCCCAGGCACAACTCGAGACCTTCAATACGCCAGCGCAGAAACAAATGCTGGAACTCAGCTCCCCCGAATTCGGGCGGCAGGTGGTGGCTGAAAACACGGCCATGGGAGCTACCGGGATCAAGATTTGGCAGATTGACCTGGGAGATCCGGAATTTATGGAAAGCCTGAGGGCGGTAGCCGACGAGGCCCGTGCGAAGGGAAACAAAATCATCGTGCATGCCACCACCCTGGACCAGGCGAAAGAAGCGTTGCAACTTGGGGCCAAAGTGCTGGTGCACAGCGTTGAAGATTTGGAGGTCGACGTGGAGTTCCTGGCCCGGGCCAGGCAGCAGGGGGTGACTTATATCCCGACCCTGGCCGTCTTGAGGGGGTATTACAATACCTATAAGGCGGTCCTCGACGGGGGCTTTGAAATTAAGGATCCCAATGGGGTCGTGGACGCACATACGCGTTCGCTGCTGGAGGGGGCACAGGGTTTTGCCCGCTCCATAGACACCAACACGCTCCGCCAACGCCTGCCACGTATGGAGCAGTATATCCGTTACGCAGACAGTATCATGACCCTGAACCTTTACAGCGCTTACCGCTCTGGTGTCCGGATTGCCTGCGGTACAGATGCCGGTAACCCCGGCACCCTACACGGGATCTCCATTTTTGACGAACTCGAGGCCATCCGGGAATTGGGCTACCCAGAGGTTGATCTCCGTCAGCTCAAAGGAAGCCTCCAGGTCTACCTGCAACCATTGCACCGGCCCCGAACCCGATCCCCATTGGGAATCGTAATTGCCATCCACGGCCATTGCCGGGGTTTCGCCGTTGAGGTATGCCGAAGCAGTAGCCGGTTTGCCAAGGGCCAGGTTTTCGGGTAGGAGCAAGTTTTCATCGCAGGCATCCGGGTAATTTACAGGGGCCAGCCCCTCGAGCATTTCCTGATCGGCATCCATAAACCCCCAGGTAGCATCCCCAATCCCGGTGGGGGCCATATACATCCCCCAATGCAGCCATCCGTCGAACCCGTATCCACAGGATTCGGCCTGGTAGCCCTGCATGGCTGCAACGGCATCTTCCAGGTCTGGGTAGCGATCCAGGAAGCACCCGAACTCCCCCAAGATGATTGGCTTTTGCTCATACCCCAGCATGCCGTAATTTTCTGCCAGGGGGAAAAGCGGGTCCTCTCCGGGATAGGCATGGAAATCAAAGAAATCCAGATCGGCCTGGTACAGCAAGTCTGCCGTTTCCACATACCTGAAATCCCCCAGGCCAATGGGATTGGGATAGTTGGGCGCAAAGAACCCCATGGTTACAAGCGCATAGGGGTCATACGTATCTATTACGTCTCGGACCTTTTCAATATAATACACCATACCTTCTACGGCCATCGACTTTTTGGAGGCATCACTGCCCATGTCGTAGCTGTTCCCGTTGGCGGTAGTTACAGACCCCGACGTGAGGCTGAAGGGGGGTTGGTCCCTGAAATACCATTGTTCACTCAGAA
>MRWG01001572.1_pt1 | contig 14081 bp, 14 predicted proteins | sample 1013341 | NCBI WGS metagenome assembly MRWG01 (sample SAMN06117577, study PRJNA244670) | biofilm metagenome | biome: Water; feature: Cathode Biofilm; material: Biofilm; isolation source: microbial consortium enriched at the cathode of a solar microbial fuel cell | place: USA: District of Columbia ... | reverse complement strand
TCTCCAGCAGCGAGAATCCGCGCCGGACGGTCTTCGTGTTTCGATTGTCTCCACGCATCGGTCGCTCCCCGGTTCTGAGGTTGCGGCGTCGAGGTCAGAGGAGACCACGGGCGCCACATCTTCACCATCGAAAACAACGGGCGACCAAAGCAGGTGAAACAGCGCTGAATTCATTGAGATTGACTGGTCAGAGCGCACCAGTCGTTGTGCGCCTCGTATCTTCTCACCCGTTTCCGGACGAAAGCGGCCTCGTCGCTTGTGCGAAGCGCCGCGCAGGGCGACCATGGACCGATATGTGGCTTCGCATTCCACTTCGAATCTGGGGCTTGCTGTCTGAGGAGCTCTGGCGGCTGACCGCGATCACGCTGGCGGCGCTGTGCGGGTTGGTCGCCTTTGCCGCGGGTGTTCGACCGCTCGCTGAGGGCCAGCTTGGGCCGATGGATGCGTTGCGCTTTATGGGGCTCGCCCTGGTTCCCATGCTGCAATTCACGGCGCCCTTTGCGGCGGGATTTGCGTCCACGCTCGTGTATCACCGATTCGCGGCGGACAATGAGCATCTGGCCGCGTCAGCGGGCGGCGTCAGCCATCGATCGGTGCTGGCGCCGGCGCTCATCATGGGATTGGTGCTGGGCGTCATCGTGGCGGGGCTCGCGCATTTCGTCATTCCGACATTTCTGCGTTCGATGCAGGAACTGGTGACGCGTGATGTGGCGCGCATGCTGGTCGGCTCCATCGAACGGGGCGACTCCGTCGAACTCAATGGCCTTGCCATCCATGCGGATCGCGCGATTCGTGGTGAAGACAATCCCGCCATCGGCGTGACGGATCGCATTTTCCTTGAGGGCGTGGTGGCGTATGACGCCGCGCCTGATGGATCGATCGAGGCGGAGATCGCAGCGGAACGCGCCGAGGTGCTCATCAGCACGGATCGCAGCGGCATCGACGCGGTCACGACGGTGCATATGCGCCTTGAGGGCGCCGTCGGCAAGCAGCAGGGTCAGGGGCTGGGTGAAGTCGGCACGATTCGGCGCATCGGGCCGTGGATCGTGCCGAACGCGTTCGAAGAGAACGCGCGCTTTTACACGTTCATTCAACTGGGTGAATTGCGCAACCGGCCGGAGCAGCACAACGATGTGGACTATTTGCGCCGGCGTCTCGCATCGGAGTTGACCAAGCGTCGCACGGAGCGATTGCTGGTCGCGGCGATTGCCGGCGAGTCGCGAGTGGTGTTGACCGATGCGCTGGGGCAGCGACTGGCGATCGGCGCGGACCATATCCGCCGCGATGGGGAGCGATGGATGCTTCTGCCGCGGGAAGGCGAGTTGCTGGATGTGGACTGGGCGCTGAGCGATGGCGCGCGTCGTCGTCAGACGGCGGAAGTTGCGTGGGTCAGCATTCGCACGGCGAACACCGCCGGGCCCGCTTTGCTCACCGTGGAGCTGTGGCAGGTTGGCGGTCGTGACGTGACCGGCGCCCTTCGCGAACGATTGATGATCGAGCAATTGCGACTGGCGTCTGATCCGGGCGCGGATTTGTACGACCTGGCGCCGCGCCGTTTGCTTGATGAAGCGGATGTCGTCATTGAGCAATCCATGGACGATCCGGAGATCGAGCCCGTCATTGTCGCACGCGTGCAGCTGCAGGAGCGCATCGACAAGTTGATGCGCGAGATTACGGCGAATCACCATGAGCGCTTTGCGCTGGCGACGGCGTGTTTCCTGATGACGCTGACGGGCGCGATCATCGCGCTGCGACTCCGCGAAGGCATGCCGCTGCAGGTGTATTTGTGGAGCTTCTTCCCGGCGCTGGCGGCCGTCATCACCATCTCCGGCGGCGAGAACGCCGTGGCGGAGAATATGGTCACTGGAATGATGGTGTTGTGGGGCGGCGTGGCGGCGCTTGGCGTTTACACCGTGTTCGAGTACCTCAGGCTCCGTCGTCACTGACCGGCGCGGCGTCGTCATCGCGTTCCGCGGCGGCGCGGTCCGCTTCGGGGCCGCCGACCCAATAGTCGCGCGGCAACGGATACCCCTCAATCCACGTTTCGTTTTCAAACGCCGTGCGAATCTCGTCGTAATGTTCGGCGAGGTAGGTCAGCAGGATCCAGTCATCTTCCGGGTCATGCTCGTGCTTGAACGCTTCGGGATAGGCCTCTTCAAACGACTTGCCTTCGACAATGCGACGGTAGAGCAACACGGCGAGCGTGGTGCGTTGCGCGCCGGCGCCGCACTGCACGAGCATGGGGTAGTTGGACTCGTCGGCCATCAGGCGCAACGCGGCGACGTAATCATTGGGATTGCCCGTCGCATCGCCTTCCAGATCAAAACGATGGCGTTCAATGCCAAGTTCATCCGCGATGCCTTCCATCTGGTTTTCGCGCTCGGAGCCGCGCACGAATGCGCCGAGATCGACGATCGTCTTGATGTCGTGTTGGTTGTGCAGTTTGCGCATGGTGCGATTGGACTGCCGTCCTGCACGGTAGATCTCACCGTCGGTGACGACGCCGTAGTTTCGAATGATGACCTGATCTTTGACGTATTGATCCCACACCCAGATGCCGGCGCCGATCAGCGCCACCACAATGGCCAGGTTCCGAAGAAAACGACCCAGATGAAATCCGGCGTTGTGTTTGGCGTTGGTTGGTTGTTCATCCGCCACGTGACTGGTCCTCATTTGGCATGGCGTCTCGGTTGCTTCGAAGCACGAGCTCCGCCTGTTTCTGTCGAACGATATGGCGCGGCGGAATGGAATAGGTCAGGAACACGCCGCCGGAAACGACACAGTCATCCCCCACGGTGGTGTCTCCGCCCAGAATGCACGCGCCGGCGTAAATGGTCACGCGGTTGCCAATGGTTGGATGGCGTTTCTGTCCGCGGATCAGTCGTCCGTGCGCATCCTTTTCGAAGCTCCTCGCGCCAAGGGTGACGCCCTGATAGAGCTTGACGTGATCGCCGACGATGGTCGTTTCGCCAATGACGACGCCCGCGCCGTGATCAATGAAGAACGACTTGCCGATGCTCGCGGCGGGGTGAATGTCGATGCCGGTGTCGGCGTGCGCCTGTTCGGTGATGATGCGCGGCACCATCGGCACGCCGAGCTTGTGGAGGATGTGCGCCAGCCGGTAGGAGAAAACCGCGCTCACGCCGGGGTAGCACGCGATGGTTTCATCCGCGTGCGTCGCGGCGGGGTCGCCGTCGTAGGCGGCTTGCACATCCAGCGCCATGGCGGATCGCAGCGGCGGCAACTCCTTGAGGAATCGATCGACGAGGCGCTCGGCCTGGCTTCGGGCGTCCGGCGCCGCGGCGGGATCATTGGGTGTGGCGATGCCGACGTGGCGGCCGTATTCGATCGCGCGGCGGATGACGGCGCACGCTGACCGGTGAATATCGCCCAGCAGACCCTCGAGCCATCCAGCCACCCCGGGGGTGGCCAGGGCTTCATCCTCGAAGAACCCGGGGAAGACGAGGCAGCGGACGTGATCGACGAACTGCCGCACGTCGCGGCCCTTGGGGAGCATTGGCGCGTCAAGGTGGGCCAGAATTCGCTGATCGCGGATGGAGTCAGCAATCGACGCCCGAACCCTCGCCGGCACCGGCGGCGGGCCGGATCGGTCGCTCTTGGGAGGGTCGTTCTGATCGGCTGATGGCGTGCTCAACGTCGTCGCATCCTCATGAGGTTGGGATTCGGCTGTCGCGGGAGGGCGCATGAAAAAAGTTCGCTCCGTCAGTGAGGACGCGCGACCAAGCGATGCTCGAACCCCTGCTCCAAGGTGGGCGCCCTGGCCGTGATCCCGACCTTCCACGCAAATGGAGGCATGGCCATCGTCTCGGCGTTCCTGGGCTCCCCAGGGGTGACTTGAAGGTTCGAGCATTTGTCATGGCCGCGAGCCATCGACGACGAAACGAACCTGCCAAGAGCATACCCCAGCAGGGAACCGTCGTCGACGATTTCTCGAATGAAAGGGTGGCCCTGCGGAGGCAGCCGGGCAGACCCCGAACAGGCCCCTGGGGTCATTGACGCGGCCGATGGTGCCCGATAGAACACGTCCCGCGACCGGGTGTCCATGCTCGGCGCCATGCGACCCTTTCAGGAGATGATTCATGCCCCGACGACGAACACGAATTCACGCGGCGCTCTTTCTGAGTGTGAGCGCATTTGCCGCGACGTCCCTCGTCGGGTGCAGCAATTATCGCGGCAATCCGACGCCGGGCGTCAAGACGCTCAACGTCTCCAACCAGCGAAACAAGAATCGCGCCGCAACCGTCACGAACACCAATATTCGCGCGATGCGCAACGATTTCACGCGGCTGTTCCTGTATGACCGGCCGTCGCGCCTGACGAAGCAGCCCAGTCCCTATTGAGGCCGCTGGTCAGAATCGCGCCACCAGGAATCACGCAGCCCGGTCAAACCGGGCTTTTTTTATGCGCGCTTTGACCGATGCGGCGCGCAGTGGTACTCCGAGGCGACGTGATCAGCCCATTGACTCCCTTTTCGCGTTACCTCGACCCTCGATCGTTTCCATTGATGACGCGCCCCAGCTATCGCTGGGAGCTGCGCAGCGCAATGACGTTTCCATTCGCGATGGCGTGCCTTGAAAGCGGCGTCATCGGGGTGATCGCCAAGAAGACGTTTGATGCGGACCGATTCGTCGTGGCGGCAGTCGCGGCGGCGCCGATGGTCGCCAACCTCACCAGCATTCTGTGGGCTCGGGTTCTGGCGGGTCGGAATCGCGTGAAGGCGGTCGCCGCGCTGCAGTCGCTGGTGATTCTGTGTGTCGCGGGGATCGCCCTGTCGCCGGTGAATGCGCTGGGCGTGTGGATGCTGGTCGGCCTGGTGTATCTCGGGCGCAGCGCAGTAGCGGGGCTGGTTACGGCGCGGTCGGATGTGTGGCGCTCGAATTACCCACGATCGTTGCGCGCTTCCATCGTGGGGCGATTCGCCTCCATCATTGCGCTGATCATCAGCGTATCCGCGGCGGTCATTGGCATGGGGCTCGAGGCGATGGGCGCCCATGCGGTCACGGCGTTCCGCGTGATCTATATCAGTTGTGCGGTGGTCGCGCTTGTTGGCGTTTGGGCGATGTCGCACGTGCGCTGGCGTCGTGGTCCCGCGCAGTTGCAAGAGGAACGCGCGGGACTCGCGGCGCGCGATGGACGCAAGTTCGGCGCACGAGGCATGCTGGAAGTGTTGCGCGATGATGCGCACTACCGCGCCTATATGGCGGCGCAGTTCGTCTTAGGGATGAGCGCGATGGCGGGCCTGGCGCCCTTCATCATTGCGGTGGACGAAGAGCTTCAGCTTGGATACGCGTGGAGCATTACGCTGACGCAAGTCGCGCCGACGATGCTCACGGTGCTCACGATTCCAATCTGGGCGCGGCTGCTCAATCGCGTGCACATTGTGCGCTTCCGTTCGTGGCACGCGTGGTTGTTTGTCGGCGCCAATGCGCTGACGGCGATTGGCCTCGCGATGGCGAGCGTTCCCCTGCTGCTTCTGGGGCGCGTTGTGTTGGGATCTGGCTATGGCGGCGGTCGTCTGGCGTGGAACCTCGGTCATCACGACTTTGCGCCGCGGCATCTGGCGACGCTGTACATGGGCGTGCATGTGACGCTGACCGGCGTGCGCGGCGCCATCGCCTCGTTCCTTGGCGTCATTCTCTATTCAGGATGGGACATCACGGTCGCCGGCGTCCGATGGACGTTCGGCGGCATGGGCGAATGGCTCTTTGTGTTGCTGGCCGTGGTGAGCTGGTCCGCATCGATCATGTTTCTTCGGCTGCGCACGCGAATGCGCGAATCGAATGATCTTGATGAGCGGGAAGGCGCAGACTGAGCGGCGCCGCCCGATCGCGGATTATTTGTAGTTGGCCTTGACGGTGTACTTGCCGCGCGAGACGCGTTTGAACGCCGCGCTGTTGATCAATGTTTGATTGACGATGGTGCGGAAGTTGGGGCTGGTCGTTTTGTAGCCGGACTTCTGCACTTGCTCGGCGATATCCGTGACGGAAAGCGTCTTGTTCTTGAGAAGCTTGATGAGCGCTTCCTCAAGGTTCATTTCGTTGCGAGGGCGCTTGCGCGGCCCGACACCATGAATCGCCGCGCCGGATTCGCCGCCGAGCGCAATGATCTCCGCTTCAATGTCGGCCAGTTGCTGTGACAAACGGTCGCGCTTGCGCTCGAGTGAACGAAGGCTCTTGCTGCGCCTGTTGAGTTCCGCGGCCAGGTCGTCGGTCGAAACTTTCGAAAGCACTCGCTTCGCCATTGGATCGCTCCTGCGTGAGGTCACGGATCGCGTCCGTGATGTGAGACATCACTATGAAACTGCAATCTTGGTTTACGCGACCGTAGCGCAGCACCACCGTGCGCGCACCGTACAACACGGCCATACGCGACGCAAGGTGAGGTTAAGCGCATGTAACGTTGGCGGACGTGATCTATCCAATGCGCTCCGGGGCGACCCCCATCCGGGCCAAGACCCCGTCCAGCTGCTCGTGGTCATAGAACTCGATGTTGATGCGGCCGCGCAAACCGGCCTGATCGAGATGAACGCTGACCTTGGTGCCGAGGCGTTCGCGGAGTCGCCGCTCGAGGTCGCGCCTTGCGGCGCTTCGCGCGGAGTCTTCGCGCTCCCCTGTTGGCGCCGGCGCCGCCGGGCGTCCGGATTGCAACTGCTGCACGTGAGATTCGAGCCGACGGACGGACCACTCGCCGTCTCTGGCCTGAATCGCGGTCTTGATGCGCGCTTTGCCGGGCGCCATCGCCAGGAGCGCTTTGCCGTGCCCCATGGACAGTCGGCCGGCGCCGATCTCATCCTGGATGGGCTCTTCGAGTTCATTCAATCGAATGAGGTTGGAGACGCTTGAGCGATCCAGCCCGACACGCCGCGCGATTTCGCCCTGCGTCAGATCGAAATGCTCCTGCAATCGCTGAAAGGCGCGAGCGCGCTCGATTGGATTGAGATCTTCACGCTGCAGGTTTTCGACCAGCGACCATTCGGCGGCGTCGCGATCGGAAATGTCTGAAATAACAGCAGGAACGTCATCAAGCCCGGCGCGCTGGGCGGCTCGCCAACGGCGCTCTCCGGCGATGAGCTCCCAGGCGGCGCCGGCGGGCGCGTCGCTCGCATCGGTGAGCGGGCGGACGACAATCGGCTGCATCACCCCTGCTGTGCGGATGGACTGCGCGAGACCCTCAAGCGCGACCTCGTCAAAATGCTGGCGCGGCTGGTACCGGTTTGGAATGACGGATGAAACTGGAATTCTCGCCGGCCCGGCAGTTTCAGATTTCGCTAAATCGTTGTCGGATAATGATTTGGCTTTGGGCTTGGGATCGGGTGTGACGGAAACGGGCTCATTGAGCAGGCTGCTGAGGCCGCGCCCGAGGCGCTTGGGTTTGGTGGACGTGTTCTTCGTGGCGCCTGGCATGGTGATCCCTCCTGCCCTTCGTGCGGCCGAGCATCGCAATGAATTCCGCAAGGGGCAGTCTATTTTAGTTATCGGACGTCGCAGTGCCTACGCGGAATACGACGGTGGCAGCAAGAATCAAGTATAGCTCCAGGCTGCCAACGAAGGATTGTATCGGGCCGTGATTCAATGGGACGCCACTTTTCAATGCCGAGGGGCGTCGTCTGGCCGAAGGTATGAGCTATGGGAGATCCGAGGTCGAGTGAGATCGAAATCCTGGCGCGAGGTGTGGCGTGGCGCGACGGTCGTGTGCTTCTGTGCCGCAATCTGAAGTACGGACACACCTACCTGCCGGGCGGCCATGTCGAGCCTCACGAGGCAGCGGCGGAGGCGTGCGCCCGGGAATTCATGGAAGAGACCGGGATGCGGGTCCTGGTCGGCAGTCCCCTGCTTGCGTCCGAGCTTCGATTCACGCAACGCGGCAAACAGCGTCACGAGATCACGCTTGTGTTCCACGTGGAACATGAGAGTGGAATGTGGCCTGAGGTCATTGACAGCCGCGAATCGAAGATTGGTTTTGAATGGGTCAATCCGGGCCAGATCGCCAGCGCAAGCTTTCTGCCCGAATCGATTCGTCCGTGGTTGGAAGGCTTGCAAGAGTCTGTTTTGCCTGAATTTGCGTGGCTTTCGTACACGGAATCGGACCTTATCCGGGGTCAGAATTGACCCGATATCAGGGCTGTCATGCCCTGCGCCAATACATCCTGCCGCGATGGCCGCGATGATCCCTCATTGCGGTTCGCTAATGATGAGCTGGCGCGAATGGTGGCGCACGAGATCCGCAACGCGATGACTCCGATTCGAGCTGCGGCTCAGACCGCCCTCGAGCCGCCAGTTGACGCCGCATCGCTCGCCAGGGTCGCGAATCAGGCCATCGCCGCTGCGGACCGAATCGCCGCGGTGACGGACGCCCTGCTCGACCGTGATCCTGCCTCCATGGACATCATCAACGCGGTGGACGCGGTTGACGAGATCATTCAGTCTCATCCGACGTTCGCGCCAGTCCAGATTGACGAAGCGGCCGGCGCCGTGGATTCGTTTGAGCTCCAGACTGACGCCGCCGTCGTCCATCACATTCTTTCGAATCTGATCGCGAACGCCGTCCGCGCCAGCGGTGGGGACGCTTCGAAAGTCATCGTGCAGACGCAGCGTTCCACGTGGAACATCGGGGATGAGCCGCGCGACGGGGTGGAGTTTGTGATTCGCGATGTCGGGCCAGGTCTGCCGCAAGCCCAGCTTGCACTGATCAACAGCAGCTCAGACTTAGGCGCCGATCAATTGAACGCGGCGTCGAGCGGGGGCGTGGGGCTCGTCGTCGTGCGGCGACTCCTGAAGGTCATTGGCGGTCAGGTCGTTGCGAGCAATCTGCCGCATGGCGGCGCTGAGTTTCGCGTCTTCATTCCGGATGTCCGCGCCCGCGCCGCCGCGTTCGCCGCGTGATTCGATCAGGCATCAGGAATCGTCGGGCAAAACAACGATATCTTCTTTATTGACAAATACTTGCAGCGTTTTTCCGGTGGCGGAAAACGCAGGGTCGGGGTTTGGTTCGTTGCATTTGAACTCCAGCTCCCCGATGCGGATGCGATGCTGCGCGACGCTTCCGAGATACATCGTTTCGAGATTGTCGCCCTGGAACGTGTTGGCGGCGCCGTCGCCCTTGGCAATGCGAATGGACTCGGGCCGGATCGAGCAGACCACGGATTGAACGTCCGATAACGCGCTGCCGTTGCGGGCCGCGATCAGGCGGCCGGCGGGGGTGTCGATCTCGATGTCCGTTTCGGTCATCCCGACGACCCGGCCGGGGGCGAAATTGGTCTCGCCGAGGAACTCTGCGACGAACTGATTCCGCGGCTTTCGGTACGCCTCCGTCGGCGCATCGACCTGAACAATGCGGCCTGCCTGCATCACCGCGAGGCGATCCGCCATGCTCAGCGCTTCCGCCTGGTCATGCGTGACATAGACCGTCGTAATGCCCGCTCGTTTGCACAGGCGCCGGATTTCGCTGCGCATCTCCAGCCGCAGCTTCGCGTCGAGATTGCTCAGCGGCTCATCCAGCAGCAGCACCTGCGGCTCGACCGCCAGGGCACGGGCCAGCGCGACGCGCTGTTGCTGACCGCCCGAAAGCTGCGAGGGCTTTCGATCTGCGCACGAAGTCATTTGCACGCTTTCCAGCGCTTCCATGGCTCGGGCCCGCCGCTCAGGGCGCGGGACCTTCCTGGCGCCGAGTCCGAACGCGACATTCTGAAGCACCGTCATGTGGGGCCACAGGGCGTAACTCTGGAAGACCATGCCGGCGTTGCGTTTGTTGGGCGCAAGCCGCGTCACATCGCGATCGCCAAACCGCACGCGGCCGGCCGTCGGTTCGATGAATCCGGCGATGAGGCGAAGCATCGTCGTCTTGCCGCAGCCCGAGGGCCCAAGCAGGAAGAACAATTCGCCCGGCTCGATCGTCAATGTGACGTCATCGACAGCGCGAACCGAACCGATGTGCTTGCTCAGCGAATCAAGTGTGATCGAGGTCGTCATGGGCGGGGCGAAGCCTAGCATGCACCACCCGGTACGGTGTGTTGGGATTGTGTAAAGGAAAGCGGTCCGACGCGATCATTCTGCGGCGGGACCGTGCAGAATCTGTGGAGGTCGAACGCGCCATGCGGTTGTTGAAGCTGATCGGATGTGTTGGGGTGATGCTCGTCGCTGTGTCGAGCGCGTTGACGCCGCAGGCGCAGGGCGGCGTGATGTGGGTGGGGCGCGAAGCGCCTGCGCTTTCGATTGAAAAGCTGCTCAACGCGCCTCCCGGCACGCCGCTCACACTCGATCGTTTCGCCGGGCGCACCGTTGTTATCGAGTTCTTTTCGATTGAGTGCCCCAAGTGCATGGAGGCGATGCCGCACTTCAACGAGCTGGCTCGCTCGATGAAGAATGAGCCGATCACGTTCATCGCGCTGACGAATGAAGATGAGCGCGCCGTTCGCGCGTGGCTCTCGGAGAACCCGATGAGCGCGTACGTTGGGCTTGATCCGGACTGGTCCATGTGGGTGGACTACGCCGTGCCGGGCGTGCCCCTGGCGGTTGTCATCAATCCCAATGGCGTGATCGCGGCGTTGGTGCATCCGAACAAACTCGACAAACCGATGCTGCAAAGCGTGATGAGCTTGCGCACGCCGGCGGTTGAATTGACAGAGCTCTACACGAATCCATCGGCGCCGGAATCACAGGCGAACAAGGCGCTGCCCTTGATGCAGGTTGAAGTGCGCCCGGCGACGCCCGGTGCGCGTATGGCGGTCTGGCAGGGTGAGGAGTTCCGGGCTCGCGCGATCACACTCGCGGATTTGCTGTCGCTGGCGTTCGGCATCGAGTCGTACAAGTTTGTGTCAGATGATCTGTTGCTGGATGCGCGCTACGACGTGAGCATCACGCCGCCGACGGGCGATGAAGCGCTGGTGGATGAGATGCTCAAGTCGATCGTGGTACAGATGGCGCGGCCGCAATTCCGCGAAGTGGAGCGTGAAGTCCCCGTCTATGTGCTGCGATCGCGCCCGGCGAGCGCGATGAACTTCACCCGCGGCGAGGGCGCCCCGAGCATCAAGGGGAATGACGGGCATGTCATTGCAACCAACGTGCCGATCGGTCAGATCGTTGGCAATCTGCAACGTGATCTGCGCGCCCCGGTGATCGATGAAACCAAACTTGATGGCGGCTGGGACTTCGAAATGGAATGGGACGTGAGCGACCCGCAGTCCCTGCTTCGCGCGCTTCGCGAACAGCTTGGTCTTGATGTACGCCGCGAGATGCGGCCGATGAAGGTGTATCAGGTCAAGCGCGCGGAGTAAGCACATGGAGCAGTTGATCGCGAATCTTCACCACTGGGAAGTGGATTGGCGCCATCCTCCCGATATCAGCATCACAGAGTTCTCGTACAAGGGCGATGCTCAATTGTGTAGGTATGAGAATTCAAGAGCCTCCGTTGGCTCCATTCTTCTTCAATTGACCGTTCAAGATGATTTCTATTACCGAGATGAGCGAGGATTGCCGAAGCATGTGCAGCGCTGGCTTCTTCATTGCGATGATGTGATTGAATGCACGCTTTCGATGAATGACCCTGTCTATTCGATCGAACTTGCTGACAATCACCCGCGACTTTGGATGTTTTTCGAACCGCATGTCGAGTTGTTTTTTCGTGGGAAGCCGCACGACACGGCGCAGCTGCTCGCCGAATGGTCGACGGTTCACGAGAACATGTGCGGGTGCGGTTTTCCACTAACCGAGATGATGGGGCCAGTTCACCACTTGGTTGCCAAACTCAATGGTGGATTTGGAAGTCTTGGAGATGTTCCGACTCTAGTAGCCGAGTCATATATCCAGTGCCTGGAGCGACATGGTGTCCACTGTTCATCTCTGGCAATGAGAATGCCGCCGGAGAATCAGCGGGAATCGAACTACCAAATCATCCTGATGAATGATCAGTGGGTGATTGGGCGCAATGTCCGGGTCAAATACATTGATGGACCGAAGCCAGATCCGATGGCGATTGAATTCGATCCAATGCGCTGGAACGTCGATGATTGAGTTTAGACGGGATTCGGACTACTCAACCCACGCCATGCCGTCGGGCTCCTTGCCGGCGCGCAGGCGGCCGGCGACGCGCCAGCGTTCAAGATCGAGCACGGTCACGATGTCCGCATTCGTGTTGGCGACATACGCGCGCTTGCCGTTCGGCTCGATCAGGATGCCGACGGGCACTGGGCTCTCATCGAACTGATCGCCGAAGAGGCGTTGCTGACGTTCTTCTTCAGTGAGGGCCTGCACATCCATCTGGATGGTCGCCACCACGTCGCGCGTGTCGGTGTCGTAGACCCACACGTCGCCGCTGCGGGCGCAGCTCACCAGGGCGTGATCGCCGTTGGGCGTGATCGCGACGCGAATGGGGAATCGACCAGTCTCGAGCGTGTCCACGACATCAAGGGTGTTCGTGCTGATGATGGACACGGTGTTGGCTTCGCGATTCGTCACCCACACTTCTGAGCGCGTCGGGTGCGCAAGCACGCCCTCGGCGCCTTCGCCGGTTGAGATTACCTTGCGCAGTTCGCCTTTGGAAAGATCAATCACCGACACGCTTCCGGAACGAATGTTGGCGACAAACGCGAGGCGCTGATTGCGCGTCAGCGCGACCATGTGGGACACTTCTTGGTCGGTGTCAATCGCCTCTTCGACTTCGCCCGTCTCGATATTGACGACGATGAGCTTCTTCTCCGCCTCCGCCGTCACGACCACGCGTTTGCCATCATTCAGGAACACAATGCCGTGCGGCCGGTGATAGACGCTCAGATCAATCGTCTTCACCGCCGCTTGTTTGTTCATATCAAGCACGGTGAGCGATGAGCCGGGCGTGCGTGTGCCGTAATTGCACACGACGACGAGATTCCCGTCGGGCGACGTCGCGGCTTCGTGCGGGCCAACGCCGACTGGAAGCCGCGCGATTTCGCGGCCGGTTTTCGGGTCCAGCAGTGACGCGCTGGCTTCGGATTTATTCAACACGACGAGCGTGGCCGCAAATGCGGACGAGGCGCCGAGCAGTGTCAACAGCGCGAGGGCGGCGGCCATATGAATGATGCGCATGGGGAGGCTCTCCTTGGCGAAACGACGTGCGAGGGGTTTGTAGAATCCGCCGCAGTCTCAACTGGTACGCCCGAACGGGCGGCGCCGTTGCGAATCCTCGCCGCGTTCGCAGGCGACAACAAGGGGAGTGGATCGTGAATATTCGAATCATCGCCGCTGCCATGATCATGGGGCTTGCCGCCTTGGGCGGGGGGTGCGCTTCGCAGCCCGAGTCGGTTCAGACGGTGAAGGAGTTCCGGGCCCGCGTCGCGGCGAAGAACTACTCCGGCGCTCAGGAGCTTCTGTCGCCCAACGCTCGGCGCTGGTTCGATGAGAAACAGGGCGAGGGCATGCCGTGGAGCGTCGGCAGCGGCTCAACCGGGCCGTGGGCGGCATGGGACACGTACTTCAACAAGCGGACAGAGGTCGTGCGATGGGAAACGGGTGAGAACGAAGTGTCCGTCGTCTATCGCGAAATCAACAATTACTTCCGCCTGCTTGATCGGGGCTGGGTGACCAATCGCAACACGTATTACCTGAATGATCAGGGTGAATTGGTGGGGTTGCTCGTGGCGCCGGCGGATGATGGCGAGCGGCCGCAGGGACGCACGGATGAATTCGTCGCGTGGCTGAAGTCCAACGATCCGCGCGCGTATGAAGAACTCATGCCGAACGGCCACATCGACCCGTCGGGCAATCATCCGCAGGAAATGCGCAAGATGCTCAACCGATGGCGCAATGAAACAGGACTGCCGCCGATTCTGATGCGCTAACGGCTGAAGACGCCGCGCACATCCGCGAGCAATGCATCGACATCTTCAGGCGCGGTGTCGAAACTGCACATCAGTCGATAGACGTTCCATTCCGCATCGCCAAACGGGTAGTAGCGGTGGCCTTTCGCCCAGAGCGCTTCGTGTGCGCTCTTTTCGAGTTCAACGAACACGCCATTCGTTTCAACCGGAAATCGCACGTTGACGCCGATGTCCGTGAGTCCGGCGCCAAGTTTGTGCGCCATGTCGTTGG
>MRWG01001571.1_pt1 | contig 14097 bp, 16 predicted proteins | sample 1013341 | NCBI WGS metagenome assembly MRWG01 (sample SAMN06117577, study PRJNA244670) | biofilm metagenome | biome: Water; feature: Cathode Biofilm; material: Biofilm; isolation source: microbial consortium enriched at the cathode of a solar microbial fuel cell | place: USA: District of Columbia ... | reverse complement strand
ATTAAGGACGTCTATATCCCCAAGGTCGATTCCGTAGGGGTCAATGAGAAACCCGAGGAAGTGGCCAAGATTATGTCCAAATACGACCTGGAGGCCATCCCCGTGGTCGATGAGATCGGCCGGCTGGTGGGGCGGATTACCATTGATGATATCGTGGATGTCATCAAGGAGGAGGCTGACAGGGATTACCAGATGGCCGCCGGGATCTCACAGGGGGTCGAAGCGGATGACAGCATCTGGGTCCTCACACGGGCCCGCCTTCCCTGGTTGTTCCTGGGCCTTGTAGGGGGGGTTGGGGCCGCCGCCATCATGGGTGGTTTTGAGGAGATGATCAGTCGGCACGCCATCCTGTTCTTCTTTACCCCCTTGATTGCCGCCATGGCCGGGAACGTGGGGGTGCAATCCAGTGCCATCATCGTGCAGGGCCTCGCGAATGACGATCTCAAAGGGAGTGTCGGCCAGCGCCTGGTCAAAGAAATGTTGCTGGCAGCCCTGAATGGCTTGATCCTGGCCCTGGTACTCCTGTTTTTTACCTGGTTGTGGAAAGGCAGTTTCCCTACGGCCATCGCTATTTCCATTTCCCTGATTGCCGTGATCGTCGTCGCAGGCATCATCGGCACGTTCACCCCCATTTTCCTTCACAAGCGGGGCATAGACCCTGCGATCGCCACCGGCCCCTTTATCACTACCAGCAATGATATTTTTGGCATCCTGATCTATTTCACCATCGCGAAACTCATCCTGGGCATTTAATACCCCCGGGCACATCGCGGGTAAAAAGGGGCTTGAGAGAGACGGTTTTCGCGCAGATATTTTATCTTTGGAAACACTTTTTGCAAGCGCAGGAGCGCCCCCTGAGTTAATTGACCTTGGCCCGGATACTGGTTGCCGGGCACAACCGAAAAAATCAAGAAAGGATGAAGCCCTTGAACCTGCAGCAAAAATTTGGCTGTTTTTCAAACCACTGGCACCCGCACCAAATTGGTACCGTAAATGATATGCAGGTACTGCTGGCCAAGGTAAAAGGGGAATTTGTTTGGCATTCCCATGATACGGAGGACGAACTCTTCCAGGTGGTCCGGGGAACGCTTCTCATGCAGTTCCGGGACCGCACCGAAGTGGTGCGTGAAGGGGAACTTATCATTGTGCCCAGGGGGGTGGAACATTGCCCGGCCACCAGGGGTGGAGAAGAGGTGCATTTGCTGTTGTTTGAAAAACAAAGTACCGCCCACACCGGTGGGGTACAGGATGCCCGCACCCAAACCGATTACCCCAAAATATGATCCGAAAATGAAAGTATTGCACCTGGACACCAACCACCCGTTGCTCATGGAACAACTGGCCGCCCTGGGCCATGAGAACCACGAGGAATACCACGCCTCAAAGCAGGAGGTCGCAAACCGTATACACGAATATGACGGCATTATTATCCGAAGCCGCTTTACCCTGGACCGCCCTTTTCTGGAGCGCGCCACCCACCTTAAATTTATCGGGCGGGTAGGGGCCGGACTGGAGAATATTGACCTGGACTATGCCCAATCCAGGGGTATTTTCCTGGCTGCTGCCCCGGAGGGCAATCGCAACGCCGTGGGGGAGCATGCGCTGGGGATGCTGTTGTCGCTTTTCAATCACCTCAACAAAGCCGACCGCGAGATCCGGGTGGGCCGGTGGGACCGGGAGGGCAACCGGGGTATTGAATTGGATGGCAGGACCGTGGGGATCATGGGGTATGGGAATACCGGCAAGGCATTTGCCAGGAAGCTCCGGGGTTTCGACACAGAGGTGCTTTGTTATGACATCCTCAAAGGGGTCGGTGATGCAAACGCCAGGCAAGTAACACTGGACGAATTGCAGCAGCGCAGTGACGTGCTAAGCCTGCACCTGCCCCAAACCCCCCAAACCCTGGGTGTGGTGTGTACGCCCTTTATTGAGGGATTTAGAAAACCCTTTTGGCTGCTCAATACCGCCCGTGGAAAATGTGTGGTCACCCCACACCTGGTTAGGGCCTTAAAGGAAGGGAAGGTTTTAGGCGCGGGCCTGGATGTACTGGAATACGAAAAAGTATCTTTTGAAAACCTCTTCGCCGATCAGCATCTCCCGGAAGATTTCCAGTACCTCATCAAGGCAGAGAACGTGCTGCTCTCTCCGCATGTGGCCGGATGGACGTTAGAAAGCAAGGTCAAGCTCGCACAAACGATTGTGGATAAGATAAAAGCCCGATTTTCGTAACTTCATGGGGTGAAACGCAGCATCCTTATTTTTGGAATCCTCAGCCTGGGATTATTGGCGGTATTCAGGTATAGTTCCTACTCTGTACGGCTTGGAACCCTGGGCCTGGATGTCATCCTCGGGGGGATTGCCCTGTTGTTTTTTGTCCTGGGGTTCCTGATGCGGATTAAAACCTCCCGCCCTGCACCGCAGGGTCCCCTCCCCTGGAAAAAGGAGCATCTGCAGGACCTCGGACTTACGCCCAGGGAAGAAGAGGTATTTCAGGAAATCTGCCGGGGCTTGTCGAACCGCGAGATCGCGGAAAAATTGTTCGTATCTGAGCATACCGTAAAAACACATGTCTCCAACCTGCTCTTAAAACTGAACGTAAAGCGCCGTACGCAGGCCATGCAACGGGCACGCCAAATGGGGTTGTTATAGGGGTTACACTAAAGATGGGCCGTGATTTGGTACTTTAGTATGAATGGCAAAACAGCCTTTTGGCGTACATTAACACCAACTAACAACCCTGATCATGAAAACGAGCATTTTTAAATTCGGAAGCTACGGGCTCATCTTTGCCCTGGCCCTTTTTCTCGCGGTTTTGTACCTGGGCCTGGGCATGGACTACAGCACCCAGGAGGTGCTGGGCTACCTGACCATACTGGTTTCTCTCTCCTTTGTCTATTTTGGCATTAAACATTTCCGGGACCGGCAAAACCATGGAAAGGTGGGGTTCTGGAAGGCAATGGCCATCGGCCTGCTCATTTCGGCCTTTACCGCCGTGGGCATCGCCATTGCCGATTACATCTACACCACGGCCATCAACCCGGATTTCTTCGAGGAATATGCCGCCCTGATGCGCGAAGAAGGATACACCGGAGAAATCCCCGACTATGGCAGCGGTTTTATGTCGTTCATCATGTTTGTAACCGTCATGATGGTAGGACTGGTCGTATCAGTACTTTCTGCCCTCATCCTGAAACGCGCTTAACAGCGCGGAATGGGAACTAGCTGGCCACAGATAGGCTCCGGGCATCATTTAAAATAAGAGATATGGAAAAACGCGTCACAGGTATTGGGGGGTTCTTTTTTAAATCAAAAGACCCCCAACGGATCAAGGAATGGTACAGCCAACACCTGGGTTTGCCCACGGATGACTACGGATGCACCTTTTGGTGGCAAGATGCATCGGGCCGGGATTGCTCAACACAATGGGGGCCCTTCAATGAAGAAACCACGTATTTTGCCCCCAGCAAGAAGGAATTTATGATGAACTTCAGGGTGGCCGATTTGGAGCGGCTGCTGGCTGTTTTGAGAGAAGAAGGGGTGACTGTGGTGGGCGAGATGCAGGTCTTTGATTATGGAAAGTTCGGGTGGATACTGGACCCGGAAGGCAACAAGCTGGAACTCTGGGAACCCGTGGATGAAGCATTTCAGAGATAACAAATATTTTGCTACATTTAGGTGAATATATTAACCACCAAAACTATTCCCATGTCAGAAGAAAAAAAAGACCCCAGCGATAAAGCCAAAAAGGCCGCCGGTAAGGCTGGTGAAGCAGCCAAAGAAGCTAAAGGCGCTGCCAAAGGCGCTGCGGATAAGGCCAAGGCTGCCGCAAAGAAAACAGCGGATAAGGCCAAGGCTGCCGCCAAAGACACTTCAGAGAAAGCCAAAGGGGCCGCGCAGGAAGCCAAGCAATCTGCCAAGGACACAGCCGGAGAGGCTAAAGAGAAAGCCGGCGAATTCAAGGAGGAAGCCAAAAAGACTGCCAGTGAATTTACCGAGGGCCTCAAAGGGGCCGGTGGTGAAAACAAGAAGATCCTGGCGGGGATCCTGGCCATCATTCTGGGGTCTTTTGGGATCCATAAATTTATCCTCGGCTATCAGAAGGAAGGAATCATACTGCTGGCCATCACCCTTGTGGGCATCGTGCTTTCCTGCGTGGGGATCGGGGTCTTTATCGTATGGATTACCGGGTTGATAGGCCTTGTGGAAGGGATCATCTACCTGACCAAATCGGATGAGGAATTTTACAATACCTACCAGGTGGGTAAAAAACCCTGGTTCTAAAACCATTTAAGCCGGAATATACCGTTCCGGCTTTTTTATTTGATTTTATTATCGTAATATTGCGATATATAAATATAAAATGGGACTCACCAAAACACAAATATTTACAGACCAACAGAACCGGCTGGCCTCCATTTTCCGGGTATTGGCCAACCCGGCACGTATTGCCATCCTCGAATATTTAAGCGACCAACAGGGATGTATTTGCAATGACATCGTAGGGGAAATCGGGTTGGCGCAGCCCACCGTTTCCCAACACCTGAAGGAACTCAAACACCTGGGGTTAATCCAGGGCGAAATTTCAGGAAAAAAGATCTGCTACTGCATCAACCACCAGAAATGGATGGAATTGCAACAGCAGGTACAAGCATTCTTTAAAAACACTCAAGCTAATTATTGTTAACATAATCCGATGAAAACACAGGAATTTCTCAATCTCTTACAAGAGCACCCCAACAAGGAACTGATTTTTGAATATCAAAAAGGCCTTCGGGTTGGGGCCCATTACCATATTACGGAGGTCAAAAACGTTACGGTGGACTCCGTGGATTGCGGGGCCGGCACCGATTTTTGGAAGGAAACCGTCATTCAGCTTTGGGAGAGTCCGCTGGAAGCGGGCAAAACTCGCTATATGTCTGCCTTCAAGGCCCTGTCCATCTTAAACAAGGTGAACCGCATAAAACCTATGGATCCCGATGCCCCATTGAAGTTTGAATATGGAAACGACCGTTTCCATACCGCCCAGCTCCCTGTGGGGAACATTCTTATCCGGGAGGGACAACTGCTGGTGGAACTGCATGTGGACCAAACAGACTGCAAGGCGAAAGAAACCTGCGGCATACCTGAAACCGCCAATGCCACTGAGCAGGCCGATTGCATCCCCGGAAACGGATGCTGTTAATACCAGCATATGGAAGTCCGCGCAATGCAAGCCACCGACTGGCCCCGGGTATCGGGCATTTATCAGGAAGGTATCGCAACAGGGATAGCCACCTTTGAAACAACAGTGCCTGCCTACGAGTCCTGGGATGCCGCCCACCTGGCCTCCTGCCGGCTGGTAGCGGTACACGGGGATGAACTCATGGGCTGGGCCGCCCTTTCCCCGGTATCCGGCCGCTGTGTATACGGGGGCGTGGCTGAGGTAAGTGTGTATGTGGCCCGCAGGTTTCACGGAAAAGGCGTAGGCAGGGTCCTGATGGAGCATTTGATCCGGGAGAGTGAAGCCCAAGGGATATGGACCCTGCAATCTGGGATCTTCCCACAGAATACCGGAAGTATCCGCCTTCACGAAAAGACGGGCTTCCGCTTCCTCGGAAAACGGGAACGCATAGGAAAACGGGACGGTACCTGGTATGACAACCTGCTTTTTGAACGCCGGAGCACGGTAGTGGGGGTCCACTGACATCCGGGGGGCAGACAGGCGGCAGGATCAGGTGTTTTAGAAGGGAATTTGCTGCCGGGGCCTAGGAAGCACCGTTATTTTCCACGAGTTTGCGTTCAAGCTCGGCCTGGAACTCTTCCATAACAGGTTTTACGGTACTTTCGGGCAGGTCTGCTATTTTGATGTACATCAGGCCGTCTACGGCATTATTGAAGAGGGGGTCTACATTAAAGGCGACCACCTTCGCGTTTTGTTTGATGTATTTTTTGATCAGCACCGGAAGCCTCAAACTGCCGGGTTCAACCTCCTCAATGAGGCGGTCAAACTTGTTGAGGTCGGCTTCCGTTTCGTCAAAAACAAATTCCTTGTCCGCGTCCTTCAGCTTTACCTTGAATTCTTTTTTGGGCCGTACATACTGGGCCACGTAGGGGTCCCAGTAATGCGACTTCATAAATTCAATCATCAGCGATTTTGAAAAATTGGAAAACTGGTTGCTGATACTCACGCCGCCGATGAGGTATTTGTGCTCGGGAAACCGCAGGGTCGTATGCACAATCCCCTTCCACAGCAGGAAGAGCGGCATGGGTTTCTGCTGGTATTCTTTGATAATATAGGCACGCCCCATCTCTATGGATTGCCGCATCATGGTGTAGAGCTCCGGTTCAAACCGGAACAGGTCCTGCAGGTAGAAACCATCGATGCCATGTTCGGCAAATATTTCCGAGCCCATCCCCATCCTATAGGCTCCCACGATAGTCTTCTCCTCATCGTCCCAGAGGAATAAGTGGTAGTAGTAGGTGTCAAACCGGTCAAGGTCTATAGGGTTGTTGGTCCCTTCCCCTATGGCCCTGAAGGTCAGTTCGCGTTGCCTTCCAATCTCTTTCAGGATAAAAGGCATATCGTTTTCCTTGGCCAGGAACACCTCATAATTCTTGCTTTGCAACAAGCGCATGCCCTTTTCCCTCAGTTTTTCGATCTCCCCCTGGATGACCTCGGTCCGCACCGCGGTGGCTATTTTCCGGGGCGCCTTGGGTATCTTCAGGCTGGACGGGATCTGGTCAATAAGCCGTTCCTTTTCATACGCATTGGCCAGGATATAGGTCTTCCTTCGCAACAGGTCGGTAAACTCCTCCAGGCTGGGCTGTTCTTGCTGTACCTGCACGCTGATGGGCTGCCCGATCCGCACCTTGATAGCCCGGTTGCGTTGGGTAGTAAGCTCGGAGGGCAGCTTCGCGGTACGAAAAATATCGTGTACCCGGGACCAATAGTAAAACATGCGGCTGTTCCGGGCATGGAAATAGATGGGAACCACGGGGACCTGGGCCTTTCGGATCAGTTTAATGGCTGCCTCCTCCCAGGGCCGGTCCACAATCAACTGGTCATCCTTATAGGTAGATACCTCGCCCGCCGGGAAGATACCCAGGGGGTGCCCGGCCTGCAGGTGGGCAAGGGCATTCTTAAACCCGGCCACGCTACTCTTGGCATCCCTGTGGGTCTCAAAAGGGTTAACCGGCATAATATAAGGGGCCAGGGGCGCCACGCGGTGCAGGAGGAAATTGGCGATTATCTTGAAATCGGGCCTGGTTTGCAACAGCAACTTCAGCAGCAAAACCCCATCTATCCCACCCAGTGGGTGGTTGCTGATGGTGATATACGCCCCCTCTTTGGGCAGGCGCCTCAGGTCCTCTTCGGGGATCTCAAAATTGATCTCGTAGTGCTCCAGGATGGCATCGAGGAATTCCTTTCCCTCCAGGTGTTTGTGTTGGTCGTAAAACCGGTTGATGGTGGAAATCTTGGTCACCTTCATCAAAATCCATCCCATAAAAGTCCCAATGATTCCATACCGGTGGAGGTTAATGGCTTTGGCGACTTCTTTTGCGGTGACTAAACCCATACTGTTGAACTATAAATCCTGGATAAAGATAGGAAATTCCTACAGGAGCCTTTTCCCCCCTAAGATAATCATAAAAATGAACGCCTTCTATTTAACCACCAGTTGCACGGTTTCCCTACCCCGTTGTTCCAACAATACTTCCCTGCCATTTTGCAGGGAATTGATGGCTTCGGCGGTAAAATGGCGGATGGTATACAAGGATACGTCTTCCTGGCAAACCACCTTGAACTTGCCCTGAAGGTGCTCCAGCAATTCCTCGAGCCGTCCAAACTTGTTGTCCACACAGACAGAAAAACTGATCGCGGAATTTTGAATCATGTCTACCTTCATCCGGTAATCGTGCAACAGCTTAAAGAGGTCGCTAATATTGTCCTCTACGATAAACGAAAAATCCAGGGAGGAAAGCTTCATCAGCACCTGGTTTTTCTTGACGATAAAACAGGGCACCTCGGGCTCTATCCCCTCTCCAAGCCCGACCGTGGTGCCGGGATCCGAGGGGTGGATAAACGACTTCACGTGCAGGGGGATGCTTTTGCGCTGGAGGGGCTGCAGGGTTTTGGGGTGGATTACGGAAGCCCCGTAAAACGCCAATTCTATGGCTTCCCGGTAGGAAATCTTGTTCAACAACTCGGCCTTCTCAAAGTAACGGGGATCTGCATTGAGGACCCCCGGGACATCCTTCCATATCGTCACAGATTGGGCGTTAAGGCAATACGCCAGGATGGCTGCGGTATAATCGGATCCTTCCCTGCCCAGGGTGGTCGAAAAGTTGTTCTCATCGCTCCCCAGGAACCCTTGGGTGATGTACAGTTTCTTCGGGTCTACGCCTTTGGAGATCTGTTCCTGGGTCTTTTCCCAGTTCACCTTTACGTCCCGGTAATTGTTATCGGTTTTGATAAAGTTCCGGACGTCAATCCATGTGTTGGTGATCCCCACTTCATTGAGATGGGCACTGACTATTACCGAAGAGACCAACTCCCCGTAACAAACCACCTGGTCGTAGACAAAATTATACTTGGGCGACTTGTTCCAGGCCAGGAAACCCCGTACTTCCTCAAACAAGGCGCTGACATCGTCAAACACCCGGTGCTTCCCCCCAGGGAACAAGTCGTTGAGGATGGTGTTGTGATAGTTGGCGATCTCCTGTATGACCGGTGCCAGGGCCAACTTATCCTTAAAATACGTGTCTACCACCTTTTCCATGGCATTGGTGGTCTTGCCCATGGCCGAAACCACCAGGAAGATGTCTTCGTGCCCTGTTTCCTTTAATACGCGTACCAGATTGCGTACACCATCGGCATCCTTCACAGACGCCCCTCCAAACTTAAATACCCTCATAAATTGTCGATAAATTGCTGAATTCCTTCTTCATCGAGTTGCACCACATCCCAATCGCGCATCACCTTTGCCCCTTTTCGCTCATAGAAAGCAATGGCCGGTTCGTTCCAGTCCAGCACCTCCCAACTGATCCGCTTAACCCCCAACCGGTGCCCGTAGCGCACCACTTCTTCCAACAGGGCGCTGCCCACGCCACTGCCACGCATGGCATCGGTCACGATCAGGTCTTCCAGGTGGATCACCGGCCCCTTCCAGGTGGAATACCGCGGATAGACCAACGCCATCCCTACGATGCCCGTCCCGGTTTCGGCCACAAAACACTGAAACAGCTTTAGTGGACCAAACCCGTCCCGTACCAGGTCTTCCTCCTGCAGTATAACGGCGTCGGGCTCTTTCTCAAAAACCGCCAATTCCCGCACCAGATCCAGCACCTGGCGCATATCTGATTTACGTGCCTCTCGAATTGAATACTCCATATTTGTTACAAATAAAACACAAAGTTATATACATAAAAAATCAATGCCTCACGAAAACGTTGTAGTTTCACAAAATACCCGATATTTGTGGGCAAATAAACAGCACCCTTCTATGGACAGGAACAAGCGTACCCTTGGGGAATTCATTATAGAGAACCAAGCGGCTTTTCAGTATTCCTCCGGGGAACTTTCAAAACTAATCAACGCCATCCGGCTGGCTGCAAAGGTAGTAAACCACGAAGTAAACAAAGCAGGCCTTGTAGACATCCTGGGCGACTCAGGGGATACAAACATTCAGGGTGAAAACCAGCAAAAACTGGACGTACTTGCCAATGAAAAATTCAAACAAACGCTGACCAAACGGGAGATTGTGTGTGGGATTGCCTCGGAGGAAGAGGATGATTTTATATCCGTAAACAGCCAGGATAAGAATTTCCAGAACAAATATGTGGTCCTGATAGATCCCCTGGACGGATCTTCCAACATCGATGTCAATGTTTCCGTAGGCACCATTTTTTCTATCTACCGCCGTGTGACCCCTATCGGCACGCCGGTTACCAAGGAAGATTTTCTGCAGCCCGGTATCAATCAGGTGGCTGCCGGGTATTTTATTTACGGTACTTCCACCATGCTGGTGTATACCACCGGCCACGGGGTAAACGGGTTTACCCTCAACCCGGCCATCGGTACGTTTTACCTTTCGCATCCCAATATGACCTATCCCGAAACAGGGAGGATCTATTCCATCAATGAGGGGAATTACATTCATTTCCCGCAAGGGGTAAAGGACTACATCAAGTATTGCCAGCAGGAAGAAGGCGATCGGCCCTACACCTCCAGGTACATTGGTTCCCTGGTGTCCGATTTCCACAGGAATATGATCAAAGGGGGGATTTATATGTACCCCAAAAGCAGTGTGGCTTCCAACGGAAAACTCCGGTTGCTGTATGAGTGCAACCCCATGGCTTTCCTGGCGGAACAGGCCGGTGCCAAGGCCAGCGACGGGTACCGGAGGATCCTCGAAATCCAGCCGACCGAATTACACGAGCGGGCGCCATTTTTCTGTGGCAGCAGGAAGATGGTGGAAAAGGCCGAGGAATTTATGGCCCGACACAAGGGGGCTTAACGGTTCATGTGCTTGATCTCCTCAATGAAGTTATCCAGGTCTACCCCTGCCCGAACCAGTTTCAGGGCCTTATCCACCACATAGGAAACATTGGCTGTGGAAAATCCCAGGCCGATACCCAGGCGCTCTAACATGGCCGTTTGCCTAGTCCCCAGGTGGTGGTCTGCATACACCATCCTTGCCAAATCGTATAACCGCTCCAGGCGGCGGTCGTAACTCGAGGGTGGGTTAATGGGATGCGACATATAGTCTTTCAGGATTTTCTGATATTCCGATTCGGAAACTTGGAGCTTGGCAGCCAGGCGGTCCAGAAATGCCTTTTCTTCTCCGGATATGATCCCATCGCTCATCGCCACACGGACGATGGCAGCAAAATGGTCCTGGTTGCGCTGCCTGAAACCACTGTCAAATAAATCCAAAAATGCCATAATCTTTTTCTCTTTACCCAAATATAAATTTTTTAGGTGGCATTCATTCCCTACAGCATCCTAATTTATGGCCGGTAACGCCAATGGGGGGGAGGTACCGGGATTTCGAATAATTTGGTACCTTCATGGCGCTATGGAAAAACCACTCCTCGAGTTTACGGACAAAGGCATCTATTGCCCCCCGGCAGATGTATACCTGGATCCCTGGCGCCCGGTGGATAAGGCCATTATTTCTCACGGGCACGCAGACCATAGCCGTTGGGGACATAAAAGGTACATCACCCATGAGCGCAACGTACCCATCATCAAACACCGGTTGGGCGACATTTCCGTTTCGGGAAGGCCCTGGGGCGAACCCTTCAGCATTCGCGGGGTACGGTTTAGCCTGCACCCCGCGGGCCACATCATTGGGTCCAGCCAGGTCCGGGTGGAACACCAGGGGGAAGTGTGGGTCTACAGTGGCGATTACAAGCGGGAAGACGATGGGGTAGCCACCCCTTACGAAGCGATTCGCTGCGATACCTTCATCACCGAATGTACCTTTGGCCTGCCTGCCTTTAAATGGCAACCCCAAGAAGGGGTTTTTGACGAGATCAACCGGTGGTGGCTCCAGAACCAGGCCGAGGGAAAGACATCGGTCTTATTTGGGTACAGCCTGGGCAAGGCCCAACGCCTGCTGAGATACCTCAACCCAGCCATAGGACGCATCTATACCCACGCCGCCGTAGAAAACATGACCGCGGTGCTTCGCCCCGTGGTGGACCTGCCCCCCACCATCCCGATTACCGCTGACACCCCGAAGGAAGCCCTTACCGGACAGCTGGTCCTGGCGCCCCCCAGTGCCCATGGCAGCTCCTGGATCCGTAAGATGGTCCCCTATGTAACAGCCTCCGCCAGCGGATGGATGGCCTTCAGGGGCACCCGGAGGCGGCGGGCGGTTGACAAAGGCTTTGTGCTCAGCGATCATTGCGATTGGCAGGGCTTGCTGGAATGTATCTCGGAAACCGGGGCAGAAAAGGTCATCTGCACCCACGGGTATTCGGAAATTTTTTCCAGGTACCTGAGGGAACAGGGTTATGACGCGCGAACGGAACAAACGCAGTACGAAGGGGAAACGACCGAAATGGATGGGCAGCAACAAGATTCCCTAAACAAGCGGGGACCAGTAGAAAACACGCCTTGGGCCCAGAGGCGGCAAAAAGACGCATGAAAGAATTTGCAGCACTTATCAAGCAGCTGGACAACACCAATAAAACCAATGTCAAGGTACAGGCCCTGGCCGATTTCTTTGGGCAGGTGGATGATGCAGATAAGGTATGGACTATTGCCATCCTTTCGCATCGGAGACCCCCCCGACCCGTCAACACCACGCTATTACGGGAATGGGCGGCCAGTTTGGCCAATATCCCCCTATGGCTTTTTGAGGAGAGTTACCACATCGTAGGAGACCTGGCGGAAACCATCGCACTGGTGGTCCCTTCTACAGAAAAAGGCAGTGGCAAGCCCCTGAACGCTGTTTTGGAAGAGATCATCGCCCTGAAACCGAAAAGCGAGGAAGAGAAAAAGGCCTTCCTGTTTCGCCACTGGCGGGTCATGGATTACTATGAGCGTTTTGTATTCACCAAACTCATCACCGGGAGTTTCCGGATTGGCCTCAGCCAGAAACTAATGACCCGTGCCCTGGCCAAAGCCACGGGGCTGGACGAAGACGTACTGGCCTATAAACTCATGGGGCACTGGGACCCTTCAACCACCAGCTTCCGGGAACTCGTACTGGAAAAGGATAAAGGAGCCTACCTTTCCAAGCCCTATCCCTTTTACCTGGCCTACGCCCTGGAAGGGGAAGCCGAAGGGCTTGGGGACCCCGGGCACTGGCTGGCCGAACACAAATGGGACGGGATGCGTGCCCAACTGATCCTGAGAAAGGACCAACTTTTTGTTTGGAGCCGGGGGGAAGAACTGGTTACGGACAAGTACCCAGAATTCCTGCGCTTTGTGGGCACCCTCCCCAACGGAACGGTACTGGATGGGGAGATCCTGCCTTTTCCCAAGGGAGAAATTGGCACCTTTAACGATCTGCAAAAGCGGATCGGCCGGAAAACAGTTTCCAAAAACCTGTTGAGGCAAGTCCCGGTGGTCCTGATGGTGTATGACCTCCTGGAATGGCAGGGCAGCGATCTGCGCGACCAACCCTTTCACAAACGAAGGAAACAACTGGAGGCCCTGTACCACGGGCTCAGGGGATCGGGGAAAATACCGGGACTACCGTTGCGCTTGTCTGAGACCATTGATCTTTCTGACTGGGATACGGCTGCCAGCGAAAGGGGGCGGTCCCGGGAAGAAAAGAGCGAGGGGTTGATGCTCAAACGCAAAGATTCCCCCTATCTGGCGGGGCGTAAAAAAGGCGATTGGTGGAAGTGGAAAGTAGACCCGATGACCATTGACGCGGTACTTACCTACGCCATGCGCGGGCATGGCAGGCGCAGCAACCTCTTCACGGATTATACCTTCGCACTCTGGGATGAAAATGAACAGGGCGAACGCGAACTGGTGACCTTTGCCAAGGCCTATTCCGGACTTACGGATGCCGAATTCCGGGAGGTAGATGCCTGGATCAAGAAAAACACCCTGGAGCGATTCGGCCCGGTCCGTTCTGTCACCCCCCACCATGTTTTCGAGATCGCTTTCGAAGGGATAGCCCCCTCCGGACGGCACAAAAGCGGCGTGGCCACCCGTTTCCCCAGGATTCTGCGATGGCGGAAAGACAAACGCGTTGAAGAGGCCAACAGCCTCGCAGACATCAAAAAGCTGATCCACTAAAGTTTGAACCACCTTTACCCAAGCCCATTCCAGCTATGACCAATGCCCAACTTTTTGAAATTGCCATCTCCTGGTTCCGGGCGCAACAATGGGAACCCTTCCCTTTTCAGAAGCGCAGTTGGGAGGCCTTCCTGGAGGGCAGGCACGGGTTGCTGAACGCCCCCACCGGCAGTGGGAAAACCTATGCCTTGTGGTTACCCATCGTCCTGGACTTCATGAAAAAGAACCCCGCGTATGCCACCAGGCACCAGCCCGGCCTGAAAGCGATCTGGATAACACCCCTCAGGGCGCTATCCCTGGAGATCCGCCAATCGGCCGAGCGGGTTACCAGGGACCTGGGCACCCATCTTACG
>MRWG01001570.1_pt1 | contig 14101 bp, 16 predicted proteins | sample 1013341 | NCBI WGS metagenome assembly MRWG01 (sample SAMN06117577, study PRJNA244670) | biofilm metagenome | biome: Water; feature: Cathode Biofilm; material: Biofilm; isolation source: microbial consortium enriched at the cathode of a solar microbial fuel cell | place: USA: District of Columbia ... | reverse complement strand
GGGGTGCGGTGCGGGCGGGCCGTGCAGCCCCTCGCGCGCCTCGAGCGCCTGCCGCTCGCGCACCTGCCGCGCGATCTCTCTCGTGCGGGCATGGGCGCGCACGATCCCCGCCACGGAATTCACATCGGCAATCGCCACGCCCGCGAGGCCCAGCGCGGCGGCACGCTCGATGTATTCCTCGGGGTGGGCGGCCCCGGTGAGGAAGGTGAAATTCGAGGTGGCGCAGAGTTCGGCGAACATCATGGGCGATTCGGTCAGGCAGCATTCCAGTCAGAATATTCATGTTTTGTTCTTTTGTGGAGTCGCCTGCCCGCCCTGCGACAAAACCGGCGCGGGCCGTCTTGCGGGTTCACAAATTCGTGACGGCGCATATAACCGGATGCCGGAAAGGCAGGGGACATGACGGGCAGGCGGGGCATGGGCAGAAGGTGGGTGCGCGGCGGCGCGGCGGTGCTGCTGGCGCTGACCCTCGCGCTGCGCGTCGCGGCGCTGCCGGTGGTGATGGCGGGCGGCGCACCCGGCCCCGGCATGATGGCGATCTGCACCGGGGCCGAGATCATCTATGTCCCCATCGGCGGCGGCCCGGTCGAGCCCGCGCCCGACGCCGCCCACGACCCCTGCCCCGCCTTCGGCATCACCGCCGCGCTCGCCCTGCCCGACATTGGCGTGACCGTTCCCGCCGGACGGCTGGTTTCGCTCACCCCTGTGCCCGGCCAAGCGGCACGCGTCGCAGCGCGCCCTGCCCCAGCGCACCGGCCCCGCGCCCCGCCCCTCGCCTGATCTGACCCTGACACCCTCAAGACAGATCACCGGGCCGCCCCGAGGCGTGCCCGATTGCGAAGGACGACACGATGCTGAAACGATCCCTTGGCGCGGCGCTGGCCTGCGCCGGGCTGCTGGCCGGCATGGCCACGGCCCAGACCATGACCCCGACGGCCATGCAGGCGGGGGGCGCGATGCCCCACGACCACGCCCGCCACCACATGCACCGCCACGGGCCCGTCGGCCTGCCCGGCCGCCACCAGATCCCCGAGGGGCGGCTGGTGCTGGTCTACCGGGCGGGGGCGATGGCCATGTCGGGCATCCGCGCGGGCACCGACGATCTCGACCCGGCCACGTTGGTGACGACCGTGCCCAATGCCTTTGCCGGCATGCCGGGCCAGCCGCCCACGATCCGCATGGCCCCGGTGGAGATGACCGGCGAGATGCACATGCTGGGCGCGATGTATGGCGCGGGCGCGCGGCTCACGGTGATGGGCATGCTGCCCTATGTGAAGAAATCCATGACCATGCGGACCTATGCCGGACCCGCCGGAACCGCCGTCCTGGGGCAGAGCACCACGCGAAGTGACGGCCTGGGCGATATCCGCCTCGGCGCGCTGTGGTCGCTGCACGAGGCGGGGCGCAACCGCACCGCGCTCGGCCTGGGCCTGAGCCTGCCGACCGGCTCGATCACCGAGACGGGGCAGATGCTCAGCCCGATGGGCACCACGCCCACCATGCGGCTGGCCTATTCGATGCAGCTCGGCTCGGGCACCTATGACCTGCACCCCGCCCTGACATGGGAGGCCGGGCGCGGCGCGCTCAACTGGGGGGCGCAGGCGCGCGGGATCATCCGGCTGGGCGAGAATGACGAGGGCTATCGGCACGGCCACGAGGCGGCGGTCTCGGGCTGGCTCAGCTATCGCGCGGCACCGTGGATCAGCTATTCGGGCCGACTGGAATACCGCCACGCCGGGCGCATTCACGGGCGCGATCCGCGCATCATGGGGCCGTCGCTCGGGGCCGATCCGCGCAATTACGGCGGGCGTTACGTGACGCTCCATGCCGGGGCCGACCTCGCGCCGAAAAAGGGGCTGTTCAAGGGTCACCGGATCGGGGTGGAGCTGGGCGTGCCGCTCTACCAGGACCTGAACGGGGTGCAATCCAAGACGGACTGGACCCTCGCGCTGGCATGGCGCAAGCCGTTTTAGGGGGCAGAGGGGGGGGTGCGTGGCGTAAAGCGGTCGTTGGGCAGGATGCGATGAGCCGCGCGAGTGCCCGCCCGTCCGGGCGGTCGGGTGCTCGCGCGGCGGCGTGCAAGCACGCCTCGATTCCGCGCGGGGGTACTTGGCTACGAGCGTTCGCTCCAGACTACCCCCCCCTGCCCCGTGCCGTATGCTACCGCCCGTGGCTGCGGTCATAGCCGTTGGGCGGGGGGCTCTGCCAGCCCTCCAGCGCACCCGGCGCGGGCGCGAACACCTCGACCAGCAGCGGGAAACACGCCGCCGTGTCGCTTGTGTGCTCGGAAGAACAATCGCCGCCGGGGCAGGCGCTAAGGGCACCTAGAAGGTCGATCTCGGCGAAGAACTCCAGATAGTCACCCGGGCGCACGGGGCTGGCCTTCATGAAATACTGCCCGGTGTCGCGGGTGAAGCCGGTGCACATGAAGACGTTGAGCACATCATGAACATGGGGCTCTGCCTCGGCCAGCGACACGCCCAGCTCGTCGGCCAGCGCGCGCGTCAGGTTGGAATGGCAGCAATGGTGATACTGAACCCCCGACAAGAGGTTGCCTGTGTAAGGATCGCAGCGCGTACCGATCACGTCATGGACCGAGCCGCCGAATTCGTCGATCCCGTACCAGTCGAGCGTATCCGCGATGATCGTGGCCATCGGGCGCAGGTGTGGGAAGGACGACCAGAGCCGTTCGCCGGTGGTGACATGGGTGCCGTGCAGCGCGCGGGTCTTGCCGGAATAGAACCGCTCGGACAGGTCATCGGCGTTCCACAGGTTGAGATCGCCAACCTGCGGCCCCTCGACGCTGCTGATGCGGAAGAATTGCCCCGCGCCCACGCGAAAGCAGGCGGCCTCGCGCGGGGGCACCACCACCTCGGCCACTTTCGCGGCCCCCTCGCGCGCGGCGTGGTAGAGCGCCAGGTCGGGCGCGGGCAGCGTGTCGTTGGGGTAGCAGATCACGGGGGCCACTGCGCGGCGCGTGGCAGCATCGGCGGGGGCTTGGGGCATCGGCTATTTCCTCTGGCGACCGGGATCGTGACAGACCTTCGGCGGGTCACCGTCGGATGTAAAGACCTCGGCGCCACACGCCGCGCAGCGCCAGCGCCGACGCAGGTCGCAGCCGCTCACCCGGTATTCGCGCCAGCGGCAGCCGCGCGTCGCGCGGTTGGAATAGATCATCACGAGGATGAAAGCGACGATCAGGCCGAGGATGACCAGCATCCGCGCTACCCTTTCGCCATCGCCGCGACCATCTCGCCGAAGCGGCTGTAGCTGTCGGCCTGTTCCTCGGGTGTGGTGCCGGTGGCATGGTGGCCCTCGGGGGTCTTCGCATAGTCGAAATTGATGCCGGAGCCCTCGATAATCCGGTTCATCATGTTGAAGAGCGCGCAGACCTGCACCGCCTCGTAGAGCGCGGTCTCGGACCAGCCAGCATCATAGACCGCCTGCGCGTCGTCCTGTTTGAGCCTGCTCGGCAGGGTATTGAGCTTGGCCACGTAGGCGAGGATCGGGCGCAGCTTGTCATCCACCGGCGCGGTGGCGGGATCGTCGATCAGCGCGTCGATAAGGCCCGCGTCGATGCCGAACACCTCGGCATAGGCCCGGTGCGCGCCCACGCAGAAGGTGCAGGCATTGAGCGCCGAGACATAGGTGGCGATGAGCTCGCGCTCGCCCACGTTCAACTCTCCCTCGCCGCGCAGCAGGCCATCGGTATAGACCATGAGCGGCTGCACGTTGTCGGGGAACCGCGCGTAGAGATCGCTCAGATGCGCGGGATCGGGGAGGCTGGGGAGGAAGGGCATGGGATCTCCTTGCGTCATGTCTGACCGCAGTCATAGACCGCGCCGCGGGGAATTTGTATGGCTCGACCGATAGCTGGCGCGGATGTGATCCATCGGCCCGAGACGAGGAGACTGTCCATGCCCATCTACATCGACGCAGACGCCTGCCCGGTCAAGGACGAGGCCGAGCGGGTGGCCACGCGGCACGGGCTGCGGATGTTTCTCGTGTCCAATGGCGGGCTGCGCCCATCGCGCAACCCGCTGGTGGAGACGGTGATCGTGCCCGATGGCCCGGACGTGGCCGATATGTGGATCGCCGAGCGCGCCGGGCCGGGCGACGTGGTGGTGACGGGCGACATCCCGCTGGCGGCGAAATGCGTGGAGGCGGGGGCGCTGGTCCTCAAGCACAATGGCGAGGCGCTGACGCGGGCCAATATCGGCAACGTGCTGGCGACGCGCGACCTGATGGCCGACCTGCGCGCCGCCGACCCGTTCCGGCAGGGCGGCGGCAAGGGATTCACCCGGGCCGACCGGTCGCGCTTCCTCGACGCGCTGGAGCGGGCGGTGCGCAGCGTCGGACGCGCCGGGACGTGAGGGTTGGCGGCGCGGACGCGGAAATCGGGGTTACGTCTCTGAATTGACCGCGCGGGTGACCTTGCCCGCCAGGTCCTCGGCGATCCGGGCCTCGAGTGCGAGACGCACCCGCGAATTGCGCTGGACACGGCGTTTCAGGGTGGCTGCGTCCCACTCCACGAGGCGCGCACCCGGGGCCACCCGCACCGTTGCAGAGGCCGGCTTGCCGGTCAGGAAGGCGACCTCGCCGATGAACACCTCCGGGGGAAGGGTGAACTCTTGCGAATTCTTCTCTGCCCACATGCTGCCCGATTCAATGAAGTAGAGCCTGTCCGGCACCTCGCCTTCTTGCGTCAACGTCTCTGTCGTCTCGACCACCCGCCGCGTGGATGAGCGCATCAGCGACCGGAACTCGCCCGGCTCCATGCCACCCATCGTGTGGTACAGGTCCATCAGGCTGCCGGGAATGATGAGCTTCGACCGGCTGACCAGAAGGACCACGAGCCCGTAGAATGTGGCTGTGGCCATCGCGAGGCTTGCGAACGCGGCCTCCCAGAGGGGGGTGGGCAAAACCAGAAGATAGAAAGCGATATAGATCGCGGAACCCGTGATGAAGGTGACGCGAAGGGTGATCTGGTGACGAGAGAGCATGGCCATCGTCTGGACGACCGCACCGAGCAGCACCAATTGCTCGCCAGAAAACCAGCCGCCCTCCCCGAACATGATCACCTCCCTCTGCCGCCAACATGCTCCATCTTGCTCACCAAACTGTCGCACCATGACCTGATCCTGCCCGCTTAACAAGGGTTTGACGCCGCCTCGGGGCGATCGCCGGAGCACGACTACTGGATGGATCGTCTTGCCGCGCCGGCAGGATGTCCGGGCGCGCATCTCTTGCCCCACCGGGCGACGATGTGGACAGCCCGGGGGTTTACAATGCGCGGGCGGTCCGCTCATGTATCGGCGACAGTCGGCAAGCCTTGGATATTCATGACCACCGCGACCGTTCAGCGCGCGAACCTGACCGGCGCCGCCTATGCCTTGGCGGCGGTTACATGCTTTTCGGTCAACGATGTGGGGATCAAGTTCCTCTCGGGCGGTTACGCGCTGCACCAGGTGGTGTTCATCCGGGCGCTGGTGGCGCTCGTGGTGTTCACCTGCCTCGTCATGCCGTTCGCGGGCGGGCTCACGGTGCTGCGGACGCGCCGCCCGGTGATCCATCTCGTGCGCGGGCTGTGCGTGGTCGCGGCCAACATGTGCCTGTTCCTCGGCCTCGCGGCGCTGCCCATCGCGGACGCCACGGCGATCTTCTTCGTCTCGCCGCTGGTCATCACGGTATTCTCCGTGGTCTTCCTGCACGAGACCGTGGGGCCGCGCCGCTGGGCGGCGATCGCGGTGGGATTCGTCGGCGTACTGATCATCGTCAAGCCCGGTACCGCGTCGTTTCAGGCGGCCTCGCTGCTGCCCATCGCCGCGGCGTTTCTCTATGCCACGCTGCACATGCTCACCCGCCGCATCGGCGGCACCGAGAGCGCGGCGACGATGGCGGCCTATATCCAGATCACGTTCATCGTGGCCAGCACGCTGATCGGGCTGACCATCGGCGACGGGCGCTTTGCCGGGTCGGGGCATCCGTCGCTGGAATTCCTGTTTCGCGGGTGGGAGTGGCCCGCCACCGGCGACTACCCCATCCTCGCGGTGCTGGGGGTCTCGGGGCTGTTTGGCGGGCTGTTCATCAGCCAGGCCTATCGCCTGTCGGAGGCCGCCTTTGCCGCACCGTTCGAATATGTCGCCATGCCGATGGCGATCTTCTGGGGCGTGACAGTCTTTGGCACATGGCCGGACGCCACCGCCTGGATCGGCATCGCGCTCATCGTCGGATCGGGTCTCTACCTGCTGTGGCGCGAGACGGTGCGCGACGCGCAGGTGGCCCGCCGCGCCCCGACCTATCGCCGCTGAGCAAAGGAGACACGCCATGCCCCCCACCATCATCCCCTTCGAAGAGGGCGAGCGCGCGCTCGACTGGCTGAGCCTGTGCGCCGCGTTTCAGGCAGGCCACGACCGCCCCCGCGCCGAGATCGCCGACAGCTTTCTCTATCGCGGCGACGACACGCTGCTGAACCGGGCCGCATGGATCGACGGACTGGGCCTTGCCGTCAAGTCGGCCACCATCTTTCCGGGCAATGCGGCGCGCGACCTGCCCACGATCAATGGCGGCGTCAACCTCTATGACGACGCCACCGGCACGCTGGCCGCGATCGTGGATTTCCACCTCGTCACCAAGTGGAAGACCGCCGGTGACAGCCTCTATGCCGCCACGCGGCTGGCGCGGTCCGATAGCCGTCACATCCTGATCGTCGGCGCGGGCACGGTCGCGCATTCGCTGTGGCAGGCCTATCGCGCCGCCTTTCCCGACGCGGAGTTCACCGTGTGGAACCGCACCCGCGCGCGCGCCGAAGAGATGGCAGAAACATGCGGCGGCATCGCCGTGGCGGACGATCTGGAACAGGCCGTGCGCGCCGCCGATATCGTGACCTCGGCCACCATGAGCACCGAGCCGGTCCTCAAGGGCGAGTGGCTGCAACCGGGCCAGCATATCGACCTCATCGGTGCCTACCGCCCCGACATGCGCGAGGCCGACGACGAAGCGCTGTGCCGTGCGCGCCTGTTCGTGGACAGCATCGACACCACCGTGGGCCATATCGGAGAGATCGAGATCCCGCTCTCGGCGGGGACCATCAGCCGCGATGACATTGTGGCCGATTTCTACGATCCGCGCGCGTTTCAGCGCCTCTCGAACGATGAGATCACGCTGTTCAAGAACGGCGGCGGCGCGCATCTGGACCTGATGACCAGCCGCTACATCCTCGACGCATGGCAATCGGCGCGGTGATCTGGGTTACGCTGGCGCTCGGGGCGCTGGCGGGGGTCGCGCCGGTTCTGCGCGAGGTGGCCCGACCCCGGATCGACGGGGCGCGGGACAACGCGCCCGGGGATTTCGCCGCGCTGTCGCGCGGGCGGACGCATTACCGCTGGCACGGGCCGGAGGGCGGGCCGGTGACGATCTGCGTGCACGGGCTGACCACGCCCTCGTTCGTCTGGGAGGGGCTGGTGCCGGGGCTTGTCGATGCGGGGCAACGGGTGCTGACCTACGATCTCTATGGGCGGGGGTATTCCGACCGGCCCGGCGGCGCGCAGGATCGGGATTTCTTCGTGACGCAACTGGAGGAATTGCTGGCCGATCAAGGGGTTGAAGGGCCGGTGACGCTCGTCGGCTATTCGATGGGCGGGGCCATCGCCGCCGCTTATGCCGCGCGATATCCTGACCGGCTGCGCGAGCTGGTGCTGATCGCACCCGCCGGGCTGGGACATGATCTGGGGCCAGTGGCGCGGCTGGTGGCGCGGGGCGGCGCGGTGGGGCGGTGGCTGATGCTCGCGGTCTTTCCGATGAGCTTTCGCCGGGGCTGCGAGGCCGAGCGAGGGCTGCCCACAACGGTGCCGGGGATCGTGGACCGGCAGCAGGCGGAACTGCGCTGGCGTGGGTTCATTCCGGCAGTGGCCCGGTCGGTCGCGGGGATACTGGCCGAGGCGCAGGACGAGACTCACGCCGCGATCGCGCGCAGTGGCGTGCCGGTGCGGGCGGTCTGGGGGGCCGAGGATCGGGTGATCCCGCTATCGCGAAAGGCACGGCTGACGGAGATGAACCCCGATGCATATCAGTATGTTATCGAGGGCGCGGGGCACGGGCTGACCTATACCCATACCGACCGGGTGCTGGCCGCGATCATGGAGTGAGCGGCGGTGGTGCCCGGGCGCGCGTTGGTATATGCCGCGCCCCATGTCCGATTATCACCCGCCCAACACGCCGCTCGACATCCTGCATGACGACCACGAATTGCTCGTCGTCAACAAGCCCGCGGGCCTGCTCAGCGTGCCGGGCAAGGGCGCGGAGCTTGCCGATTGCCTGCTCTCGCGGGTGCAGGAGGCGTTTCCCACCGCGCTCTTGGTGCACCGGCTGGACCGGGACACGTCCGGCGTGATGGTCTTTGGCCTGAGCCCCCATGCGCAGCGGCACCTGGGGCTGCAATTCGAGAAGCGCCAGGTGAAGAAAACCTATGTGGCACGGGTATTTGGGAAGTTGTCGCCCAAGACGGGCACGGTCGATCTGCCCATCGCCGTGGACTGGCCCAACCGCCCCCGCCAGAAGGTGTGCCACGAGACCGGGCGGGGGGCGGTGACGGAGTGGCGGGTGCTGCGGCAGGGGGACGGCGAGAGCCGGGTGCGGCTGATGCCGCGGACGGGGCGCAGCCATCAGTTGCGCGTGCACATGCTGAGCCTGGGGCACCCGATCCTGGGCGATCCGCTCTATGCCACGGGAAAGGCGCGGGATTATCCGCGGCTGATGCTGCATTCCGAGGAGTTGCGGCTGCGCCACCCGGATGGCGGGGCGGGGGTGAAGTTCCGCGCGAAGGCGCCGTTCTGATCGCCCCGGAACGGGGCTGTATCACGTCGGTATTCTGTCGGTATCGCGTCGGTGCCGCGGGCTAGCGCTTCAGCACGCGGTCGGTGAGGTTGAGACGTCCGGCGATGATCGGGCGCAGCACCTCGGCCAGGTCCGGTTCGCGCGCCATCATCTCGGCCAGCTCGTCCAGCCGATTGGTGGCGATCAGGCTGAGCGCGTCGAGACGCGGGGTGCCGTCGGCGTGCCGGGGCAGCGCGGCCACCGGCTGGATCAGTTCGGGCTGTGGCGCGGGGGCCAGGCGGCGGAGGGCGGCGGTATCGAGCGCGGTCTCGACAAAGGCGTAGAGCCCCACCCCGTGCGCGGGCAAGGCGTAGGTGCACAGCGCCACCTCGCGCACGTTGGCGTCGGCCATGAGCGCCGCGCGCAGGCCGGGGCCGTCACGGTCCACCCGGTCCTCGGTGCCCTCGCCGTCGGACCAGTGCATCAGCCGGCGGGTGACGAAATTGTAGGCGCGTTTGCCGGTGGCCATCCACAGCCGCGCGGGCCAGGCCTTGCGCGCCAGCATCCGGTACTCGGACGGCGTGAGCAGACCGGGGGCGTAGGCACGCTTTTGCTTGAGCAGGTGGCGCAGGTCCTCGCGCGCCATGAGGCGAAAGAGTGGCCCGCGCCGGGGGTGGAGCGAGGCAAGCTGAAAGTCGATCACCGCCGCGCGGCCCTCGGGTGTCATCAGCCAGTTCTGCGGCTTGGCGATGTCGTTATGGGTGACACCCCGGCGCCGCATCTCGCGCAGGAGGCGGCGGGCGTCGCGATACCACGCGGCGTCGGTGGGCCGGGCGAGGTGCAGGGGGGTGCCCTGCGTCCAGCTTCGCAAGAGGCCGGTGCGATCGGCGCGGATGAGCAGCGGGCAACCCTCGATGCCCGCCACCGCACGCAGCGCGCGCACCTCCTTGCGCGCCAGCCACCATGCCGCCGGGCGCGCCCAGAGCGGAACACCGTCGAGCTTGCGCAGCACGACCGGGAAATCCGCCACCCCGTCGAGACGGCCCGAAACCGTCTCGGAAAAGGCGTCGCGCTTGTGCACGGTCTCGGGCAGGAAGCGCGCGGTGGAAAGGTCTGGCAATGATGTCATGGCGCCGGGTCTAGTTGGTTTCACCTAGCGGGGGAAGCCCCGCGCGCCTCAGAGCCGGGCCCAGCCCGGGGGAATCAGGTCGGGATTCGAGAGCTTGGTCGTGCCGAACCAGTTGGCCGGTGCGATCACCCGCTTGTCCGGCCCCGGATCGAGCCACGCCCCCCACCACGAAAAGGTGGAATTGGCGATGACGTGATGCGCGCAGCGCGACATCAGGTGCATGTCGAACGCGCCGTGCCTCTCGTCGTTGATGTCCACCACCACCTGTTCGGCCCCGAGGTCGAGGTTGTCGCGCGCCCAGGCGGGATCGTTGGAAAAGACGAAGCAGGTGAGCGGGGCTCCGAGATCGCCGGTCAACCGGTCGATGGCCTGCCGGTAATAATCCGGCGGGCAAGCGGCGTAGCTGCCCGAGACGAGGTAATCGCCGCGCCGGACGTGCACCGAAACGGCACAGGGTGCGGCGTCGATCCGCGCCGCCATGTCGGCATTGGCGGGATTGAGCGGGGTGGTGAAGGCAAGATCGTCGCGCAGCCGGTCGGCAATGGCGGCAAAGTATCGCTCGGACTGCCAGTAACCGTGCAGGTAGGTGCCGTCGGGCAGGTCGAAGAAATCCGGATCAAAGCCGAGCCCGCGCTCGCGGTGAAAGCGCGGATCGCGCCCGAAGAGCCGCCACAACCCGTAGCGCAGCAGCCCGTCGGATTTGGCGGGTGGTAAGGGGACGTCGGAGAGGTAACGGGCCTGCGCGAAATGACCCATTCCGCAGGCCCTGGCGTTACCGAGATAACGGGGATCTAGCGCCAGCCCGCAGCCAAGATGGTCGGCAAGCGCGCGCCCGGCGGCATACTGGAAAAGCTGGTTGCCCAAGCCCCCGAACAGTCGCGCCACGATCATGCAAGGCCGCCCTGCGGCGGGGCTGGGCTGTGCCGCGACGCCTGCATCACCGCCCAGCGATAGCGCAGCCGCGCCCATTCCCGTCCGACCTGTTGGAATGGCGTGCGCACGCCACCCTGTATGGTCGAGCCATCGAGCCGATCGGCGATATCGGTGATGCCCGAAGGGTAGATCGCGGCAGGACGTATCCCGGTGTGCCAGTGGCTCTGAACAAAGGTGTCCACGGGCCGGTCGAACGCCTCGGAGAGATGCAGTAGCCGCTCGGCGGCCGCCCGGCTCACCATCTGCGCGGTGGTGCGCAGCCCGGCCATACGTGGCACCGAAAGCGTCGCCGGGCCATTGGTGTCCACCACGGTGGCCGGGCCGTGCGACGGGCGCGTCTGGAATTGTATATAGCCCAGTTCGGCCACATGATCGCGCGCCAGCGCCAGCGCGGCGGCATAGGGCTCGGGTGCGATCTCGGCGTCGTCCTCGATGATGAACGCCGAGGCCAGGTCGCGGCGCACGATCTCGGCCCATATCTGCCGGTGGCTGAGAAAGCAGCCGATCTCGCCGGTCTTGAGCCCGAACGGGTAGACGGGTGCGAAAAGCCGCGCGCCGACACAGGCCGCGAGGTCCGTCGAGGACATGGCGCGCCCGTCAACGGCGGCCCAGACCTCGCCCGTCATCCCGCAGCCCGCGAGCAGCGCCTGCGCGTTCTCGCGACGCGCCGAGGCGCGCACGAGATGGAGGACAAAGGCGTGCTCGCTCACCGTCTCAGACGCCGGGCGTCCAGCCCGACACGGCCTTGACCTCGAGGAAATCCTCGATGCCCCATTTGCCGCCTTCGCGCCCGTGGCCCGACTGCTTCATTCCTCCGAAGGGCGCGCCGGCGCCGCGCGACTTGCCGTTCATCTCGACCATGCCGGAGCGCAAGGCACGCGCAAGCCGGTTGGCGCGCGCCGGATCGCCGGTCTGGACATAATTGGTCAGGCCATAGGGCGTGTCATTGGCGATCGCGATGCCCTCTTCCTCGGTGTCGAAGGGGATGATCGACAGGACAGGGCCAAAGATTTCCTCCTGCGCGATGGTCATGTCGTTGGTCACGTCGGCAAAGACGGTGGGGCGGACGTAGAACCCCTTGTTAAAGCCCTCGGGCCGCCCGGTGCCGCCCGCCACCAGACGCGCGCCCTCGTCGATCCCGGTCTGGATCAGATCCTGCACCTTCTGGAACTGCGTGGCGTTGACCACCGGGCCGATGTGGCGGCCCGGCTCGGACGCGGGGCCGACCTTTAGCGACCCGGCGATGGCTGCGGCCTCTTCCACGGTGCGGTCGTAGCGGTCGCGCTGTACCAGCATGCGCGTGGGGGCGTTGCAGGACTGGCCGGTGTTGTTCATGCAGTGCAGCACGCCGCGCTTGACCGCCTTTTCATCGGCATCGTCGAAGATCAGGTTGGCGCCCTTGCCGCCCAGCTCCAGGCTGACACGCTTGAGCGTGTCGGCGGCGGACCTGGAGATGAGCCGCCCGGCGCGCGCCGAGCCGGTGAAGGAGATCATGTCGACGTCCGCGTGCGCCGAGAGCTGGCTGCCCACCCCCGCGCCGTCGCCGTTGACGAGGTTGAACACGCCCCTGGGCAGGCCCGCCGCGTCGATGATCTCGGCGAAGATCAGGGCGTCGAGCGGGGACTCTTCGGAAGGTTTGAGCACCATCGTGCAGCCCGCCACCAGCGCGGCGATCACCTTGAGCGTGATCTGGTTCATCGGCCAGTTCCAGGGCGTGATCATGCCCACGACGCCCACCGGCTCGTGGATGATGCGGTCGTTGGGGGCGTGGTCGCCCAAGGGCGCGTCAAAGGCGAATTCGCGTGCGGCCTTGAGGAAATTGGCGGTGTGCCAGCTTCCGGCAGGCACCTGGCTGGAGCGGGCCATGTCGATGGGCGCGCCCATTTCCATGCTGATCGCCTGTGCGAGGTCCTCGGCGCGGGTCTCGTAGATCTCGAGGATCTTCTCGACATGGGCGATGCGCTCGGCGGGTGGGGTGGCCATCCATGCCGGAAAAGCGGCGCGCGCAGCGGCGACGGCGGCATCTGTATCGGCCTGTCCGCCAAGCGCAATCACCGCGCAGGGTTCTTCGGTCGAGGGGTCGATTACCGGGTGATCGCGGCCCTCGCGCGCCTCCACCCATGCCCCGTCGATGTAGAACTGGCGTTTCTCGATCATGGTTGACCTCCGTGAATTTAACGACACTCTGTCAGGGCCACCGGCGGGCTACAAGCCCGTATCGACCGGGTTGGGCGGCGTTTGATCAGACCCCGCCATGCGCAGCCGCGAAGATCACGAAAGGAGATCACAATGACGTTACGCATCAACGACACCATCCCCGACCTCACCGTCGAGACCGATCTCGGCCGCTTTTCACTGCATGACTGGATCGGCGATGACTGGGCAATCCTGTTCTCGCATCCCAAGGACTTTACGCCCGTTTGCACCACCGAGTTCGGCGCTGTCGCGCAGCTTGCCGACGAGTGGGAGAAACGCGGCTGCAAGGTGATCGGCGTCTCGGTGGACAGCGCCGAGGACCATCGCAAGTGGAAGGCCGATATCGAGAAGGTCGGACGCGCAGCACCGGAATTCCCGATCATCGCCGATGCCGGGCTGGAGGTATCCAAGGCGTTCGGGATGCTGCCCGCCGAGGCCTATCTGCCCGAGGGGCGCACCCCCGCCGACAGCGCCACGGTGCGCAGCGTGTTCATCATCGCACCGGACAAGCAGGTAAAGCTGATGATGACCTACCCGATGACCGTGGGCCGCAATTTCGCCGAGGTGCTGCGCGCGCTGGACGCGCTTCAGACCACGGTGAAGCATGGTGTGGCCACGCCTGCCGACTGGACCGTCGGGCAGGACGTGATCGTGCCACCCTCGGTCGATGACGCGGCGGCGCGGGAAAAATTCGGCGATTTCGATGCCGATCTGCCCTATCTGCGCCGGGTGAAACTGCCGGGCTGAGGGCTGAGGGGGCCGGGCGACCGGCCCCGTTTGTTCAGCGCGCCACCATCACCGGGGAATGACGTTGGTTGGGAGGCGCGTTTGACCAAGAGCTGCCGTTGACGAACGGAATCTTGAAAAGATTCCGTACAAGAAAGTTTTAAACTTTCTTGATCTTACCTTGCCGTGACGGTTCAGCCCGACACTGACGTCCAACGACATGGTGTGATCGCGGCGGTCGCTCTCCTCGGGCGAACGAGGTCTGATAAGATCAGCCTCACCAATCAAAAGCCGTGAGGAGAA
>MRWG01001569.1_pt1 | contig 14107 bp, 11 predicted proteins | sample 1013341 | NCBI WGS metagenome assembly MRWG01 (sample SAMN06117577, study PRJNA244670) | biofilm metagenome | biome: Water; feature: Cathode Biofilm; material: Biofilm; isolation source: microbial consortium enriched at the cathode of a solar microbial fuel cell | place: USA: District of Columbia ... | reverse complement strand
CGCCGGCCGTCACCGAAATCCGGCAGTTCGGCTGGCAGAACTTTGGCTCGATCGTCCAGGCGGGCATCGACGGCGGCTTCGCGATCACCCAGGAAGGCGACGCCAACCTGATCACGGTCACCCAGTTCGGCACGGCCGAACTCGCCGTCGTCGATTCCTTCACGCTCGGCAACGAAAACGACCTCGACATCCAGCAGGACGGCGTGCGCCCGGACGTGACCGCGGACATCGTCGGCTCCTTCAACGAGTTCGACATCCGGCAGTCCGGCGGCACGGCGACCGGCAACGACGTCAACCTCAACGTCGTCGGCAATTCGAACGGCTTCGGCCCCGGCTTCACGGTCGGCGGGCCGGCCGACACGGTGCTGGACGAGATCCTGCTGTCCGGGTCGCTCGGCATCGGCGGCATCACCCAGGAAGGCGAGAACAACCGGGTGGATCTCGCCATCGGCTCCAGCGGCTTCGATTCCAACGACAACCTGCTGTCGATCGCGCAGCGCGGGGACGACAACGCACTCAGCCTGACGATCCAGGGCGATGCGAACCAGTCGGGCATCCTGCAGCAGGGCAACGCCAACGTCGTCGGCTCCGGCCAGTTCGGCGACGGCAACAATCTCGGCATCCGGCAGTAGGCCCGGGCGGACGGCGGAAGGAAACGCGCATGCGACACGCCAGCCAAGCCAAGGCCGCCGGACATGTCACGGCGCCGTCGCGGAAGCGCAACGGCGGCCGGCCAGAAATTCACCAATGCCGTGGGCGGGGGCCCTGCGGATTCAGCCAGCAGGCCAGAATCGGGAAGTATGCCCAGCAACCATGAGCAGAGAGTCTTTGAAATGAAGCGCAACCTTCTGGGCACGACGGCGATCCTCGCCGCTGTCATGCTCGCTTCCCCGGCGTTCGCCGGCAGCGACAACAACGTGTTCATCGACCAGATCGGCACGGGCAACACCGCCAACATCAGCCAGCCGGGCGACCGGAACAATGTCGGCGACGATCAGAACTCGGCGACGGCCATCTTTCCTCCCGGTCTCGCCCAGCGGAACATCGTGACGCAGAACGGCACGAACAACGAGCTCGACGTCGTGCAGAGCGGCAACGACAACAACATCGGCATCGTCAGCGTGACGACGTTCCTGCAGCCGGACGGCGTGCTCGGCGTCGACCAGCTCGGCGCCAACAACGTGCTGTCGATCGACCAGACCAGCGACGGCAACACGGTCGTGCGCGTGCAGCAGCAGAACGGCAACTCGGCCGGCATCACCCAGCAGGGCGCGGGTTCGAACACGGTGCGTTCGGTGCTGCAGACCAACACGGGCGGCGCCGCGAACGAGGTCGACATCCTGCAGAACCGCACGGGCGGCGGCGACCGGAACATCGTCGGCGGGCTCGTCGGCGTCAACGGCGCGGTCGACCAGAACGGCACGGGCAATACCGCCGACATCGACCAGGACGGCAATGGCAACCGGATCACCGGCACGGACCAGGACGGCAGCGACAACAGCCTGACCGTTCTTCAGTCCGGCGACAGCAACCTGGTCGGCCCGCTGGTCGGAACGCCGGGCGTCGCCCAGAGCGGGTCCGGCAACGACGCGCAGATCGACCAGATCGGCGACGGCAATGCCGTGGCGCTCGTCAATCAGTCCGGCGACGACAATACGGCGGACGTGAACCAGTCCGGCGACGGCAATGTGGTGCTGCTGGTCAACCAGACCGACGTCGGCAACACCGCGACCGTCAACCAGTTCGGCAACGGCAACCTGGTGACCGCGGTTGACCAGTCCGGGAACGGCAACACGGCGACGGCGACCTTCAACGGCGACAATAACGGTCTCGGCTTCCTGACCGGCGACGCCGGAAGCCTCGGCCTGCTGCAGGGCGTGATCGTCCAGTCGGCGAACGGCCTCGGCGGCAACAGCCTGACCTACGACGTCTTTGGCGACGGCAACCTGTTCGCCTTCCAGCAGACGGGCGGCCTGAACAGCATCGTCGGCACGGTCGGCTCCATGTCGGCGGACTCCGACGGCAACCAGGTCGCGGTTCTCCAGAACGGCGACAGCAACATGGCGAGCTTCAGCCAGTCTGGCGCGGGCTCCAACAATCTGGCGATCAGCCAGTAAGGGCGAAACCAACTCAAGGGCGGCGCACGTAGCGCCGCCCCAACAACAGGGCGCCAGGAGGGAATGCGCCAACTCCTCGGAGAGGCACTTTGAAGTTCAAACTTTTTGCTACGGCTTCGGCGGCGGCGATCGTGCTGTCGGCGAGCGCCGCCCTCGCCGGAGACAACAATTCGGCGTTCATCGACCAAATCGGCACGGCCAATAATGCCGCCATCACGCAGACCGGGACGGACAATCGCGCCGGCCAGAACACAGCCAACGGCCGTATCCGGCAGGAAGGCGACGAGAACGATTTGGACATCGTTCAGGACAGTGCAGGCACAACGCAGGGCGGCCGCGCCGGTCTCGGCAATGCCGGTATCGATCAGATCGGCAACCGCAACGTCCTCAGCATCACGCAGGACCGCGGCGCCGTCTACAACGTCCAGCAGACTTCGACCGGGGCTGCCGGGGCGATCGCGGACGTGGCCAACCGTGCGACCGTCACGCAGGGCCTAAGCGCGACCAACCAGGTCGCCCGTATCGAGCAGACCTACACCGGCGACGGCACGTCGGGCACGGAGAACGTCGTCTCCGTCACGCAGACGACGAGCGGAACTGGCACCACCGGCAACCGTCTCTCAGACGGCGGCATCAACAGCCAAACCGGCGGCATCTTCCAGAACGGCTTCAGCAACTCCGCGACTGTCAACCAGTCCGGCGCCTTCAACGAGACGTCCTTCGTCATGCAGGATGGTTCGGGCCACTCGGCGAGCGTTAGCCAGACGCGAACCGGCAACAGCGTTCAAACGATTGATCAGGATGGCACGAACCAGTCCGCCACGATCGTGCAGATCGGCGTCGCCGGCATCTTCAGCAGCGCCAACCAGGTTGACCTTGTGCAGCAGTCCGGCGACGCGAACGTCGCCAATCTCTCGTTCACCGGAAACCTGAACGGCAACCCCGGCTTCCTGCCGCTTGCCACCGATTTCGCGAACTCCGTGGCGTCCAGCTTCGAGAGCAGCGTCATCCAGGCCGGCACGAACAACGGCGTCGACCTCATCGTCGTCGGCGACTCGAACCAGTTCGGCTTCAACCAGTCGGGCGATAACAACACCGTCGGCATGGTGTCATTCACCGGCGACGGCAACGAAATCGGCGTCGACCAGCAGGGCGGCGACAATGAGCTTGGCCTTTCGGCGATCGTCGGCAGCAACAACGACATCGGCGTGAAGCAGACCAGCGACGCTGCCGGCAACGGCAACCTTGCGACGGTCAACACCAGCGGTTCCGGCACGAGCGACAACAACGCGGTTCGCGTCGTGCAGGATTCGCAGGGCGCGCCCTCGGGCAACGACGCCAACGTGTTCTTTGACGGCAACTCGAACACGGTGGACATCGCCCAGACGGGCGACAACGACGCGGACGTCGACGTTGTCGGTTCGTCCAACGCGTTCGCTGTGGCGCAGAACGGCCTTTCCAACTCGGCGACGGTCGATATCACCGGCGATTCGAACGGCTTGACCGGCGGCGGTCCGCTGACCGGCGACGCGGCCGGGGTATCCGGTGTGACGGTCGGCCTGATCAACCAATTCGGCGACAGCAACACCGCCAATCTGACGATCAGCGACACGCTGAGCGACAGCTCGGGCGACAACAACCTGTTTGCCTTCGACCAGGCCGGCAACGGCAACAGCATCACCGGCACGCAGGACGGCGACTCCAACCAGGTCGCCATCGCGCAGAACGGCAACGCCAACGGCGCGACGTTCCTGCAGCAGGGGACGTTCAACAACCTCGGCATCAGCCAGTAAGCAACTAACCCGGCGCGGCGGCGACATTTGCGTCGCCGCGCCATAACAAGCCGACGCTTGGGGGCGGGCGTCCAAGAAGGAGCAGTACAATGAATTTCAAGCACCTTTCCACCGCCGCCTTCGTCGCGGCCGCCATGGCCGCGGGCAGCGCCTACGCCGGCGATAACAACACCGCCTATATCGAGCAGATCGGTACGGGCAACTCGGCGAACGTGAACCAGGCCACGGGTCCCGGCGACAACGACGTCGGCACGATGGCGGATCCGGTCACCCAGCTGGGCGACAACAACGACTTCAACTTCAGCAACGCCGGCTGCTGCAACGCGAACAACCGCTTCAACAACGACGTCGCCAAGGCCGAGCAGATCGGCGACGGCAACTGGATGAACATCGGCGTCGGCAACCTGTCGAACAACAACCTCATCGGCGACGCGCAGCAGCAGGGCAACGACAACCGCCTGCTGATCGTGCAGAACGGCTCCCGCACCGGCACAATCACGACGGTCCTGCAGGACGGCAACGTCAATTCGGCGGTGCTGACGCAGAACGGTAACAACAACACCATCACCAACGTTCGGATGACCGGCGACGACAACGGCTACACCAACACCTTGTCGCTGGCCGCCGGCCGTTTCGCCAGCCTGCGTATCCGGCAGAGCGGCAACAGCAACGAAGTCAGCAACGCGACGCTCGAAGGCAACAACAACCGCCAGATCCCCTCGAACCTGACGGCCCCGCTGCTCGACATCAACCAGGACGGCGACGGCAACGCCGCGTTCGGCAACATGCTGGGCTCCGACGGCAACTTCCTGAACATCAACCAGGTCGGCAACGACAACGACGCCGGCGTCGACCAGGGCACGAGCATCGCCTCGACCGGCAATGACGCCGACGTCGATCAGCTCGGCGACGGCAACTATGTCCGCGTCGACCAGGACGGCAGCTTCAACACGGCCAACCTGTCCTTCACGGGCAATGACAACGGTTCGCTCGGCTTCACCGGCGGCGGCGACGCGGCCGGCCTCGGCCTGACCCAGGGCAACGTCATTCAGGACTCCTCCTCGGCGGCGTCGGGCAACACGATCGACTACACCGTGCTCGGCAATGCCAACCTGTTCGCCTTCTCGCAGATCGGCGGCGGCAACACGATCTCCGGCACGGTCGGCTCCGGCATGGCGGACTCGGACAACAACGAAGTCGCGGTCCTGCAGAACGGCGACGGCAACACCGCGAGCTTCAGCCAGTCCGGCGCGGGCTCCAACAACCTGGCGATCAGCCAGTAACTCCGAAAAATCGGAACCTCGGGCGGCGCACATAGCGCCGCCCAACCTTCGCCACACGGCCAGGATCGGCGGCGGCGGGACAGGGAAGAACGATGAAGTTGCATCTTTTCGCGTCGACGGCGCTGGCCGTCGCCATGCTCGCGGCCGGCGCCGCGCAGGCGGGCAGCAACAACGCCGCCTATATCGATCAGGTCGGCGTCGGCAACACGGCCCTGATCGATCAGGCCAACGGCAGCGACAACCAGGCCGGCCGGTCGGACGATCCGATCCGGCAGGAGGGCGACGGCAACGAGATCGACATCTCGCAGACCGGCGACAATAACCGTGCGGGCAACGGCGCCAATCACGGCATCGACCAGGTCGCGAACAACAACCGCCTGCTGATCGAGCAGATCACCGACGGCAACCAGGTCCGCAACGTGCGGCAGGACGCGGGCGTCAACACCCGCCCGCTCGCCAACAACATTATCGTGCGCCAGGGCCTCGGCAACGGCGGCCAGGGCGGCAATCGGGTGACGACGCTGCTGCAGGAGAACGACACCGAGAGCGGCGCCCGCAACCTGATCCGCGTGCATCAGCGCGGGATCGGCGGCGTCGGCGGCGACAACCTCACGCGGCGCGTCCGTCAGGTCGGCTCCGTCCACAACGTCTTCATCCGCCAGTTCGGGACGGATAACACCGTCTACAACACGCGCCAGCGCAATGGCGACGCGTCGGCGGCCGATTTCCTGCAGATCGGGTCCGGCAACGCGATCGGCAGCACGCTGCAGCGCGGCGACGGCCAGTCCCTGACGATCACGCAGACCGGCGACGACAACCGCGTCGGCGCGGACGGCGTCGACCAGGTGTCGCAGAGCGGCGCCGGCAACGTCGCGTCCGTTTCGCAGACGGGCGACCGCAACCGGGTCGACACCCTGACGCAGGACAACACAGGCTTCGCCGGCGGCAACACGGCCGCGCTGGTCATCACCGGCGACGACAACGGCGCCAACGGACTGACGCCCGGCAGCTTCGCGGCCGGCACGGGCGCGATCGCCAACGGCGTGGTGCAGACCGGCGAGGCCAACGACGTCATGATGACGATCGACGGCGGCGACGGGAACGAGTTCGGCTTCACCCAGATCGGCCTGCGCAACCTCGCGAACAACATCCTGATCACCGGCGACGGCAACGAGCTCGGCGTCTACCAGGCGGGCGAGGACAACGACTTTGCGCTCTCGACGATCGCGGGCGATTTCAACGATGTCGGCCTCTTGCAGGACGGCAGGAACAACTTCGCGACCCTGAACGTCTTCGGCGGCAACAACAACGGCATCGATGTCGATCAGGACGGCAATGGCAACCGCATCACCGTCAACCAGACGGCCGACAACAACACGGCGATCGCCTCCTTCGAAGGCAATCGGAACGGCCGGGTCGCAGGCGGACCGAACGTGTTCACCGCCGGCGGCGATGCGGCCGGCCTCGGCCTGACGCAGGGCGAGATCAATCAGGATTCGACCGGCGCCGCCAGCGGCAACCTGGTCGATTACCAGGTGACCGGCGACCACAACCTGTTCGCCTTCACGCAGATTGGCGGCGGAAACAGCGTCTCCGGCACGGTCACGTCCGACATGAACGAAGCCGCGGTGCTGCAGCAGGGCGACAACAACGTCGCCAGCTTCTCGCAGGGCGGCGGCGTCATGAACAACCTCGCGATCAGCCAATAGGGCGATCGGACGTTTTGAGAAACGGGGAACGGCGCAGGCAGCGCCGCCCCCTTGAGAAAAAAGCGGCAGGGCGAACCAGCGCCCGCCAACGGAGACGAAAATGAAGTTCAAGCGGATTGCCGTGATTTCGATGACGGCGCTGATCTGCGCCGCGGGGCCGGCCTTTGCGGGCGACAATAATGCGGCCTTCGTCGATCAGATCGGCAGCTTCAACAACGCCTCGATCACCCAGGGGCAGACGGCGAGCGGCAATGCGGCGAACCTCGCCGGCGCTGCGACCGCGGCGATCCGGCAGGAGGGCGACGGCAACGACCTGAACGTCACCCAGCTCAGCACCGGCGCCGGCGCGAATCGGATCGGCACGGGCGGCAATCAGGCCGGCCAGGGCGTCGACCAATTGGGCGTCGGCAACGTGCTGACCATCGACCAGAACGGCCGCGCGCTCGACGTGTTCGACGTCCAGCAGCAGGGCGGAACGAACCTGACCGGCACGGGCAACAGCGTCGTGATCAACCAGTCCGGCAACGGCCAGACCGTCAGCAACATCTCCCAGAACTTCCAGGGGGCTGACAGCGACGCGCCGAACACGATCACGGTCGATCAGACCGGCACGAACAATCTGGTCGGCAACACCTCCTCCGGCCCGCGCGGCGACGGCTCCGGCCTGAACCAGACCGGCTTCGGCAACCTGATCGACATCGACCAGCAGTCCGGGGGCAACCCGTCGAACAACGTCCGCCGGGTCGATCAGTTCAACACCGGCGCGACCGGCACGAACGCGCTGACCGTCATGCAGTCGGTCGAGAAGAACCGGGTGACGCTGGCGCGGCAGACGGCGACCAGTGCTGGAAGCAACATCGCGACGATCACGCAGTCTAGCTTTGCGGCGGCGGACCCGCGCAATGACGTCGTCGAACTCACGCAAAACAACACCGGCGCTGTCGACAACACGGCGAACATCACCCAGGACGGCGCCGACAACACGGTCACGCTGCTGCGGCAGGACGGCGCTGGCAACGTCGCCGACGTGCTGCAGGACGGCGACTTCAATGACGTCATCCTGACCCAGGACGGCGACGACAACGCGACCAACGTCGAAATCACCGGCAACAGCAACAGCGTCAACATCGGCATCGTCGGCGACGGCAACGGCAATGCGCTGAATGGCTTCAGCCACCCGGATACGCTCGCCATCGTCGGCCCGAACAGCCTTTCGACCGGCGACGTCATCGTGACCGGCGACATGAACTCGGTCGCCTATTCGATCCTCGGCAACCTGAACGCCTTCGCGTTCGGCCAACTCGGCAATGACAACCTCATCACCGGATCGACCACCGGCGACGAGAACGAAGTCGCGGTCTTCCAGTCCGGCAACGGCAACACCGCCGACTTCACCCAGAACGGCAACAACAACGTCATCGCAATCAATCAATAGCGGCGCCGCTAACCGCGGATTAACCGCGATCTTCCTACCCTCCGGCGTCAATCGACGTCGGAGGGTTCCGTGTTTTTCAGGCAGATGCTTTTGGCGGCGCCGCTGGCGCTCGCGGCGGCCGCGGCCGGCGCGGATCCCGTGACGATCGAGCAGATCGATCTCGAAACCCTTCAGAATTTCGACAGCGAGCCGGTCGTCGTCAACGACGGCGACGACTCCCCGCTCGCGCGGATCGTGCAGATCGACCCGACGGGCGCCGCCTCGAACAGCGTCTCCCTCTACGTCGACGGCCAGTCGAACGGCCTTTCGGCCTCGACGTCGCTGCCGGAACAGGCCTCGGCGCTCGGCCTCGAAAGCGGCGGCATCGAGCAGTTCGGGCAGGACAACCTGCTGCGCCTGGTGATCGAAGGCGAACAGAACGCCTTCTCGGTCGTGCAGCACGGCGTCGGCAATTCCGTCACCGCCCAGGTGCTCGGCCAGCAGAACAGCCTGGCGGCGGTGCAGAGCGGCTCGTTCAACGTCATCGACGTCATCCAGAACGGCCAGGGCAACAGCGCGTTCGTTCTGCAGCGATAAGTCGTGCCGTAGGCGGTCCGCGCCGGATCGCTTGAACGACGTTTCGCCCGCCTTATCTCTATCGTAGGCGCGCCGTCGCGCGCTTGGGATTAAGTCTTTCGCGCGGCCGCAAGTCTGGTCGCGCATCCCAATCTGCGGTAGTCTGGGCCGTTGGCCCGATAAGTCGGAGAAGCGGCATGAAACGCGCGTTCAGGAACATTGCGACAGGCGTTCTGGCGGCCGTCTCCACGGTCAGTCTGGGCGGCGCCGCATTGGCGCAGCAATCCTCCGTGTTCATCGACCAGATCGGGTCCGGCAACACTTTTCGCGTCGACGCCGCGGACGGGACCTACGGCACGCAGGACGCCCCGTTGCTGCAGGACGGCGACGGCAACACCGCGCAGATTACGACGACCGACGGCACATCAGGCGCCGCAGTTCTGGCGCCGGGCGAGGCCGCCGCGCTCGACACACTGGTCGATCCGGGACTGTCGCAGATCGGCAATGGCAACTCGGCCGCGATCAATCTCTCCGCCGACGAGGCGCAGGGATCGATCCTCCAGAACGGCGACTTCAATGACGCCACGCTGAACGTCACCACCGCGAATTCGTCCGGTCTGATCGAGCAGAACGGCTCCAACAATCTGGCGGACGTCACGGTGCAGTCGTTCGCGAATTCCAGCGTCACCGTTCGTCAGAACGGCTCGAACCTCTCGACCAACGGCGCCTCGGTATTCACGACGGCGCCGTCGGTGACGATCATTCAAACGCGCTGAGCGGAGTTCGGAGCCATTATTTCCAAGCGGGCGTCAGGACAGTTGAAGCGCTGGCTGGGGGCTGGGTTGGCGGTCGCCGCTGTCGTCTGGACGGCGGCGCCGGCCGCAGCCGGGGACGCCTACGCCAAGATCGAAAGCGCCGAAGCCAACGGACGGATGGACGTGCAGGCGATCGCGCATCTGCCCGCCGGCGTCGAGGGCCGCTACGAGCTCGAGGTCCGGAAATCGGGCCCGGGCGGGGTTTCGCGGACCCGGCAGAGCGGCCGCGTCCCGGCCGGCGGCGGCTCCGGTCCGCTCTCCCGCACCAGCTTCAATCTGGGCGCCGGGGACATCCTGGAGGCGACGCTGACGGTCTTTCCGAACGGCGGCGAGCCGTTGAAGGACGTTCTCTCCGTCGGCCGGTAGGCCGCCGCTTCAGGCGCCGTGGTCGAGCCGGCCTTCGGCCAAGCGGTTGAGCGCGTCGAAAATCTTGGCGTCGATCTCGATCCCTTCCGCCGTCAGCCGCCGGCGCGTCGCGTAGGCGCGCTCGCCCGGAATGCGGATTTCGTCGAAATCGGGCAGGCGGGGCGTCGCCTTGATGGCGCGGATGCGAGACGAGACCTCGCGCCGATAGTCTTCGAGCGGCAGGAAGGCGTCCGGCTTGAAGGCGATAAAGACATAGCCGTTGGTCGAGCCTTCCGGCCGGATGCCGGCCGCGAGCGCGCCGAGCGCATCCATGGCGAGCGCCAGGCCGAAGCCCTTGTAGCCGCCCTCTGGGCCGCCGAACGGCAGGAGCGCGCCGCGGCGATCGGCGGCGGCGTCGGTCGTCGGGCGGCCCCCGGCGTCGAGCGCGACGCCCGCCGGGATCGGCGCCGACAGCCGCTCGCGGAATTGCAGATCCGTCCCCATGAAGGCGGACGTGCCCATGTCGAAGACCAACGGGTCGTCCGCGGTCGGAAAACCGAAGGCGATCGGGTTGGTGCCAAGCGCGCGGGCGGCCCCGCCGAATGGCGCGACGCTCGGCGGCGCCGCGACCGAGTGAATGGCGACCAGCCCGGCGTTTGCGATCTTCTCGCAGTAGACGGCGCTTCGCCCGCTCATCCAGCAGTTCGCAACGACGACGACCGCCACGCCGTGCGTTGAAGCCCGACGCGCCGCGTCGTCCGCGGCGCGGGCGAGCGCGATCATGCCGTTCGCCTGGCATGCATCGAGCAGCGCCGTCGCGCCGTTGTCCCGGACCGTGCGCATCGGTTGGCCTTTCCGGGCGAACAGCGGGTCGTCGACGACGTTCAGCAGCTTCGGCAGGCCGGAATACTCATAGCCGGACAAGGCCGCGTCCATGACGTGCTCGGCCAGCAGGCGGGCTTCCTCGGCGTCGTAGCCGGCGCCGCGCATGGCCGCCTCGCCGAGGGCCTGACCCTCGGCGGCGGAGAGGCGGACGCGCCCGGCGGCGGGAGAGCCCGTCACCGGCCTTGGAACACCGGCTTGCGCTTCTCCATGAACGCCGTCTGGCCTTCCTTGTAGTCGTCGCTGGCGAAGCACTTGGCGACCATCGCATCGACGGCTTCCAGGTCCCGCGCGCCCTCGTCGGCGAGCGCGGCGGCGACAGCCAGGTTCGCGGTCTGGATGGTCAGCGGCGCGTTCTCGGCGATCATGCCGGCATACTCACGCGTCGTCGGCTCGAGCTCGTCGACCGTGGTCAGCCGGTTGATCAGGCCCATGCGCAGGGCTTCCTCGCCGGTGAACTTCCGGGCGGTGAAGAAGATCTCCTTGGCATAGGCCGGGCCGACCAGGTCGACCAGCCGGTTGACGCCCTGATAGCCGTAGCCGAGGCCGAGCCGCGCGGCGGGAATGGCGTAGACCGTGTCGTCGGCGGCGATGCGGATGTCGGCCGGCAGCACGACGGCCAGGCCGCCGCCGATGCAGAAGCCGCGGATCATGGCGATCAGCGGCTTGTCGAAGGTCTCGATCGCCGTGTAGGCCTTGGCGGTCGCGGCGTTGTAGGCCTTGACCTGTTCCTCGCCCGTCCGCCGCTCCTTGAACTCGGAGATATCCGCGCCGGCGACGAAGGACTTGTCGCCCGCCCCCTTCATGACGACGCAGCGCACCTCGTCGCGCTGGCTCATGTCGGCGAAGATCTCCGGGATCGCCTGCCACATCGACCAGTTGACGGCGTTGCGGCGGGCCGGGTTGTTGAAGGTGACCCAGCCCACGCCGTCGATCACCTCGACGATCATGTTCTCGGTGCCGAAGTCCAGCTGCATGATTGCGCGTTCCTATGGTGTTAGACGACGCCCTTGTCGTGGAGCGCCTTGATGGCGTCGGCGTCGTAGCCGATGCCGGCGAGAATCTCGTCCGTATGCTCGCCCTGCTCCGGCGTCGCCGTGCGGATGGAGGAGGGGGTGCGGGACATCTTGATCGCCTGGTTGACGACGTCGAACTTCCCCATGCGCGGATGCTCGACCGGGGTCGCCATTTGCACGTGCTTCACCTGGGCGTCCGCGAACATCTGATCCATCGAATAGATCGGCCCGCACGGGCAGCCATGGGCGTTCAGATGCTCGATCCAGTGGGCCGACGGCTTGGTCTCGGTGATCTTGTCGATCGCCGCGTTCATCGCCTTCCGGTTCTTGGAACGGAGCGCGCCGTTCTTGAAGTCCTCGTGGGTCTTGAGTTCCGGCGCCTCGATCGCATCGCAGAAGCGCTCGTAGATCGCCTGGCCGGCGACGGCGATGTTGATGTGGCCGTCCGCCGTCTTGAAGACGCCGGTCGGAATCGAGGTCGGGTGGTCATTGCCGGCCGAAACCGGCACCTCGCCGTCCTTCAGATAGCGCGCCGCCTGGAAGTCCAGCATCTGGATCTGCGCTTCGAGCAGGGAAGTCGTGACCCACTGGCCCTTGCCGGACGTCTCCCGCTCCAGCAGCGCGAGCAGGATGCCCTGGGCGCAAAGCATGCCGGCCGAGAGGTCGGCGATCGGAACGCCGGCGCGCATCGGGCCACGGCCCGGCTCGCCGGTGATCGACATGATGCCGCCCATGCCCTGGGCGATCTGGTCGAAGCCAGGCCGGTCGGCATAGGGGCCGTCCTGGCCGAAGCCGGAGATCGAGCCGAGGATGATGCCGGGGTTGATCTTGGCGAGGCTGTCATAGTCGATCTTCAGGCGGTGCTTGACGTCGGCGCGGTAGTTCTCGACGACGATGTCGCACTCTTTAACGAGCTTGTAGAAGATCTCCAGCCCCGCCGGATCCTTCAGGTTCAACGTCAATGAGCGCTTGTTGCGGTGCAGGTTCTGGAAGTCGAACCCGTCCCGCGCGCCGCCGAGCTGCTCTTTGCCGTCGGGCGGCGCCTCCACCTTGATGACGTCGGCGCCCCAGTCCGCGAGCTGGCGGACGCAGGTCGGCCCGGCGCGCACGCGGGTGAGGTCAAGAACTTTGAAGCGCGACAAAGGCATGCCGGTCGTGGCCATCGATCGTTTCTCTCCGAAGCGGAATCTTTTTGTGTGGGCGTCGCCCGGGCTCAGCCGAAGGCCTGGATGCCGGTGATGGCGCGGCCCAGGATCAGGGCGTGGATGTCGTGGGTGCCCTCATACGTGTTGACGGCCTCCAGGTTCATCATGTGCCGGATGACGTGATACTCGTCCGAAACGCCGTTGCCGCCATGCATGTCACGGGCGACGCGGGCGATGTCGAGCGCCTTGCCGCAGTTATTGCGCTTGATCAGCGAGATCATCTCCGGCGCGGCGCGGCCCTCGTCCATCAGCCGACCGACGCGAAGGGCGGCCTGGAAGCCCAGCGCGATCTCGGTCTGCATGTCGGCCAGCTTTTTCTGCATCAGCTGGGTCGCGCCGAGCGGGCGGCCGAACGCCTTTCGCTCCATCACGTATTCCCGGGCGGCGCGCCAGCAGGACTCGGCCGCGCCCATCGCGCCCCAGGCGATGCCGTAGCGCGCCTTGTTCAGGCAGCCGAACGGCCCGCCAAGGCCGCGCGCGTTGGGCAGCTTGTTCTCTTCCGGCACGAAGACGTCGTCCATGACGATCTCGCCCGTCGGCGAGGCGCGCAGCGAGAACTTGCCCTCAATCTTCGGCGTCGAGAGGCCCTGCATGCCGCGCTCCAGGATGAAGCCGCGGATGACGTTCTCCTCGTCCTTCGCCCAGACGACGAAGACGTCGGCGATCGGGGAGGAGGTGATCCACATCTTGGCGCCGTTCAGCTTGTAGCCGCCGTCGACCTTGGTCGCGCGGGTCTTCATGCCGCCGGCGTCGGAGCCGTGGTCGGGCTCGGTCAGGCCGAAGGAGCCGACATGCTCGCCGGACGCCAGCTTCGGCAGGTACTTCTTCTTCTGGTCTTCCGAGCCATAGGTGTGGATCGGGTACATGACGAGGCTCGACTGCACGCTCATCGCCGAGCGATAGGCGCTGTCGCAGCCTTCGACGGCGCGGGCGGTCAGCCCGTACATCACCG
>MRWG01002959.1_pt1 | contig 14125 bp, 14 predicted proteins | sample 1013341 | NCBI WGS metagenome assembly MRWG01 (sample SAMN06117577, study PRJNA244670) | biofilm metagenome | biome: Water; feature: Cathode Biofilm; material: Biofilm; isolation source: microbial consortium enriched at the cathode of a solar microbial fuel cell | place: USA: District of Columbia ... | reverse complement strand
ACCACCTTGCGCTCCACCGGCCCCTTTGCCAGCGCCGGATCGCCGATCTGCTCGCAGATCACCACCGACTCGCCCAGCTTCACCAGCCGTGCCAGATACCCCTCGGCGGCGTGATAGGGAATCCCCGCCATGGGAATCGGCTTGCCGTTGCTCTGACCGCGCTGCGTCAGGGTGATATCCAGCAGCCGCGCCGCCTTCTGCGCGTCGCCGAAAAACAGCTCGTAGAAATCCCCCATCCGGTAGAACACCAGCTGATCCGGGTGCTCGGCCTTAATGCCTAAATACTGCTGCATCATCGGGGTGTGGCCGGACAAGTCTTGCTTTGCCATATGCGCGGTGTCGCCTGTTTCCGGGAAAGTGACGGCGCCCCGGCGGGTAACGGGACGTAAGCGGGGCAGAATAGCAAACCCTTGGGTCAGGCTCTATTGGTGGGGCGCTGCGTTGCCGGCATTGGACGTATTGAACATTGAAAGGGCAGGAAGGTCACTGGTGTTTCGTTTATTGCGATTTTCGTTAATTTCGATTAGTTTGTGGATATCGCCAGGATATCCGTCATTGAGAGGTACTTATGAACACCGCGTCGGACCAGAGCAAGCTTCCCGACCCTCAGGCTACGGATCTGGCTCGTGAGAGCTCCGCCGCTCTGGCAAAGCTGCTGAAAGATCATCCGGAGCAGGATCGCGCCAGGGTTCGTATGGATGACACGGATTTGGTGCTGCCTCGGCATGCCCTGGAGCTGTTGCGCAATATTCTCACCGAAATGGCCCAGGGCAACTCGGTAACCATCATGCCCGTCCACGCGGAGGTAACCACCCAGGAAGCCGCCAACCTGCTGAATGTATCCCGGCCTCACCTGGTCAAACTGCTGGAGGAGGGTGCCATCCCCTTCAGCCGGGTCGGAACACATCGTCGCATCCGCTTTCAGGACGTGATGGAGTACCGGGCAGCCCGAACCGCCGAAAGCGAAGCCGCCCTGCAGGCGCTGGCGGATCAGGCCCAAGAGCACGATATGGGGTACTGATGCGCTAGAGGCGATTGATTTATGATATAATGACGGGGCGACAGACGGGTGAGTTATGGCTGATAAGACATTGACGCTAAAAGCCAAAAAGAGCTACCACGCAAGGGTCCGAAGCTCCAACTACCGGGCGAGTATGCGTCTGGAGGGCTTTCAGGTTAGTAAGGCCGCCCCCGTGGCGCCATCAACTTCTCGACAGGCCGTAATCAATAAATATCGTGCGAAGGTGAAGGCCTGAGTACTGATAAGTACGGGGTTGCCCAGGATCCACACTGTTATCCGGGAACCTCGACGCTGATCAACCGCCTTGGACTAATGGCGGACGATGAGCTAGCGGAGGCTGAACGCGAACTGACCGCGATAGCCGCCGACGAAATCGATTTTAATCCGCCTCCATATTCTCTTGATTATCTCCAAAGCCTGCACCGCTACCTGTTCCAGGACATCTATGACTGGGCTGGCGGAATCCGCACCGTGGACATCTCCAAAGACGACACCCGCTTTTGTACTGTTACCCGTATTGAAGCGGAAGCCGAGAAAATTTTTGCGAGGCTCGCCCAGGATCGTTGGCTTGAGCACTACGAACGGGCTGACCTGATCGCCGCCGTGGCTGAGTATTACGGTGACATCAATATGTTGCACCCTTTCCGGGAAGGAAACGGTCGCGCCCAGCGGTTGATGTTTGAACATTTGATCATCAATGCCGGCTACGAGATCAGTTGGTGGGAGGTCGAACCAGAGGATTGGCGGCTGGGGAATATTGATGCCGTGGCCTGTGATTACGGGCGCCTGGAAGCCATTTTCGATCGGTGTATTGGTCGGCGTATTCAATGACGCTGCGCGTCCGGCGGCGATGAGCCGCCGGGCGCAGATCTGACGCCAGCGGCGGCAGCACCCACTGATGCCTCAAAAACGCGTCTCAAAGCTCAGCTTGAACTGCCGCGCATCACCGAAGTAGTTCTGGCGGCCGCCGCCTTGCACGCGGCTGTAGTAGCGCTTGTCGGTGAGGTTGCTGCCGGTGAGCACGAAGCGGGTGTCGGCGTTGAGGTTGTAAGCGGCCATGGCCGAGAAGGTGGTGTAGCCGTTCTGCTCCCAGCGCACGCCGCCGGATTCGGCGAAGGTGCCGCTGCTGTATTGGGCGCCCAGGCCCGCTTCCCAGCTGGGGTTGAAGGTGTATTTGCCCCACAGTTTGAGGCTGTGTTCCGGGGAGTCCGGGGCGAAGGGTTTGCCTTCCGCGTCCGGGTCGTCGGATTCGAGCTGTTCGGTGTCGGTGTAGGCGTAGCCGGTGAGCACCTGGATGCGCTCGGAGACCTGGCCGGCGATCTCCGCTTCGACGCCCTGGGCACGCACCTTGCCGCCGGCCACGGAGAAGGCCGGGTTGCCCGGGTCCTGGATGGCGCGGTTGTCGTCGGTGATGCGGAACAGGGCCAGGTTGTAGTTGGTCAGGCCGCGGTTGAAGACGCCTTTGGCGCCGATTTCGAACTGGGTGCCTTCGCGGGGGGCGAGGATGTCGCCGTTGGCCTTTTCCGCGGTTTGCGGGACGAAGGACTGCGCCGCGCTGGCGTAGAGGCTGAGGTCGTTGTTCAGCTCGTGGACGACGCCTGCGTAGGGGGTGAACTCATCGTTGACCCGTTCGGTGTCCTGGCCGTTGTCGGTTTCCCAGTTGGTCAGGCGCCCGCCGAGGATCAGTTTGGTGGCGTAGGTGAGCGACGAGGTGGTCTTGAAGTAAACGCCGGTTTCTTCCTGCTCGGTGGTGCTCGGGTCGCTGAAGGGCGCCAGGTTGGGCCAGGGGTTGCTGGCGGTTTCCGGGGCGAACACGTTGATCGGCGGGTAATTCAGGTCGATCTGGTAGCCGCTGCTCACGTCTTCGGAGGTCCGGCGGTGGACGCCCAGCAGCACGTCGTGGTTAAGGCCCAGCAGCGACACGGGCATATCCAGGCGCACATCGTAGGCCTGCTCCTCGAGTTCCTGGTCGGTGGCCAGCGCCCAGCGGGTACTTTCGCCGGTGACCGGGTCGATCGGCGATACGGTGTAATTCAACAGGTAGTCAAAGTCGCGCTCGGTGCGGTTCGCCGAGGCCAGCAGCATGACGCCGTTGTCGAACAGGTGCTCCACTTCCACGAAGGCGCGGCTGAGCCGGCTGCTTTTGTTGTTGAAGGGGGCGCCGGTGTACAGGTCCCGGTCGATGTCGGCGAAGGTGCCGTCCGCGTAGGTGGGCACACCCACGTCGGGGACCGACTCCACGTCCTCGGTGGAAAAGCCGATGGAGGTGGTGGTGGCGTCGGTGATGTCGTATTCCAGAGTGGTGTAGAGCACCTTTTTTTCCAGAGTGACTTCTTCGATGTACTCATCGGAATCTTCATAGGCCACCACCGTGCGCGCGCGCAGCCGGTCGTCGTCGGTGAGGGCGCCGGTGGCGTCCACCTGCACCCGGTAGCCCGGCCAGGAATGGGCAAAGCCGGTGAGGCTCACCGCCCGCTCCGCCAGGGCCCGTTTGCGCACCAGGTTGATGTAGCCGCCCGGTTCCGCCGAGCCCTGCAGCAGCCCGGCCGGGCCCTTGAGCACTTCCACGCGCTCGAAGCCGGCCAGGTCCGGCGCGCCGTGGCCGTGGGTGCCGCTGGAGGTACCCCCGGTCTGGTTACCGTCGATGCTGATGGCGTCGGTTTCGAACCCGCGGATCAGGTAGTTGGCGGTGCCAGTGCCGTAGCTCTTCACCGAGACCCCGGTGGTGTTTCCCAGGGCGTCTTGCAGCGTGGTCATGTTGCGGTCTTTCATTTGCTGGCTGGTGACCACGTTGACGGTCTGCGGAATGTCGCGCACCGATTCCACGGTTCTGCCGATGCCCACCTGGGCGGTGGTGTAGGAGCCGGTGTTTTCCGTGCTCAGACCGAGCCGCCCGGTTGTCACCTGGACCGGGTCGAGCCGGTTGTCATTGGTGGCTTCGATTACGTAGTTGCCCGGACTCTTCTCGCGGGCGATCTGGCCGGAGCCGTCGAGCAGACGGCTGAACCCCTGTTCCACGGTAAAGCGTCCCTTGAGGCCCCCGGAGCGCCGCTGGCCCAGCCGGGCGGCATCGAAAGAGAGCGCCACCCCGGCCTGGTCGGCGAACCGGTTGAGCACCTGGCTCAGCGGTCCGGCTGAAATGTCGTAGTGTTGCTCGGCCTGGACGGTGCCGCCGGTGTTCTGTTGCGCGTGGGCGGCGCCGGGCAGGGCGGTGGCGCCCATGGCCAGGGCCACGGCAAGCCCCAGGGCCGTGCGCGCGCTGGTGATAGTGTGCGGTTTGGACATTGTCGTTCCTCGAAAATGAGCGTCTGTTACCCGAGGGCCGGATCAGGGAGCAAAAAGGGGCAAAGGGAGGGCGAAAAATTATGTTTTATACAGGCAGCAGGGTGACCCAGTAATCGGTCAGGCGGCGTTGGCGTAAGGGGAACGCCTCGGTGATCACGCTCAGCGCCCGGTCGGTGTCCGCCAGCGGGAAAGTGCCGGACACCCGCAATCCGGCGACCGCGTCGCTGCAGGCGAGGAGGCCCCGGCGGTAGCGGCCAAGCTCGGCGAGCAGCGCCCGCAGCGGCATATCCACCACCATCAGCTTGCCGCCGGCCCAACTGGCGGCGCCGGCGGGCGCCGGGCGCGTGGGGGGCAGGTCGCCCGCGGTGAAACGGATTTCCTCGCCCTGCTGGACGAGCCGTCCGTCCGGATGATTGGCACTGGTGACGCGCACGGTGTCGGCGAGAACGGTGACGCGGGTCTGGCCGGCTTCACGGCGCACCGTGAACCGGGTGCCCAGGGCCTGGATACGGCCCTCGGGGGTGTCCACCAGAAGCGGGCGCGACGGCCGGCGCGGGTCCGGCGCGGATTGCACCAGAATTTCGCCGTCGTGGAGGCGGATCAACCGGTGGCGCGGGTTGTAGTCGGTGTCCACGCGGGTGTCGGTGTTGAGCATAAGCTGGCTGCCGTCGGCCAGTACCAGCTTGCGCTGTTCGCCGATGCCGGTGACGTATTGGGCGCGCCACCGCTCCCAGGGCGCCAGCTGCCAGGTCAGCGCGCCCACCGGCGCGGCCACGGCGACCATGCCGAGCCGCGTCAGGACCTGACGCCGGGTCAGCGTGGCGCGCTGCAGCGCCGGCGCCGCCAGCCGGCCCGGCACCCGCTGCAGGCTGTCCTGCACGCGCTCCACTTCGCGCCAGGCCAGCCGGTGCTCCGGTGCGTCGGCAAGCCATTGCTGCCAGCCACGCTGATCGGCCGGGGTCACGTCGGGAGCATTCAGCACCGCGTACCAGCGGGCCGCGTCGCGAATGGCGTCCTTGAGCGTTTCCCCGATGCCTTGCCGTGTGGTCATTGCAGGCCGTGCTCCAGCCGGTACAGGCAGCAATGCTCCATGGCCTTGGCCATATCGCCTTTGATGGTGCGCAGGGAAACGCCCAGTTGATCGGCGATCTGCTGGTAGGTCAGCCCCTCAAGCTGGGAAAGGATGAAGGCCTTGCGCACCCGCGCGCCCAGGTTGGCAAGCATGGCATCCACTTCCATCAAGGTTTCCACCACCAAAGCCCGCTCTTCTTCCGAAGGCGCGGCGGCCTCCGGCAGGCTGGCCAGAGCTTCCAGGTATTGCCGTTCCAGCGTCCGGCGCCGGAACAGGTCGACGGTGAGGCCCCGTGCCACGGTCACCAGAAACCGGCGCGGCTCACGGAGCAGCCCCGGGTCCTGGGAGGAGCGGATGACACGGATAAAGGTGTCCTGGGTGAGATCCTCGGCGTCCATGGCATCGCCCAGCCGCCGCCCCAGCCAGTTTTTCAGCCACCCATGATGGTCGCTGTACAGCGTTGCCACCGACAGCGACTGCTGTGGAACCCCGGACATAACCCGACCCCGACACGGACAAAGATAATGAGGACGAATCTTAAATGGGAATGGGTATCATTTCAATGCGATAGAGTGCGATAGAGGGGAGCGCTCAGAGCACCTGGCCCGCCAGCCACTGCATCCCCAGCGCCACGCCCAGGACGATCAGCCCGGCCGCCAGGCTGGTCAGCAGCGCGTGGCGCCGCCACATCCGCTCCACCCGGGGGCCGAACCGCAGCACCAGCCAGGCCAGGCCGTAGTAGCGGATGCCCCGGGCGATCAGCGCGGCCAGCACGAACAGGGCGATGGGGTAGCCGGACAGCCCGGCGGTAATCATCGCCACTTGGAACGGGATCGGCAGGATACCCTGGTGTCGATGAACCAGGTGCCGACGGACTGGTAAAGCACCATGCCGACGCCGTAGCCGAGCAGCGAGGCGGCCAGGCAGCCGGCGGTGGTGACCGTGGCGATGCGCCAGATGCGCTGGCGGTTCAGGGCCATCAGCGGGATCAGCACCAGCTCAATGGGCACCGGCACGATGAGGGTCTCCAGAAAGGAGAACAGCGCGAGCAGCCAGAGCATGTGCTTGGAGCCGTTGAGGCGTTCCAGCCATCGCCGGGCTCGGGTAGGTGCTGAGGTCATGGTGTCCGGGTGTGTTAAGGAATGAAAAACCGGCCAAGATTAGCACGCTGTGGCCGCCGACCACGGGTTATCCCGTATTTCCAGAGGTCGGACTGGCGCCCTAGCGTGGCGGTTCCCTCATCAAGGAAGGAGAGAACCATGAAGGTAGCAACGATCACAGCGACTTCCCTGGCGTTGGCTTCGCTGGCGGCGGGCGTCGCCGCCAATCAGACCGGTCGCGACGTGGATGACGCGGAGACCATGCAGAACACCCAGAGCATGGATCATATGGAGGACCAGGCGTCCAACGTGCAGACCGGCGAAGAGCGCCGGAACGCTCGGGACGTGCTCAACGAGTCCGAGAAAGTGCTGCAAAACATGAAGCGCGAGGACGGTATGGACGCCGCGCTGGAGCAGGCCAAGGGTGTGTTTTTGGTGCCCGATTTCGGGCGTGGCGCCTTTGTGTTCGGTGGCCGCGGCGGCCAGGGCGTGGTGCTGGCCAAGGACGGCGGTGACTGGAACGGTCCGGCGTTCTTTAACTTCGGCGCGGTCAGTGCCGGTGCCCAGGGCGGTGTCGCCGCCGGCGAGGTGGCGATGCTGCTGATGACCGATAAGGCGGTGGCGTCCTTCAAGCAGGACCACAACTTCGCGCTCAACGCGGACGCCGGCCTGACGCTTGTCGACTGGTCCAAGGTGGCCCAGGGCAGCTACGGCAAGGGCGACGTGCTGTTCTGGAGCAGCACCGAAGGCCTGTTCGCCGGCGGTGCCATCAGCGTCAGCGATGTCTTCAGTGACGATGAAGCCAACCAGGAATACTACACCCGCGCCACCAGCGCGGAGGCGATCCTGGAAGGTGAAGTGGAAGACGATAGCGAAGACGCCGACGCGTTGAAGACCCGGTTGCCCTGAACGACAGCGGCGACACTCAAAGGCGCATAATCAGAGGCGCATAAAAAGCCCCGCCGGATGGCGGGGCTTTTTTGTGGACGCCGGCTGCCGGGCTCAGGGCGTCATCACCACCTTGATGCAGCCGTCCTGCTTGGCGTTGAAATCCGCGTAGGCATTGGCGGCGTCGTTCAGTCCGTAGCGGTGGGTGATGATGAAGGACGGGTCGATGTTGCCCAGCTCGATGGTCTGTAACAGGGCGGGCATATAGGCCTGCATATGGGTCTGGCCGCTTTTCAGTGACAGCCCCTTGTTCATCAGGCCGTTGAAGGCGACGCCGTCCATGCTGTCGGTGTAGACGCCGGGAATCGACAATTGCCCGCCCTTGCGGCAGCTCTGAATCATCTGGTTGAGGGCGGTGGGGCGGTTGGGTTCGCCGGAGTCGCTGTCCCGGCGCTGGTATTCCGGGTCGCCGGCGCCGTGGGCCTCGGCGCCCACCGCGTCGATGCAGCTGTCCGGCCCGTAGCCCCGGGTCATCTCCATCAGGCGCTGGTAGGGGTCGTCTTTCTCGAAGTTGATCACTTCCGCCTGGGATTGCGTTTCCGCCAGGGCGAGCCGCTCGGGAACGCGGTCGATGGCGATCACCCGGCCGGCGCCGAGCATCCAGGCGCTGCGGATGGCGAACTGACCCACCGGGCCGCAGCCCCACACCGCCACCGTGTCACCGGCGCTGATGTCGCAATTGGCGGCGGCCATGTAGCCGGTGGGGTAGATGTCCGACAGGAACAGCAGTTGCTCGTCCTTCATGTCGGATGCCACTTTCAGCGGTCCCACATCGGCGTGGGGCACGCGCACGTATTCCGCCTGGCCGCCGGGGATGCCGCCCAGAAGATGAGAGTAGCCGAACAGGGCGGCCGGGGAGTGCCCCATGGCCTGGGCGGCGTCGTCGGCGTTGGGGTTGCTGGTCTCGCACAGCGAATACAGGCGTTTGTCGCAGAAGAAACAGTGGCCGCAGGAAATCGTGAACGGTACCACCACGCGGTCGCCTTTTTTCAGGTTGCGCACCTCCTTGCCGACCTCGACCACTTCACCCATGAATTCGTGGCCGAGCACGTCGCCGGGCTCCATGGCGGGCATCAGGCCGTTATAGAGATGCAGGTCGGACCCGCAAATGGCGGTGGCGGTGACTTTGAGAATGGCGTCGCCGGGGTCCTGGATCCGTGGGTCGGGGACGGTATCCACGCGCACGTCGTGGGTACCGTGCCAGGTCAGAGCTTTCATAGCGCCTCCTTTGCCGGCCGCCGGCACGGCGCCGGCGGTTCCTTGGGTGAAAGGCCAAGCTAGTCCGTGCGCTGGCGGTTGCCTATAGGGCGTTCCCCGTGGCCGGGCAGGGGAAAACCCGTAACCGGCGGCGTGGCCGCTTCCGTGGCGAACAGGTACAGCTTCACCACTTCCGCCACCGAGCCGGCACGCATCTTGTGCATCATATGGGCGCGGTGCAGTTCCACGGTTTTCGGCGAAATCGACAGGGCCTCGGCGATGCCCTTGTTGGACAGCCCCGAGACCACCGCCTCGAGGGTTTCCCGCTCACGCGGGGTGAGCCGGGCCAGGCGTTCGCGCAGCGCCAGGCGGGCGCTCTGACGGGCTTTGCGGCGCCGGTCCCGGGCCACCGCCTGTTGCACGGTGTCGATCAGGGTGTCGTCGTCGGTGGGGCTGTCGAGGAAGTCCTCGGCGCCGGCGCGCATCGCCCCGACCGCCGCGCTGACCCGGGGGCTGTCGCCCAGGAACACCACCGACAGCGTCGAGCCGGTGTCGCTCAGACGCTGCTGGGTGCGCACCCCGGCCATCCCCGGGGTGCGCAGGGTCACCAGTACGCAGCCGGGCCGGTCATCGTTAAGGCGCAGCAGCAAATCGTCGCTGTCCCGGTAGCCCCGGCAGGGCAGGTAGGCGCGGCGCATCAGCCGGTCCAGGCGGTCGCGGGCACCGGGGTCTTCGTCCACCAGGTGTACGACACTGTCCATGGCGGCGCCCGGCGTGGTGCCTTTCGGTGCGGCGTCCGCCGCGGTTGAATCTTCCTTCGCGGTGGTCACGGTAGTGCTCCTTCACTAGCGTCGGTGCCTCCGGGGATAGCACAGCCGCCGCCGGCTTGGAAGGTGGTCGCGTAGCGGGCGCTGGGAAGCCCGCGCCAAGTCGTCCATCATGGAGGCGCTAATAACAGGCTTTGGCGAGGTAAGGCGCATGCAAGGACTGGCGGATCGAGCCCGGGAGTTAGGCAAGATTTTACAACAGCGGCGGTTTTCCGTGGTCACGGCGGAGTCCTGCACCGGCGGCGGCATCGCCCGCCTGCTCACCGACGAGCCGGGGGCCTCGAGCTGGTTCGAGCGCGGCTTCGTGACCTATTCCAACCTGTCCAAGGAAGAAATGCTGGGCGTGCCGCGTTCCCTTCTGGAGACCCACGGCGCGGTCAGCGAAGAGGTGGTGCTGGCCATGGCCCGGGGCGCGCTGGCGCACTCCAACGGCGACGTCAGCATCTCGGTGAGCGGCGTGGCCGGCCCGGACGGCGGCACCGCCGAGAAGCCGGTGGGCACGGTGTGGATCGGTTGGGGCCTCGGCGAGGATGTCGCCGAGGCGCAACACTTTCTGTTCCCCGGCGACCGCGACGAGGTGCGTAACCGCAGCATGCTGGCGGCCATGGAGGGGTTGATCGAACGGCTCCGGTCTTAAAACCCGTAGCGGGCGCTCAGCGCGAAAGACCGGCCTGGCTCCAATAGCGTGTCCACGGTGGCGAACTCCTGGCCGTAACTGGCCCGGTCGGTGTAGTCCTCGTCGCCGAGATTGTCCACGGAAAGCCGCAGCGACAGATCGCGCGTCGCCTGGTAATCCGCGTAGAGGTCCACGACGGTGTAACCCTCCTGCTCGTTTCCGGCCGCCTCCAGGGCGTCGTTATCGAGCGTGATTTCGGTGCTCATGCCGAGTTCCAGCGCCAGGGTCGGCATGCGAAAGGCGCCGCTGATGGTGATGATCTCACCGAGCGGTGCGGTGAAATAGTTGCCGTCGAAGGAGGTGGCTGGTTCGCCATCCTTTTCGGATTCGATGTTGGCGTATTTCACTGATACTTCGCCGCGCTGGCCAATGTAGCCCAGAGACACGTCATAGCCTTCGATATCGAAGTCGGCCACCTCGTTGGGGCCGTCGCTGAACGACGGCACCCGGCCGTTGCTGATGCGTGTCTCGAAACGGTTGGTTTCGGCGAAGAACCCGTTCCAGTCGGCCTTGCCGCCAAAGGTGTGGTTATAGGCTTCCACCGGTTTCTGATCGCCATAGTCCCAGGCGCCGTTGAGGATGAAGTTCTCGGCCAGGGCGGTGCCGCCCCAGACGTCCGCGTAGCCGGCGTTGAAGGAGAGATGGTCGTTGACGAAGAACTCCGCGAAGACGTTGCTACTGACGCCGGAATCATCGTGTTCCGAATCGTCGGTGCCGGTGAAGTCCTGCTGGTCGTAGCGCACGCCGTAGGAGAGGTCCAGTTTATCGCCGACGGGCTGACGTACTTGCAGGAACGCACCGGTGTTTTGCGCATTTTCCTCAAGGTCCGGGTCGCCTTCGAAACGGAACACGGCGCTGTCGTCGTAATAGTCGACCCCGGTGGAGACGCTCGCCAGCCGGGTATGGAAAACGTTCTTGAGCGTCGCGGAGAGGCTTTCGGTGATGCCGGTGTACACGATAGTGGTGTCCGGTGCGCTGAGGGGGACTTCCCGGGTTTCCAGTTCGGTCTCGTTGTGGGCGAGCGTCACTTTCGGGTTCCAGTAACCCTCGCCGGTGTCGCGGCTGTAGTTGAAGACGGTGTTCTCGCGGGTCAGATCATAGATCCGCGAGTCCGGTACCGGGCGGCCGCCGTCGAGGCCGGCGAAGTTGGCCCGGTAGGGGCGCGCGGCCTCGTCGTTAACGGTTTCGTGGCTCAGCTCGAAACGGCTCGGGCCGTCGCCCTGATACGCGATCTTCGCCAGGCCGCTGAGCAGCGCCGGCGCGGTGAACGGGGCGGTGTCGCCGTTGCCGTCTTGGTAGTCGTTGCCGTCCGTGTGCTTCACATAGCCCAGCGCCTCAAAGCCGTTGGCGCGGCCGAACACGGAGCCGGCGCTGGTAACGGTGTCGCCGTTGCTGGCGTAGCGACCGTCCAGGAAGCCACCCAGGGAATCACCGGGAGCGAGCAGGTCGCCGACGTCCACGGTTTCATAGGCCAGGCTGCCGCCCAGCGCGCCCGGGCCATCATCGGCGGCGGCCACGCCCGCCGAGGCGCGGGTGGCTTTCAGTAAGGAAGGGTCGATCAGATTGGTGGCGTTGTGGTGGAACACCTTGTTGTTCTGGCGCGCGCCATCCACGGTCACCAGCATGGCGGTTTCTTCCACGCCGCGCACATACACCTTCTGGTTAATCGGAATGGAACCGCCCACGGACACCGAGGATTCGTTCTTGAACAGATCTTTCATGTCCTGCGGTTGCAGGGCTTCGATGCGGCCGCGGTCATAGCTCAGGCTGTTCTGTACGCTGTATTGGGTGGGCGCGGTCACCGAAACCGGCGACAGTTTGTTCGTGCCCGCGGCCTCGGCGTCCCGCAGCACATAGGCGCCGTCAGGGTCACGGTCCGCCACCAGACCGGTGCCGGCCAGGATCCGGGCCAGCGCCTGGTCCGGAGTGAAGCTGCCGCTTACCCCCGGGCTCTGCTTGTCCGCCGCCAGTTGCAGGTTGCCGGCGATCAGGCTGCCGGAGACATCGGCGAAACGGGTGAGCACGGTGTTGAGCGGCCCGGCGGCGATATTGTATTGCTGCTGCGCGGCTTCGGCGGTGGCGGCCTGGGCCTGGCCGTCGGGAAAGGGCAGGGGAGCCAGCGCCAGGGCGAGGCCCAAGGCCAGCGCGCGCAGGCGGTTGTTTGTATAGAACACGGTGTCTCCTGTTGGCGTTATTTACTAGGAGATCGAACAGCGGCGCTGAAAGCGGAAAACTATTTTTCGCTTTTTTCAGCCCGGGCTCCGGCGGGCCGGATTTCAGTCCACCATGGCAGGGGCTGGGACACCTGGATGGGCAGTACTTTTTCCAGCAGGGAAAGGGTGTGCGCCGGCCGGGTCAGTGAGTAGCCACCGAACACACGCAGCCCGGCCACTTCCGGCGCCACATTGATGTAACCGTGCTGGTAGCGGCCGAGTTCGGCGATCAGGTCGGCCAGGCGAATGTCGTCGGCGACCAGCACCCCCCGGTGCCAGGCTTCCCGGGCGGGGTCGGCCGCCGACAGCGGCTGGAGGGCGGCGCGCGAAAACCGGGTTTGTTGCCCGGTCGGCACGATTCGTGTGCTCTCGCCGCCATTGGTGACCGCCACTTCGCCCTGATAGACCGCCACCAGGGTGGTGTCGTCTTCGCTTCGAACGGTAAAGCGAGTGCCCAGCGGGCGCACCTGGCCTTGCGCGGTGGAGACGGTAAGCGGCCGGTCATCCCGGGCGGTGGCGAGCAGAATTTCACCGGTGATCAGATCGATGCGCCGGCTTTCCCCGTCAAAGTCGGTGTTAATAGCGGTGTTGGTATTCAGCCAGAGCCGGCTGCCGTCCGGCAGAGCCAGCTCGCGGATTTCACCGGTGCCGGTGCGATGGCTGGCGCCCCAGGCGGCCACCACTGTGGGCAGCGGGTACGCACCCCAGCCGGCCCAACCGAGACCGCCGACACCGAAAAGCAGCGCCATGCCTTTGATCATGCCGCGTCGGTCCAGGCGCCTTTGGCGGGTTCGGGCCAGCGTCGCCTCGGCCTGGTCGGGATCGTCACCACTCGCCATGCTGAACTGCTGCTCTACGCGCTCCACCATTTGCCAGCCGCGATGGTGCTCCGGGCTGGCTTCCAGCCAGTGCCGCCAGCGCCGGACGTCGGCCTCGGACGCCTCGCCGGCCCGCAACAGCGCGAACCACTCGGCGGCCTCGGCGAGCACCCGTTGGCTCGGTGCCGGGTTCATGCCGGATCGCCGTTATCCAGGCCCAGCCGGGACTGCAAACGCAGGCAGGCGAGCATGGCGCGGGACAGGTAATTGCGCACGGTGCGATCGGAAACCCCCATATCGGCGGCCACCTCCTTGGCGCTCCTGCCGTGCACCATGGACTGGATAAACGCCTCGGCCACCGGGGCCGGCAAGCGCTTGAGCATCGCGTCCACCGCCACCAGGGCTTGCAGCGCGGCGGTCTGTCGCTCCGCCGAGGGCACCGCGTCTAGGGGACGGTTGGCGAGGGTTTCCAGCCAGGCCCGCTCCACCTCCCGGCGGCGCCAGAGGTCCACGCACAGGCCCCGTGCCATGCGGCTGAGATAGGCCCGCGCGCCGTGGTGATCAAGTGGGCGGGGTGACGTCAGCAGGCGCACGAAGGCGTCGTGGGCCAGATCCGCCGCGTCGTCGGCGTTGCCCAACCGTCGCCGCAGCACGCCGTGCAGCCAGCCGTGATACTCGGCATAAAGCGTATTTACGGACAGTGACTGTGATCTTCCCCCGGACATGGCCCGCCCCCGAACGATGAAACGCAGAATGGCCGGACTATAGATGAGAATGAATATCATTACAATGTTGTAGGAGATGTCCGCCGCTGTCCTCCATTGGCTTATTTGTTACGCGGGCGGGACGTGTATCATGGCCTCCATCGTCAGACACGGCGCAGGGGTTGCACCCTGAACAAACACTGCCCATAATGCTGTCCAGAAAGACAGTGCTGGCCATCGGGTCAGTTTCTGTGCCAATGGATG
>MRWG01001568.1_pt1 | contig 14138 bp, 14 predicted proteins | sample 1013341 | NCBI WGS metagenome assembly MRWG01 (sample SAMN06117577, study PRJNA244670) | biofilm metagenome | biome: Water; feature: Cathode Biofilm; material: Biofilm; isolation source: microbial consortium enriched at the cathode of a solar microbial fuel cell | place: USA: District of Columbia ... | reverse complement strand
ACCGCAAGGACGGCAAGCGCGTGATCCTGGTGGCGGGGGACACCTTCCGCGCCGCGGCGGTCGAGCAACTGCAAATCTGGGGTCAACGGACCGGCTGTCCGGTGGTGGCGCGCCAGACCGGCGCCGACGCAGCGGGCTTGGCATTCGATGCCCTGAAACAGGCAAGAGAAGAAGCCGCGGACCTGTTGCTGATCGATACGGCCGGCCGGCTCCACAACAAGACGGACCTGATGGCCGAACTCCAGAAGGTGATCCGCGTCCTGCGGAAGGTTGACGAAAGCGCGCCGCACGAGGTGTTGCTGGTGTTGGACGCCACCACCGGGCAAAACGCGCTGCAACAGGTGGCGACCTTCAAGGAACTGGTGGAGATCAGCGGCCTTGTGGTGACCAAGCTGGACGGCAGCGCCCGCGGCGGCGTCCTGGTCGCATTGGCCGAGAAATTCGCGTTGCCGGTCCATGCCGTCGGCGTTGGTGAGAGCGCCGAAGACCTGCGGCCCTTCGAGGCGCGCGCCTTTGCCCGCGCACTCCTCGGCTTGCCCGCCTGAACGGCGCGAGCGCCCGGACGATGAGCGAATCAAGCATCGATCTCACGACAATCTACCTTCTGGTGCTGTTGGCGGCGGTGATGCACGCCACCTGGAACGCGATCGTGAAATCCGGCGGCGACAAGCTGGTCGTGCAGGCACTGGTCATCTTTTCCCACGCACCCTTCGTGGCGCTGGCATTGCCGTTCCTGCCCGTGCCGCCATGGGAATCCTTCGGCTTCATCGCCGCATCGACCGCGATCCACAGCATTTATTACTGGGCGCTGATCAACGCCTACAAGCTGGGCGACCTCAGTCAGGTCTACCCCATCGCGCGCGGTTCCGCGCCGCTGCTGGTGGCGGTCGGCGGTTTCCTGCTGGTCGGCGAGAGTCTGAGCCTCCTGGAGATGGTCGGACTGTTCATCCTGTCCATCGGTCTCATTTCCCTGGCCTGGCGGTTCGGCGATCCTCTGGCCGGGGATCGTCGGCCGGTTTATCTGGCCTTGCTAACGGGTCTCACCATCGGCGGATACTCCCTGGTCGACGGCATGGGTGGACGCAGCGCGGAAACCGCAATCAGCTATATCGCCTGGCTTTTCGCATTAGAGCATTTTCCCTTGACGCTCTACGCGCTGCATCGGCGCAAGTGGAAGCTCTCGGCCTTCCGCCCCTATTGGAAGCGCGGTCTTTTTGGCGGCATCATCTCCGGATTGGCCTACGGCATCGTCATCTGGGCGATGAGCGTGGCCCCCATGGCTCATGTGGTGGCGCTCCGGGAAACCTCGGTGGTCATCGCCGCAGGGATCGGAGCGCTTCTGCTGGGCGAAGGCTTTGGCCCACGGCGGATGGCGGCGGCCTTGCTGGTAGCTGTGGGCGCGGTTTTGCTGCGGGTCGCTGGCTCTCTCTAAGCCGTTACCAACCGCATTCACTTTTTTAAGGTATAGTTCTTCCGAGAGGGAACCGGAGACCGGAGGCGAGACGCCCATGCGGATCTTGCGGACTTTTGGACTGGCTTGGTTATTGCTCCTGGTTGATCCGGGCAGCTCTCTCTCGGCCGAAGCCTACGACCCCATACTCAGCGGCAAGGTTACCGGCGTCGTCGACGCCAACACGCTTCAGTTCGCCGAGCGGCGGGTGCAGCTTGCCGGCGTCCTGCCGCCGACCCGTGAGCGCCCGGAGCATGGGCAGGCGCAGGACCTGCTGCACAGTCTGACGCAAGGTGAATACGTTTGGTGCCTGCTGATCCAGGAGGAACGCCCGGAGCCACTTCGCGGTTTCTGCTATGTGCGCGGCGGTCTCGATCTCGCAGACGCGCTTGTCAGGCGCGGGTTGGGACGTGACTGCCCACGCTTTTCGGGCGGGCGCTACTATCTGATGGAAACCAAGAGCGCGCGACGCTCCATGGACATGCCAGACGGTTGTTTCTGATTCGCTCAATCAAGACATAGGCAGGGGCAGCTATGACGGTTTTTGTTCGCGCTTCAGGCTCCATTTGACGATGATCTTCTTCCCAGAGATCGGCGCGCGGATCACGATCTGCTCACATTGCCGGGGAGGGCCTTCACCCGACCCGCTGTAAAGACTCGGCTCCAGAGTCAATTCACCGCCCGCCTGCCGAAAACGCCAACCACCACCGCGTTTCAGGCGTAGCAACACGTTACCTCCCTGCAACTGAGTCGCGGCCACGTCGGGGTGCAGATGAAAGCGTAAGACAGCAGTATCGGCGTTCGGGCGGCTTTGCCTGCCGGGCAATGCTGCAACACGATCTTCGCCGCGCAAGTCATCGCCTCCAGACGCCAGGAAAAGCCGCCGCTGGTGCAACAGACCCAGGCGTTTGGCGTAACCGTCGTGACTCATTTCCAGCCAGACATTCCCTTCCGACTCCTCGCGTCGACAGGTCACTTCGCCGGGCCGGTGACCCAAGCCCCCGCCCGACAGAACGACACTGGAGTTTATGTCGTTGATCGAAAGGGTTGAATGAGCGGCGGTCCCGCGCAGCAGTTGGTTCAGATCGGTATGGTTGGCATGGCCACCGCAATTCACAATCAAATGCTCGCGCCCGACACTCATCTCGAAGGAAAGCGTTCCGGCGTGCGCTTGCTCGTCGAAGCCCGGCGGCGGCGGCGCTGCGCCATCAACCAGTAGAAGACTACGGCCCGATTGCAAGCGATGGAATCCTGCCTGTGGCGCGGCCTTGGCATTGGATCGGCCCGCCGAAGCAGCCGACCGGCCCCGCATTGCCGAGCGCTGCAGCAGGAGATCGATGTACCAGGATTCCTCTTCGCGGCTGCCATTGAAAAGAGCCAGCGTTCCATCACCATGGCGCAGGGATTTCAGGAGCGGCGCAACACGCAGCATCGCTTGCTCCAGCTCCTCAGGCGCAGGCTCCGCCGCCGTGGAATAAAGCGCCCTGAGGTCAATAAGATCGCGCAACATCTCGGCCAAACGGGACGGGCAACGCTCAATCTGCCCACCATCGTCGGAAATCTGTCTGCGCAGCTCGCGCAGCAGCAGGGATTCGCCCCGCACCCGCAATACCTTGCCCCCCGGCAGGCAGAAAGCCGCGAACAGTATCGCCTTTATCGCCGTCAGCAGATCAACGCCGACAAGTCCGGCGGGCAGCTGCCGCTGCAAGCAGCGGGCCTGTCGGCCCAAAGACTCGATCAACGCGCTCTGCAAGGCCGGTTCCGCTGTTGCGGCAAAGTATTCGTACTGCGTAAGACAGGCGAGAATGCGCTGGGCCAGAACCGAAGGCTCCCATGCGGGCGCACGCCAAAGTTCGCCGTAGCGCTCCAACCAGTCCCGGGTCAGGTCCCGCGCCAACCGTCGAGCCCCGTCGCCACCCGCCGACCGCAGATCGCGCAGCCAGGTAAAGCCGTGCAGCGAAGCCAGCCACGCGTCAGATGCGCCAGCAGGCTCCCAAAGGGGATCAGGTAAATCGATCTTGCGCCCGGCGAAGCGAAACTGCCCTTGCAACAGATCGCGTCCGCGCGCCGCCTCGCCGGGCCAGCTATCGCCAGGCTGCAGCACCAACGCCGTACCACGACAAGCCGGCAGGGTCTTTTGAGGCAGGGGTAAGCGGCAGCACAGCCGCTCCAGCGCGTAACGTAAACGCATCAAACGATGCGATAGCGGAAGAGACCGCCGCCGCTCTATCATTGAACGCTTCTTATCGGGTTTTTCGTGGGTAAGCGCTGTGGGGTCGACGGAGGCCACTGCTTGCCTCGCCGTCTAGCTCTGGTGGCCCGTGACGGCCCCCCGCAAAGCGGCGATGTTGCCCGCGTAGGCTTCGGGTCCACCCTGAAATGTCGCGGTGCCGGCCACCAGAACGTCAGCGCCGGCGGCGATAGCTTGAGCGGCGGTCTCCCGATTGATACCTCCATCGACCTGCAAGTCTATCGTCCGCCCGCTATCGTCTATCAGGGCCCTCAAGGTGCGCAGCTTTTCCAGCGCGCCGGGAATGAATTTCTGCCCGCCGAAACCCGGATTGACGCTCATGACCAAAACCAAGTCCACGAGGTCGAGCAGTGGCTCCACGACCGCAGCGGGCGTTCCGGGATTGAGCGACAGACCCGCCTTCTTACCCAGCGAGCGGATAAGTTGCAGCGTCCGATGGACATGCGGTCCGGCTTCGGGGTGCACGGTGATGATGTCGGCGCCCGCTTTGGCGAAGGCCTCAATGTAAGGATCGACCGGCGAGATCATCAGATGAACGTCAAACACCTTGGTCGAATGGGCGCGCAGCGCTTCAACGACGTTAGGACCGATGGTTATGTTCGGAACGAAATGCCCGTCCATCACATCGACATGAACGTAGTCGGCACCGGCCGCATCGATCGCGCGAACCTCTTCGCCGAGCTTGGCGAAATCGGCGGAAAGGATCGAAGGGGCGATACGGACCGGCTGCTGCATGATCTTGTTCCTAACAACTTGGTTCGATGACGGCAAGCCCGCCGGTTGGAATGATCAATACCCGATTGTCAACGCACCCGGACGGCGTGGGTCGGACGCACCGGTGATACCGTCCTCGGTAACCATGATGGACTGCGTCGATCCCATCGTCGGCTTGACGACCACATCATGGCCGCGCGCGCGCAAAAGCGCCATGGTGTCAGGGGAAAGGCCTGGCTCCACCCGCAGTTCGTCCGGCCACCACTGATGGTGTACGCGCGGTGCGGCCGTCGCCTCGGCGATGTTCATCTCGTGATCGATCACATTGAGCAGGATCTGCAGGGTCGTGGTGATGATACGGCTGCCACCCGGACTGCCCGTCGCCAACCAGGGCCGCCCATCCTTGAAGACCAACGTCGGTGTCATCGAAGACAACGGTCTTTTTCCGGGTTCTATGGCGTTGGCTTCACCGCCAAGCAGCCCATAGGCGTTGGGCACGCCCGGTTTGGCGGAAAAATCATCCATCTCATTGTTGAGCAGTATGCCGGTGCCTTCGGCCATGATGCCGCTGCCGTAGCTGAAATTGATCGTGTAGGTGTTGGAGACAAGGTTGCCCGCCCTGTCCATTACCGAGTAATGGGTTGTCTCGTTGCTTTCATAGGGCAAGGGATCTCCGGGTAGCACTTCCTCGGAAGGCCGCGCTCTAAAGCTGTCGATGGTCTCGCGCAGCGATTCCGCATAGGTTTTCGAGATAAGACCGGCAACCGGCACATCGCTATAGTCCGGATCCCCCAAGTACTTGCTGCGATCGGCGTAGGCCAGCCGCATTGCTTCGGCCATAAGGTGTATTGTCAGCGCTGAATTGCTGCCCAGTTCGCCAATCGGGTACCCCTCCAGAATGTTCAGGATCTGCACAAGATGAACCCCGCCCGACGACGGCGGTGGCATCGAGGCGATCTCGTAACCCCGATAGGTACCGCGCACAGGGTCGCGGAAAACGGCCTTGTAGGCGCGCAGGTCCGCGGGCGTGATCAGGCCGCCGTGACGTTCCATTTCGGCGGTGATCAGTCGGGCGACTTCGCCGCCATAAAAGGCCTCGGGCCCTTGTTCGGCGATCAGGCCTAGGCTACGGGCAAGATCGCTCTGGATCAGGCGGTCTCCTGGCTCGTATGGTCTGCCATCTGCCTTGAAGAAGACCTTCGCGGCGGCTGGAAATTGCTGCAGTCGCTCGGCAGACTGCTTCAAGGAATCCGACAAATCCTGGCTGACCAGAATACCCTCCGTGGCGAGGCGGATGGCGGGCGTCATGACCTGAGCGAGACTCATCGTGCCGTAGCGTTCCAGCGCCGCCGCCATGCCAGCCACCGTGCCCGGTACGCCTGCCGCCTGATGGCTGAATCGGGAACGCTTTTCGTCCACCTCACCTTCGGCGTCCAGGAACAGGTCGCGCGTGGCCGCAGCGGGCGCCATTTCCCGATAATCCAGCGCAACGGTTTCGCCCGTTCCGGCATGATGGATCATCATAAAACCGCCGCCGCCTAGGTTTCCCGCCCGTGGCAGTGTCACCGCCAGAGCAAATCCGACCGCGACGGCGGCATCGACGGCATTGCCGCCATCACGCAATATCTGACGCCCGACTTCGCTGGCCAGGGCTTCTTGCGTCGCCACCATGCCATTCTCGGCCAGGACCGGATGGAAGCGATCGAGATAGGACAGGATGGCTTGGCCTTGCGCACCTGCAACGGATGGAAAAGTTACGAGGAACAGCAAAAGAGCTACTGTGATGCGCCTAACCATGCCTACCTCCGGAAATTCAGACCTGTCGAGGCGATAGCATGGCAGTCGCTTGCCAAGGGGCGCAACCCTGCCGCCCTCCGTGCTAGTATTTCGTTCAAAACCGGCGACGAACCAACGTGATCCAGGACCAGAAATGACCAAGAACGATGTTGATAACGAGCTTTCCGCAATGGCCCCTGGACATCGCCTGGCGCGCGGGGTCGGACGAGCGCTCACTGACTTGGGGTGGTCTTGCTTGTTCGAGGTCGTTCTAAAAACCGGACGCCGGGTGGATATCATGGCCTTGGACGAAAAAGGCCGGATTGCGGTTGTCGAAATAAAATCCTCGCTCGCAGACTTCCGAAGCGACGGAAAATGGCAGGAATATCTTGAGTTTTGCGACCTGTTCTTTTTCGCGGTGCCCGAAGACTTTCCCCGCGAGATCCTGCCCGATGAACCGGGTTTGATCATCGCCGACCGCTATACAGCAGCCATCATTCGCGAGGCGCCGGAAACGTCACTGGCGCCCGCCCGCCGCAAAGCGCTTACCTTGCGGTTTGCGCGCACTGCCGGGCAACGTCTGTTGCAGACCCTCGATCCGCGCGGTGGGATTTGACCGGGTTGGGGTGTTCGGGGGCTTGTCTTGAACACCTATCCGCCCCCACATGAGGGGACGAAGCAAACCCGATGAGGACCGTCTAAATGCCCCTAAAGGCCACCTCGATGCCCGCCCTCTTCGTGTCACATGGCTCACCAATGCTGGCTGTGGAGAAAAACGCGCCCGGCCACCGATTCTTGGAGGGTCTTGCGGCATCGCTGCCCCGGCCCGAGGGTATTCTTGTCATATCAGCCCACTGGGAAACCGACAGCCCCACCGTCAGCCTAGCGACGGCACCTGACACGATTTACGATTTTTATGGCTTTCCGCAGCAGCTGTACGAATTGACCTATCCGGCCACAGGTTCCCCTTCCTTGGCCCAGCGGACCGCAGGTTTGCTCAAGGCGGGCGGTTTTCCGACGACGCTGGACGAAGACCGCGGGCTCGACCACGGCGCCTGGGTACCACTGCTTCTGGCCTATCCGGACGCCGATATCCCGGTAACCCAACTATCGGTTCAGACCCACAAGGGCCCCGCCCATCACCGCGCGCTGGGACGTCTCCTGGCGCCGCTGCGCGACGAAGGCATTCTGATTCTCGGTTCCGGCAGTCTGACCCACGACCTCAGCAGCTTTCGCGGCCAAGCCCCCGACGCCCCGGTACCAGATTGGGTTTCCGATTTCGCCGACTGGATGGCCGAGCGGGTAACATCCGGCGACAACGATGCGCTCGAGGACTACCGCGCCAAGGCCCCACATGCCGCTCGCAATCACCCGACCGAAGAGCACCTTCTGCCGCTTCATGTCGCTTTGGGCGCCGGAGAAGGAGCAGCGGGGAAAACACAAGGTGAAGTCCTGCATCGCTCCTATGACCGAGCCATTCTGGCCCTGGATGCCTACGCCTTCAGGTGATCCTGCTTTGCGGCGGGAAGCTCGGAAGAATGAGCTTGGATGTAATGCCGGGCCGTTCCCTCCAGCGCTAGGGCCGTCAGCGTTCCGCCATAGACCGCGCCGGTATCAATTCCGATGCGGTTTGGGCGCTCGACAGGCGCGTCGTCAGGTGTATGTCCATGGACGACGATGTGCCCAAAATTCTCCGAAGATCTATAGAATGTATCCCGTATCCACAGCATGTCTTCACGGCGCTGCGCCGGCAGGCGGACTCCGGGCCGCAGTCCGGCATGGACAAAAAGAAAATCACCTTCTTCGTGGGTAAGCTTGAGATTTTCCAGAAACACCAGATGGCTGCCCGGTATCCTGGCTCTCAGCTCCGAACGCAGTGTTTCCAGCGCACCCTCCGCCTCCAGCCCCGTTAAGTCCAAACCATAGCTGATCAGGGTTTGTTTGCCGCCGTTAAGTAGCCAAAGAAGCGCGCGTTCCTCGCTGCCGTTTAGGAACTGCAACATCATTTCTTCGTGGTTGCCGAGCAGATAGGCCGCTTCAAACCCCGGTGGCGGACCCCCGACTAGGTGATCCAGAACCGATGCGGAAGCAGGGCCGCGATCTATGTAGTCACCCAGGTAAACAATGATTTTCGACGTGCAGGCCTTGCCAGTGGCGTCGGCAACGATCTTGCTCTCAAGAGATAAAAGCAGGTCCAGGCAGCCATGGCAGTCACCGATGGCATAGACCAAGCGACCGTTCGGTACGGCCGCTAGGCCGGTCGCAAGATTGGGTCTGCCAGCTCGCGTCACTTGTTCCTCCCGTTGGTGACGGGACGCACCCTAGCGCAAGATTAAAACGGCATTATGACGATAAAACGATGGTGCTATCGTAAACCCTTTTCGAAAGTCCCAACTCAGTCGCGCGGCGCGTACTTCGCCAGGATTCGCTGCAGCGTGCGCCGGTGCATACGCAGGCGGCGGGCGGTTTCCGAAACGTTGCGACCGCAAAGTTCGTAGACCCGCTGGATGTGTTCCCAGCGAACTCTGTCCGCGCTCATGGGGTTCTCGGGTGGCGGCGGCAGTCCTTCCTCGCCCGCAAGCAGCGTTGCTTCAACTTGATCCGCATCCGCCGGCTTCGGGAGATAATCGACAGCACCGACCTTCACGGCCGCCACGGCGGTCGCGATGTTGCCGTAACCTGTCAGCACCACAACGCGGGCGTTTTCCCGCGCGTCGTGAAGAGCCTGGACCACGTCGAGCCCGCTTCCGTCTTGCAGCCGCAGATCGACAACTGCGAAAGCGGGCGGATGATATTTGGCGATGCGCACGCCTTCCGACACGCTTGTCGCAAGGCTCACGACAAAGCCGCGTCGCTCCATGGCTCTCGCAAGGCGCTGCGCGAATCGTTCATCGTCGTCGCAGATCAGCAGGCTCCGTTCGACGCTTGCTTGCGCAGTCTCGAATGAAGTGGAAACCTCAATGTGAAGGGCGGAACTATCTTCGTTCATCAATCATGATTCCCCGTAGCCATCTGGTCCGACTCTTCTAATGTGGCACGATTCCAGCGAATCTCAACTATCCCTCCCCCCTCGGGATGATTGCCGAAAAGCAAACGAGCGCCTGTCCTGGCCAGCAAAGCGTGTGTAATAAAGATACCCAACCCCATGGGCTGGGATGCCGTATCGCGACGCTTCCGCCCCTCGCCGACATACGGCTGACCGAGCCGTTCCAGCACCGCCGGATTGAAGCCCGGCCCATCATCATGGATGGTCAGTACGACCGTTTCGGAATCCCAGCTAATTTCTACTTCGACCAGGCTTTCCGCGAATTGCAGGCCATTCTGAAGGAGCAAACCAAGGCCTTGAAGCAGGACCGCCGTGCGTGGCACCTCCGGCTGCTCGACCTCGGTTTGCCCGGTCGGTGGATTGCAAGTCACGAGTAACTTTTTCCCTTCCAGCCGATAGGGTACTGCAGCGGCTTCAACCAGCCCTTCGAGTGGCAAACGATGAAAAGGAGAGCCTCCGTCGGAGTCCGGACGGGCGACCAGTTGCGCCAATATGTCGCGGCAACGATCGCTTTCTTCCTTGAGCAGACGGAGGTCGTCGGCCCAGGCGCTGTCCTTCCCAACCTCGTTCTGCAGTTCCTTGGCCACTACCGCGATGGTGCCCAGCGGCGTGCCCAGTTCATGGGCGGCAGCCGCCGCTAGAGCGCCGACGGCTGAAAGCTGCTGCTCCCTGGCCAACGCGAGGTCGGAGGCGCGCAAAGCAGCTGACATACGATTGGCTTCCGATGCCATGGAGTAAACATAGGCGGCGATGAACAGGATCGTGATGACCAGTGATGCCCACAGACCCCACAAGTAAAGCGGTCCGAAGGTCAAGCCCAACCTGTCCCACGACAAGGGAATATAAAAAGCGGCAAGCAGGGTGACACAGACCAGTCCCAAACCTGCCAAAGCCAGTGTACTGACCCGTGAAAGCAAGGAGGCCGATACCGTGATCGGCGCCATGATAAGGATCGAGAACGGATTGGTAAGGCCGCCCGTCAGAGCCAGGAGCACAGCAAGCTGTAGGAGGTCGTATCCCAGGTAGACTGCGGCTTCCCGGTCCCCCAACCACAGGCCGCGAGGCCGGTATTCAAGGATCAAAAGGTTGAGCGCGACTGAGATCGCGACGACCAATAGCGAGGGAACCAGCGGAAGAGGCAGCCCCAAACCCCAATGCGCGGCAGCCAAGGCGACAGCCTGCCCGGCGACGGCGATCCAGCGTATCGTCACCAGGGTCCGCAGCCTCACCCGGCTGGAGCCTGGGCCACCGGGTTCGAACAAGACAATGCCTTGCCGCTTCTTCTCGCCGAGCCTGACGCCGTCCTCAGCCATCGCAAATCTCAGTTGTCACGGCTACGACGGCTTACCGCGGCTTGTTCGAAAGTCGCCATGCCGTTGTGGCAGGCGACTGCAGCTTTCAGCAGCAGGAACGCCAGTGTCGCACCGGACCCTTCGCCCAAGCGCATTTCGAGATCGAGAAGGGGGACCTTCCCAAGTTTCTCCAACAAACGCCCATGAGCTTGTTCCGCCGAGCGATGCGCGACCAGACAGTGATCAAGGCCGCCCGGCACCAGTATATGGACAATCGCAGCGGCCGCCGTGCTGACGAAGCCGTCTAGCAGGATCGGCGTGCGCGCCAAGCGTGCCGCCAGGATAGCACCGACGATGGCAGCCAACTCTTGCCCGCCAAGCGCGCATAGAATGCTCAATGGATCGCCCAGCCGGTCGCGATTGACCGTTACAGCCTGCTCCACCAACGCTGTTTTCCGCTTTAGGCCCGCATCGTCCAGGCCGGTGCCGCGCCCGACCCAATCGCCAGCCGAGCCGCCAAACAGCGCAAGGCAGACCGCCGAGGCCGCAGTGGTATTGCCGATGCCCATCTCGCCCAGGGCCATGGCATCGAATCCCTCTTCAACTGCCATCAAACCATAGGCAATTGCCCGCGCGCAGTCGTCTTCAAGCATCGCAGGGCCTTCGCTGATGTCACCGGTCGGCTTTTCCAGAGCCATCTCGTAAACCCGCAAATCGGCATCGGCGACACTACAGAGCTGATTCACAGCCGCGCCACCGTGCACGAAATTCTGCACCATTTGCTGCGTTACTTCCTGGGGATAGGCTGAAACGCCCTTCGCCGCTATTCCGTGATTGGCGACGAATACCGCTGTACGGGGCCGCTCCATACCCGGGTTGGCACGCCCCTGCCAACGCGCCAACCAGACGGCAATTTCCTCCAGTCGCCCCAATGAGCCAGCCGGCTTCGTCAACTGTTCCTGCCGGGCAAGCGCCAGATCGGCCGCCGCCTCGTCGGGTCCCGGCAATTCTTTGAGCAACGCTCGTATCTCATCGAAGTTGACGGGTGGTTGATTCGGACTCATAGGGCTTCCTCCAAGTTCTGCGACAGAAGATGACTTGCCGCAGGCGCTGGCCAGTGATACTCGCCACTAGAGCGCAAGGACAAGCCTTTCCGACGTGGGTGCCCTCCCCGCAATCATGTTTAGGAGGCACTCTTCAAGGATGACCGGTAGGGAGCAGGTTGGACACATGCGGCAAAACGAAGCGGCCTTACGTGCCTTTTTATTCGACTGGCTTTGCGACCTGAAGCTCTCCATCATTTTCTTCACCCGGATCCCCTTGGTGCAGTCTGGTGAGATCACGCCGGAAGCTATGACCCGCGCCTTGCGCGCCGCGCCGCTGGTCGGCGGCCTCGTCGGCTTGATCGCCGCTGGCGCTGGCGTTCTTGGATGGACCCTGGGCCTTCCACCTCTCGTTTGCGGCTTTCTTGCGGTTGGCGTGAGCATGCTACTCACCGGCTGCCTCCACGAAGACGGCCTGACCGACGTAGCCGATGGCTTCGGCGGCGCCTTCCAACGGGACCGCAAGTTGGAGATCATGAAGGACAGCCGCACCGGCACCTATGGCGCCGCGGCCCTCTTCCTATCCATTGGCCTGCGTGCTGCCGCTCTATCCGCGCTTATACCAGCAGGTTTTGCTTGGATCGCTCTGCCTCTGGCACATGCTGCTTCTCGCGCCCTAATTCCGGGTGTCATGGCGATCACACCGCAGGCACGCAGCAGCGGCCTGGGCGCCTACCACCTGAAACCCGAAGGGCGGGTTGTCACGACCGCGTTGATCCTGGGCGCACTGGTGACACTGGTCTTGGTGGGGCTTGGGAATACATTGATATTGCTGGCGCTTGCCGCCATTGCGGCAGCGGCGATGCGTACCCTCGCCATGCGGCAAATTGGCGGCTACACCGGCGATGTGCTAGGCGCAACACAACAGGTTGGCGAGATCGCCTTGCTCCTTGGCCTAACAGTCCTTATGTCGTGAGGCTCAATGACGAAGACACGGAAAAAGACGAAATGAGCAACGCGACACATTGGTGGTGGATTCGCCATGCACCGGTTACCTGCAACGACGGGCGTATTTATGGACAGACGGATCACCCTGCCGACTGCAGCGATACTGCGCCTTTCAGAGGACTGGCCCAGTTGCTGCCACAAGACGCGCTCTGGATCACAAGCAACCTTCGGCGCACGCGCGACACCATGGAAGCCGTCGCTCCATACCGCAGCACACCGCTGCCCGTCGCCGAGGTCGTTGCACCCTTCGCAGAACAGCATTTTGGCGACTGGCAGGGATTGCGCCATGATGAACTTCGTTCCCGTCCTGAGCGTGAAGCCCACCGCTTCTGGCTGGCTCCGGCCGCCACTTGCCCGCCGGGCGGCGAATCCTTCGTCGATCTCATGAACCGCGTATCGACTGCGATTACCGATCTTTCACGCCAACATAGCGGCAAACATATCGTGGTGTTTGCTCATGGCGGCACGATCCGCGCCGCCCTAGCCCTGGCCTTGGGACTGGACCCGGAGCGGGCTTTGGGGTTCGCCATTGATAACTGTTCGCTTACACGAATCGAACACTGGGCCAAAGGGGAGACTGGACCCGAGGCCTGGCGCGTCGTTACCACCAATCACGACCCTCGCGGATACGCAAACGGCGTCAAACAATTCTGAGTCAACTCAGGAAGGAGCACAAAAAATGCCGCAGAATCCTTTGGCACGGGCCGCCATCATCTTTGGAGCAGGGTTGGCGATTCTGGCACTCGGCATAGCGTCTTATCTCTATTTGCAACCTAAGCCGGCGATCAATCAAGCGCAGTTCGATTCCAACGCGACCGGCGCGCAAGGCAGCTACGGCGGCCCCTTCACCTTGACCAATGATGATGGCGCCAGAGTGACAAACGATACCTATGCCGGGCGCTATCTGCTTATCTACTTCGGTTACACCTTCTGCCCCGACGTTTGTCCGACCAGTCTATCGGTCATGACACAGGCATTGGATCGCCTGGAATTGGAAGCGTCGGAGAAGGCTGCCGCCATTCAGCCCCTGTTCATCACGGTTGACCCCGAGCGTGACACGGTCGAGGTGCTGAACAACTACGTTGATTTCTTTCACCCACGCCTTGTCGGCCTGACCGGCAGTCCGGAGGAAATCGCAGGCGTAATCGCCGACTACCGCATCTATGCCAAGAAGGTAACCGAAGAGGGGGCGAGCGACTATCTGATGGACCACACCAGCGCCTTCGTTTTTCTCGACCCGCAAGGCCGCTTCATACGACTATTCACCCATGGCACCAGTGCGCAGGAAATGGCCGATGCGCTGGCGGAAGTCGTGAAGAACTGATTCCGGCGCTTTGCAAAAAGCCGCGTAAGAACAAGCTTCGGATAGAAGCGTCAATGCCAAAGCCGCTATGGGATGGAGTATGGATTCTGTGCTTCAATCATACGAGGAAACCTTGGCAATGTCGGGACAGCAGCGAATGAAGAACGAAAATCGCGGGCTGACGGCGGTACGGGCAGCGGCGATGCTGATCGATGAACGCACTGAAGAGGGCGTCAGCTTGGCGGAGTTGGCCGA
>MRWG01001567.1_pt1 | contig 14153 bp, 19 predicted proteins | sample 1013341 | NCBI WGS metagenome assembly MRWG01 (sample SAMN06117577, study PRJNA244670) | biofilm metagenome | biome: Water; feature: Cathode Biofilm; material: Biofilm; isolation source: microbial consortium enriched at the cathode of a solar microbial fuel cell | place: USA: District of Columbia ... | reverse complement strand
GATCTCCCTGCCGTTGCCGACAGTGATTCAGAGATCGGTCGATTTGGGAATCCCGAAAATGAGTCTGCCTTACCGCAGGCTGGTATAAAAGGTATTGACTACGATGCCCCCGGCATTTCTGGCATCGGCAGCTCACCAACCATGCAGCCGCATTAAGCACTACCTGAAACAGAATGGGCCAATTCTGTTTCAGATTCCTGGTGCGTAGCCGCTGCATGTCGACGTCGTGAGCGGGTCGACTTTCCGGCAGGTCATGTTCCCACGGAGCTATGATTGCGTTTGCTGTGGATAAACCACAAACCCACATTTACACATAAGCGCGAATCAGGGAATGTGGGTTATGATTATCTCGCTTCTCAATCAGAAAGGCGGCGTCGGCAAGACGACCCTGGCCATCAACATCGCAGCATGTTTGGCGGCTAAGGGAGGCAATATCTTGCTGATCGACGCGGATAAGCAGGGTTCTGCCTCGACATGGGCGGGGCTGCGTGATGACACGGACTTCCGGGTCATATCGCTCGCACGCGAAAATATGGCGCGTGATGCGATGAAGCTGGCAAGCGATTTTACGCATACCATCATTGATGGCCCGCCCCATGCGGAAGCGATCGCGCGCTCCTGCATTGTCGCTTCAGACTTCGTCTTGTTGCCGATCGAGCCTAGCGGTCTATCGACCTGGGCCTCCGATTTGACTGTCCGTCAGGTGCGTGAAGCACAGGAAATCAAAGAAACCCTAAAATGTGGTTTTGTGGTTTCCCGCAAAATAGGGAATACAGTGATTGGGCGTGAAATCCGCGCTATGGCCGCAGATCAAGGCATCCCAATCTTGAAATCCGAGATCGAGCAGCGGGTGGGATACGCCGAGAGCCTGACGATGGGAAAAACCATCTTCGAGTGGGCTCCCGGCTCTCCTGCCGCGCGCGAGATCGAAAATCTCACCAACGAACTGATAGAGCTAAATGAACAAGAAGACATTCCAGACAGCGCCGAAACCCAAGCCGCAGCCAACGGCTGAGGAGATTGTCGCCTTCGAGCGCGCCGGCAGCGGCCATGACGCCGCCGTTCAGAATGTGGGTTCCCCCAAACCCACAAAGCCGACCAATGCAGAGCCAACTAAACGCCTAAGCCTGGATGTGCCGCAAAGCATGCATGTGCGGTTTAAAACCGCCTGCAGCGCCACGGGCCGGAAAATGGTTGGCGAGGTCATGGCATTTATCGAGCAGCGTACCGCAGAGCTTGAGGAAGAGGCGGGCATTTCCCGCAAATGATCAATCACACAAACCCACATTTGAGGGTTGGCGATTAGCGGGCATAACCTCTTCGTTCGCACCATTTTTTGACGAAGCCGATATAAGCGCCGTCGACATTCTCCGGCGCAGGCTTCTCGTCCATCCAGGCGCGCCACTCCTGCTCGATTGCGGCTAAATCCCAACCATATCGGACCGCGATTTCTTTCGCCGTTTCTCGTGCCCGATCCCCTACCCTAAGAGCATGATTGAGTAGGGCAGGAGGGACTTTTTCAGCGCCGTTATAGCTTTCTAGAAATTCAGCTCTTGGCTGAAATATCACGATATCAGCGAGTATCCGGATGGTGTAATCGGGCAAGTGGTCGTGAACCTCATCGTCCTCAACGATCTTGCTCACCAGGCGTTTAAATTCCTTCGGAGTGGAGTTGGAGCCGGTCTTCTCCCGTAAAGCTTCGAGCCCGATCCGCCATTCTCGCTGCCGCCCGCAGTGCTTGCGCGCCAGCTCGTAAAGGCGGCGTTCAAGCGGCTTTCTAAGCTGGAAATAGCGCCGGTTTAGAGTAAGCACCTCCCGGCTGCTGATCGCGTTGAAAACCCAATCGGATAAGGTGATTTCAAGCTCCAGCATTCGGCCATCGCGATGCTCACGGACGATACGCACCCGATCGATCAGACTGAATATGTCGATCTGCTCTTGGCCTCCTGTCGTGATGTTTGTTTCGATTTGGGTGCTTTGCAGCCTTTGCAGCGCAGCCTTCAGGCCTGCATAGCCGGTTCCGGCGGTAGGGCGATTGGTGGCAATGAGAAGATCGGCCGCGCTCAACCGCAGCACCCTCTCAATCTTCCGCCCTTGCTCAATGCCCGCGATGACCTGGCTTATGCAATAGATCAGCACATCGCGGTCATGCACGGTGGCCAGGCCATCTGCGCCTGGTTTGACCTTCACAAAGATATCGCCGCGCTGATAGTCGCGGACCCGGTGATCCGGCTTTGTCGAAAGGCTGAAAATTGGGTGCTCCATCGACCCCATGTCGCCCTTCGGCGCGGCGTCGAAGATATCACACACGAAGAAATCCCCTTGCTCATGGCGCAAGGGTAGGAGAGGGGATCGCTCTTTCGTAATTTCACCCACCATGCCTCAGCTTCGTAATTTCACACACCGAGAGCAAGGGGTTTCGTAAGATCACACACCGACACGGCGCTTTCGTAAGATCACACACCGGTTTGGTCTGTGGATAACCGTCAGAGGCGAACGTAACTTTACACACCTCCGAACGTAAGATCACACACCAACGAACGTAACTTTACACACCAAAAGCCTATTTTTTCCCGATTTTTCTATTTTATAACAACGTATTAGGCCGGAATCTGATTCGTGTAACACAGACTCTAACCCACATATAACACCCACTAAGCCCTCCGCTTCGCTGCGGGCTATGCGGCATCGGCCTTTGGCCGATTGATCATCTAAGCCGCCCCGCGTCCCTTCTGGACGCGCCCCGGCACCCCAGCGCTACGCGCTGTCTCCCTTGTGGGGCTCGGAACTCACCAAAGACAGAGCCCTTGCCTTCTGCGCCATTCATCGCCTGCTTGTGACCTGGGGCCTCCGGGAACCCGATCGCAAGGGACGCTGCGCTCTTCGCCCTTGCAATCGGAACCCCTATGACCCCTCTCAGGTCACAGGCGACGAACGGCTCCGAAGACAGGCTAAATCCTCTCCCTGTCGCAGGACGGCAAAGAAGAAGGCAGGGGAAAGGGCTTCTCCCCTTCGTCGAGGTTCTGCTTCGCGGATGCGCCCGTAAGGGCTTAGCAAAGCTAAGCGGACGACGCTTCGACCCCTCCTAGGGGTGTAAGGCAAATACAGGGGTGATCTTGCTTGATTTCTGCGCCGACCGGTTTCTTTTGGTCGAGCGCCTGATTCGTGATATAATGTTGTTATGACTGGAAAACTTTCCATCGCTGATCGTCTCGAAAAGGCCGTCCGCCGCAAGCGCCGGGCTGAGGCCTTCGCGTTGCAAGATCTGGAAGGCAATCCGCTCACGGCCGACGAGAAGGCCATGTTTGAGATGTTCGATCGTGAAGGTTGGTCAGATGAGCGCCGCCGCGCCTACATCCTCGCCCAATTCGCCGGCAAACCGGACCTTCGCGCCGCCGAATGACCGATCGGGTCTATTGCTACCCGCCGCATTTCACCGTCCTTCGCAATAAGCTCGATATTCGTGACGCTGCGACCCTCGATCGCGCTGAGCGCCAGATCGTGGCGCAACGGGCGGAAGAGGGCGCGCCGCGCGGGAATTTCGACCTGGCGCACCTCAAGGCCATCCACGGTCATCTCTTCCAGGACGTCTACGATTGGGCGGGCCAGGTCCGCACCGTCGAGATCAGCAAGGGCGGGAGTCAGTTTCAGCCCGTTCGCTTCATCGAGACCGGCATGGCCGATGTGCATAAGCGCCTCGTCGCCGCCCGCTACTTTCGGGGTTTCGGCCACGACGCCTTTGCAAAAGAAGCCGGTCAGATCATCGGCGATGTCAACTATGTCCATCCCTTCCGAGAAGGCAACGGCCGTACCCAGCTCCAATACCTGAAGCAGCTCGCGGGCAGGGCAGGCCACAGCCTCGACCTCGAGAAACTCGATCACGCGAAATGGATGGAGGCCTCCCGTCAGGCCCAGGCCAGCGAATATGGGCTCATGAGCCAAACGATCCGTGACGCCCTGGGGCCGGAAAAGGACCGGGCCAGGGATCGCGATCGTGGCGCGGAGCGAGAGCGCTAGCTATCCAGCCAAAGGAAATGTACGCTTGACGTACATCGGGATTGCCGCCATGCTGGTTAGCAGATGATTCTGAGGTTTCGGGACAAACAGACGGAACGCTTCGCGGCTGGCGAGTTCATTCGCGCCTTTCAGGGCTTCGAGGCTCAGGCCGAACGTAGGCTCGCGGTTTTGAATGCGGCCACGTCCCTCTCCGATCTCAGAAACTTGCCCAGCAACCGGCTGGAAGCCCTCAGGGGCGATCGGGCAGGGCAGTACTCCATTCGCATCAATCAGCAATGGCGTATCTGCTTCACCTGGCCAGACGGAGCCACGGGCCCGAGCGATGTTGAGATCGTGGACTATCATTGAGGAAAGGAGGTGAGGTCATGTTTCGTAGAGCCGTTCATCCAGGCGTCATTTTGAAGGACGAGCTGGCGGCTGTCGGCGTCACCCAGACCGAGTTCGCTCGGCAGATCGACGTGCCGCCAGGGCGCGTCTCCCAAATCATCGCGGGCAAGCGGGCGATCACCGGAGACACAGCTCTTCGGTTCGGGCACTGGTTCGGCGTCGATCCGCAGTTCTGGACAAATCTCCAGGCGCAGTTCGAGCTTGCCGTCGCCGATCGGGAGACCGGAGAGGCCATCCGGCACTTGCCAACCAAGGACAGCCTGGCCCCGCCGCCCGAGCAGCCGAGGCTCGTGTAGGGCATAAGGAGCCACGACCTTGGAAGAAGAGCCGAACCTGGTGGTCTCGGGGCTCTCGAAGGCGGTCACCCTCGATGGCGTCCGCTTCCGGATCGAAATCTATAGCCTCGAGCACGATCCCGATTGGATTCTGGAAGTCGTCGATCCCAACGGAACGTCGATCGTCTGGGACGAACCGTTCGAGACCGATCGCCAAGCCTTCGACACCGCCGTCGCCACTATCCTTGAAGAGGGCGCAGCAGCCTTCATGCGCGGCGACGACAACGTCGTGCCGTTTCCAAAAGGACCTCGCCGGCAATAAGGCCCTGTCTTTTGAACAGTGCGGCGCCCCTACATGACGAGGTTGAAGCGCCGGCCCTTGAGACCATCAGGAACCGGAAGGACTGTTTGTCGGGTATTCAGGCGCATGAAGACGTATGAGGATTTCAACTCAAAGCTATATGCGATGTAGGCGGAAAATTCCGGCGGGCTCGGATGAACGCCGCCGCCTGCGAATTCGATATGCTGTGTCGGCATATAGGTCAGGCCGTCATAGTAGGCGTTCACGCCGCTGGAGATCTTCACCTTCGCCTGCGGTTCTAAATTCGGCCCCTCGAGAAACAAGATGCCTGCAGTCGGGCCGCTCGTCGGCGCGGTAAAATGCGCCGGACTGTCTGCCGTGATTTGAATTTTCGTCGTCATGCCCGTGAAGTAGAAGGTGACGCCGTTTCCCGAGACGGTCGACGTCGATGAGATTTTGAATGGGCCGTCCTTAATGACGTAGATGCCCGGAGAGAACGTGACTGTCGCTGCGCCGTTTATCTCCATCCCACCGCAATAGACGCCGGGATAGATCGTTTCCACCGTGCCGGCGATTGTGAGCAGCGGCTCTGTGCAGGCCGTCGAAATCGCCGGCGAATAGCCTGACAGCGGATCTTCGCGGGGCTCATCGCACCCGGCTTCGGCAGGCGGCGATGCGCCGCCAGCGCCCTTGACGCCGCCGACCACGCAAGTCCTGAGGCTCTGAAGGCTTCCGCCGCTGCCGATTTCCAAAGCCTGCGCCGGTTCGCTCGCATGGATATGGACTTCGCAGTTAGACGCGAATGCTGTGTCGCCGCCGCCAATCTTCAGCCCGACTGTTCCAGAACCAGGTCCAAGCCCCAACATGCAAACCGCTCCGGCGCTGGGAATGCCGACCGCCTCTGCGAAGGGCTGAAGCGCAACGACTCCGAGGACGCTGCCAAAGGTGGTTGGCAGAGCTTGAGAGACTGAATTGTCCCATCGAGCGGCAACGCGAACGGCTTTGTCTTCGCCGGTTTGCGCCGTGAAGCTGTTGTTCTCCCAGACGCCGAACTCGACCGTCGCCCGCGCCGCGAGATCGCCATACGTCCCGGATGGCAAGTTGATCGCAAGGATGCGCCGCGCTTCGCTCGTTGCAGCCGCCGTGTCAGGCAAGTGCTCTGCGGCCGCCGACGTCGCCGTGTCGACGGCGATCTGCAGTCGAGAGTCTTCCCGCACCAGGGTCGAGTAATCGACGCTGATGGCGGCCCCTCCAAGCATCATCGTGATAAATCCGGCATAGGCCGGCGCAAGGCCGCCATGCGTATTGCGGATGAACCGTCGCAGAAGTGCGATCATGGCTTCAATCCAGTTTCACGGCCGTGGCGGACGCAACGAGGGTTGGCCTGCTGTCAAAGATGTTGATGATGCCGGCGACGGGGATGTCGCTCGTCGGAACTGTGACCGTTACGGTCAGTTCGTCGCCGCTTGTTGAAACGGACGACGTTGCAGAAGCGGTCCAAACCGACATCCGATCCAAGATCAGCGACTGGGCGTCGGCGCTTGTGAGGGCGTTGATCGACAGGCCCCGAATGGCTTCTGAGGCGGCATTGTCCATCGTCGTTTTGACGTTGCCGTAGACCGCCAGGTCGACCGCGCCGAGCGTGATCGCCAGAAGCAGCGGCAAGGCAAGCGCGGCCTCGACCGAAATCGAGCCGCTATCATTCGAACCGATCCGTCGGGATTTCATTGCGTGCGCCTTTGTCGGGGGAAGCTTAATCTACGCACTGACGGTAAATTCGCGGCTAAAGATTCCGGCCGCCTTTTCTGGGAGTTTGGCGGCCCGGCGCGCCGAAGGTTTGGGCGCAGCCAGTCATGATTTTACACTATTACCAATAGTGTTAAACGATGCGGCGAGAGGCCGAAGCGCCTGACGAGGGCGCTCTCGACGCGAATGGCAGATTTCTCTGTGAATAGACGTCGTCGCTCGCGCGCTTGAGGATTCCCAATTTTACAGTTTCCGCGTAAACTGTAAAATATGAGCGAGATGAGCCTCTACGACACCGACGGCAACCGCCTCTATCTGAATGCGGAGGAGAGGGCGGCTTTCCTTGCTGTTGCCCGCAAGCGGCCTGCCCGTGATCGTACGCTCTGCGAAACGCTGCACTTCACCGGGTGCAGGCCGTCCGAGCTGATCGAGATCACGCCAGCCCGGATTGACCTTGCTGGGGGCACTGTGGCGATCAGGACGCTCAAGAAGCGCAAGGACAGGGCAGGGGAGCAGAAGATCGTCTTTCGGGCCGTGCCCGTGCCGCCCGACTATCTCGACACCCTGAACACGGCCCATGGCATCCGGGAGGCCCAGCAGTCCCGCAAGCAGATGAATGCGCCGATCTGGCCCCTAACCCGTGTGCGGGTCTGGCAGATCGTCAAAGACGTGATGATCGAGGCGGGCATCCCCGATGCGCCGCATCGCAGTCCGAAAGGCCTGCGCCATGGCTTTGGCGTCAACGCCACCACGAACGGCGTGCAGCTTCACATGCTGCAAAAGTGGATGGGCCATGCCCAGCTCAGCACCACGGCGATCTATGCCGCCGCGATCGGTAAGGAAGAGCAGGATATCGCCGCCAGAATGTGGCGCTGATAGTGCCCATGATGAGAAGGCGCTTCATACTTCGAGAGACGAAAGGTTGTAAGATGCTGCAGCCGCCTTCTAAAATTGCAGGCGCCTCATCGGGGGAGGAGGATGCCAGATGCCGAAGCCGATCGATTTCTGGTTCTATATCGGCAGCACTTACACCTATCTGTCCGTAAAGCGCTTGGCGCGTGTGGCGGCCGGCGAAGGCGTGAGCGTGACCTGGCGGCCGTTTGACGTGCGCGCCCGCATCGCCGAAGTCGGCAATACGCCGTTCCGGGGCAAGCCGCTCAAGATGAACTATATGTGGCGTGACATTGGCCGGCGCGCGCAGAAGTACGGCCTCGAGCCGACGCTGCCGGCGCCGTACCCGCTTGGCGATTCCGTGCAGACGAATCTGGTGGCGGTTGTCGCCGAGCAGGAGGGTTGGTGTCCAGATTACGCCCAAGCCGTTTTCACGCGCTGGTTCGAAGCGGGACGGCCGGCGAACGATCCTGACGTAATTCGCGATAGCATCACGGCGAGCGGCCAGGACCCGGAGCGAGTGCTGGCCAAAGCCGCCGAAGCGGAAACAGCGGCGCGCTATGAAGCGAATACCGCTAAGGCCGCAGAGCTCGGCATCTTCGGCTCGCCGAATTTCGTTGTCGATGGCGAGCTCTTCTGGGGCGACGATCGCCTTGAGGATGCGATCAGCTGGGCGAAGCATGATCGGGTGACGGCCTAGACGATGCCGCTCGATCGGCGATCAGCCGTTCCCAGTTAACAACCGCAAGGGGGAAGCAGATGTCTGTTGAACGCTCTATCCTTCTAATCGTTGGGGTCATCGTCCTGGGAAGCGCCTTGCTTGCGGCGCTGCACTCGCCGGCTTGGCTCTGGCTGACGGGTATTATGGGCGCCCATCTGATCCAAGCTTCATTTACCGGCCTTTGTCCGGTCGTCATTACGCTGAAGAAACTTGGGTTGCCGACCAAGGCCGGCTTCGCCTGAGCACTCGCTCTGCCCTCAGCGATTGCGTCCAGAGACGGGGCCCCAAATGGCTCAACGGGGGCAGCCATGGCTGGCGACGGGCCCCTTTAGAAATTCGGGAGTGCTAACCATGCCCAAGGGTTATCTCGTCGCACATATCCGCGTTCACGACGCCGACGCATTCGAAGAGTTCAAGCAGCTCTCAGGGGCTGCGATCAAAGCCCATAACGGGAAGGTTCTGGTGAGGAATCCGGCCCCGGATCATCGAGAGGGCGGCGCTCAAGGGCTGGCCATCGTGATCGAGTTTGAAAGTATGGACGCCGCCCAGGCCTTCTATGAATCCGACGCCTACAGCCAGGCTCGCGCTGTGCGTGAGAAGATTTCAGATACCGATCTTATCCTCGTGGAGGGGCTGTAAGGCGCGCGGAAGGCGGCATTGTTGAGCGATGGCCGATACCGCTTCCGTCACCGTGCATGTCCTGAATGTCGCGCCCACGCCGAACAAGGGAAAGCTTTTGGCCCTGGCGTCCGCCGAGGTGGTGATCGAGGGCGTTAGCCTCACGCTGCATGGTGTTCAGGTCTTGCAGCGCCCCGATCCTGTCACCGGAGCCGATGGCATCGGCGTGATGGCTCCGCGCTATCGCTCAGCCGATGGGGCTTGGCGCGCGTCGATCGAATTGCCGCCCGAACTCAATCGGCCTCTGTCCCAGGCGATCCTCGATGTTTGCTGCGAGATGGGCATTACGCAGCGGCGCGGCCGACTGAATGTGGCGCGGTAATTGCTTCGCATACAGCGAGGCAATTACCGGAAACACGGAGGCGATGGACCTTTGACGACAGACACGCCTGGCAGGAAGCCACAGCGCCGCACGCGCGGAAAGCCTTCTTACGTCGACCGCGAGGTCGGCCGTCGCGTCAAAGAGCTGCGCGTGCTGCTCGGCTGGACGCAGACGCAACTCGCCGATCGCCTCGACATCACCTTTCAGCAGATCCAGAAGTATGAGCGCGGCGCCAATCGTATCGGCGCGGGCCGCCTCTATGAGATCGCGCAGGCGATGGAGGTCTCAGTCGCCCACTTCTTCGAAGGTCTGTCGACGCATCCTGAGAGGCAGAGCACGGATGCGGATCGGGCACCAAATCCGCTCGAGATGCGCGAAACACAGACCCTGGCTGCAGCGTTTTACCGGATCAAGAACCCAGCTGCGCGACGACGGCTTTACGAGCTCGCGCGCGCGATGGCGGACAGCAGCCATGGTGAGAGCGACGACGGCGGGGCGGAGAGTCAAAACCCCGCCGTCTGACGCAACGAGTTAGTCTGTCAGGCGAAACCCCGATGCCTGACAGAGCCAATCTAGCTTCCTATGCCTAACAGAGGATGAAGCGCCGCCGGATCGTAAAATGCCCCGCCAACCCGGTCTCAAAAATGTTTCAGAACTCCGCCGGTTTTGAACAGGGGTTTTGATGCCCCACGAACGGCTGTTTTCCGCGCCATGGCCAGGAGGGTCAGAAGGCACCGTTTCTGGAACAAGCTCACTGATCCTGCTCAACCGGTGTTACCCACTCAGGGGTCTGGGCGCAGGGAAAGCGATAACGCTTGACTGCGGGAACGATGATGGTGCGTTCCCGCCGCGAAGATCAGGATCTATCGTGCGCGACGCGCCATTTCCGCGAGATGCCGGGCGTCGGTGCCGCAGCAGCCGCCTATCACAGTGATTTGGGGAAACTGGGACTGCAGCGCGGCGACCTGCTCGCCGAGTTCGACGGGATCGCCGTCGTCGAGCGTTTCTGCTTCATCCAGCTCTGCATGGCTGCAACGTGAGGCGTTCACGACAATCCCTTTCAGCCGATCCGAGGGCGGTGCGGTGGCCAAAACGGATCCAAAATGATCCGGGTGTGCGCAATTGATCATGTAGTAAGCGGGATAACCGCCGGTCGCTTCTTCCACAGCGGCGATGGCCTGGTTTACGCCGTCGCCCGTTGGGAGCCGCCCATCGGTCTCAACCGTGAACGATAGCACGATCGGCATATCGTGCTTTTGGGCGGCCTTAGCCATGCCGATAGCTTCCGCGACATATGCCAGCGTGTAACCACTCACCAGGTCAGCGCTCGTATCTGCGAAAGCAGCGATCTGTTGTGAATGGTAGTCCGCGGCATCATCCGCCGACATTTGCTCCGTCGGGGCGTACGCGTCGCTTCTGGGACCTAAGTTCCCGCTCAGAATGACCTGGATGCCTGCGGCGTGACGGAGTGGCTCCATCAGCTCGATCGCTTCACGATTGATGCGGGCGAGCGCTTCCGCCGAATACCCGACGCCGGCCGCTCTGTCGCGGTTAGCCATCCAGGTCGCGCTTTCCAGAATGGCGCCGACCCCAGCATTACGCGCGACTTCCACAATCTCGCCGCAGGCGCGACGCAGATGGGCGCGCCCAGGCTCGTTGTCGAGCAGAGGGAACGATGCAAATCCCGGCAGATCGACGCCGTGATTGAAGATGAGGTCGGTTTCGAGGCCGGTGTGCACGATGAACGTGCCGCCGTCCTGTTGCGGTAATGAAGCTCGCGCGGATGCCATATTGCGTTCCTTTCGTCTGACGCCGAGTTTCGACATGCAGGAACGATAGAAAGGCGCATTGGCAGTCCGCTGTTAGACTACGGCCAGAACGGCTTTAGATTTCCGGCTTTCGCAGCCAGACAACGTCCAGAGTGCGGCTTGTGACGACACGCTCTACTGAAATCCTGAAGTTCTTGGATTTTGAACTCGACGCCGGCGCGGCGGAGCTTCGACGTGCCGGAGCGTCCATTGACGTGGAGCCGCAGGTCTTTGCGCTAATTGCTTTTCTTGCTCGCAATCCCGGCAGGGTCGTTACCCGAGACGAGTTGATCGAGAATATCTGGCGCGGGCGCATCGTCTCCGATTCCGCAATCTCGACTCGGATCAATGCTGCGCGGCGGGCCTTGGGCGACAGCGGCGACGAACAGAGCATCATAAGAACCGTCCGTGGCCGTGGGTTTCGCTTTGAACTCTATCCGACATCCCGCACGGAACATGCCGATTCACGCAACATGGCCGTCGCAGGCAATGACCAGCCAGCGCTGCCGCTCCCGGAACAGCCCTCAATCGCCGTACTGCCGTTCGACTCGGGTAGCCGGTCCGAGCAAGACGAGTTTTTCGCCGATGGCGTGACCGAGGAGGTGATCATCGGTCTTTCAAGGCTGCGCAGCCTGTTCGTCATCGGGCGCAATTCTAGCTTCAGCTACAAGAATGAGCCGCATAACTCGACCCGGATCTCAGCGGAGTTGGGCGTTCGCTACCTTGTCACCGGCGGCATACGACGCGCTGGAAAGCAGATCCGGGTTTCTGCGCAGTTGGTTGACGCTACGAATGGCCGACAAATCTGGTCCGACAAGATCGACCAGGATTCCGAAGATGTGTTGGTCGCTCAGGAATCTATCGCCCAAACGGTGGTCTCATCGGTTCAAACTCAGGTCTTGTTGAACGAAGGCGAACTTTCCGAACAGAAGGCAAAGCGCCGGCAGGGTGTTTCAGACTTGTTGAACCGAGCCTGGCGGGCGACTGCTGAATGGACGGAAGAGGGACTGCTTTCAGCGCTCAGTCTTGGCGGCGATGCGGCTGCGGCAGAGCCTGGGAATGCCCGTGCGTATGTGGTCATCAGTCTCGCGCGATATGGAATGGGTTACCTCGGATATGCGGACGATCTGAAAGCGTCGTTGCGAGAAGGTCTGATAGCGGCACGCGAGGCTGTGCGCTTGGCGCCGAATGACGAATATTCGCACTGGGTTTTCGCTTGCTGCGCCTGGTGCAGCGGCGATCATGACCTCGGCGTCAGCCACGCGCGCCGAGCGATTGAAATAAGCCCCAATTTTTCATGGGCGCATGGCACGATGGGGACAGCCCTCGCATGGTCCGGCGATTACCATGGCGCAATCGATAAGACGAACACGGCGCTCCGCTATAATCCGCGCGACACGACCATATACTTCCGGCACCTCGTGTTAGCGCTCAGCCATTATGGTCTTAGGCGCTACGATGAGGCGCTCGAGTTTGCATCTCGCGTTATTAATCAAAAGCCAGATTGGTGGCTTGGACACGCTTTTTCGATAGCATCGCTCGCGGCAATGGATCGCGAAGGAGAAGCCAAGCGAGCGATCATTGAAAGTCGCCACTATGTCCCAATCTTTACCCGGCAACGGTTGCTTGCTTTACCCTTCAAGTCTGACGATGAACGCCGACATCTCAGCAAGGCATTGTCGCAGGTCGGCACCTTCGACGAAATCTATCTAGACGGGAAATAGATGGCTTCACCAATCAAGCTGAATCTTCGAGTTGGTTTCGAGCCGGGTTATTGAGGCGCCCGATTAGGACATGGCGTGATCGCGGCGGTCGCTCTCCTTGGGCGCGTGAGGTCCGATAGCATCGGCCTCAGTGACAGAAGCCCGCGAGGAGAACGACCATGGAGCAGTTTGCCGGACTGGATGTATCGCTGAAAAGCACGTCGATCTGCGTTGTTGATGCTGATGGCGCGGTGACGACGCGCGGCGAGGTTCCGACCGACCCGGACGCGATCCGCAACTTCTTCGCCGCCGGCAAGATCGAGCCTTGCCGGATTGTGCACGAGAGCGGCCAGCTCTCGATCTGGCTGACGCGCCAACTCGATGCGCTCGGCTTGCCGATCATCTGCATCGACGCACGGCTGGCGCACAAGGCGTTGTCGGCGAAGCTCAACAAGTCGGACCGGGCGGACGCGGAAGGCTTGGCGCAGCTCGCCCGGACGGGCTGGTTCACGCCGGTGCATGTCCGTAGCGAGGCGTCGGATCGGCTGCGGACGCTGATCGGCGCCCGGGAGCGATTGATCCGTCTCAGGAAGGATCTCGAAGGTCACGTGCGCGGCGTGCTGAAGACGTTCGGCTTGCGGATCGTGGGCGTCAATCAATCCCGTGGTCGGGCGCGCTTCCGGGAGCAGCTGGCGGCGGCCGGCGAGACCGACCCGGTATTGGCGCTTGTCGCCGAGACATTCATTCCAGCGCACAAGACACTGACGGATGCGACCGAGGCGCTGGAGGTCGAACTCCGGGCCATCGCGAAGGAAAGCCGCCTTGCGCGGCGACTGATGACGGTTCCAGGTGTTGGCGTCATGGTGGCGCTGGGTTTCATTGCGACCATTGACGATGCCGCCCGGTTCCGAAAGTCAGCCGATGTCGGCGCCTTCCTCGGCCTTACGCCACGCCGATACCAATCCGGGGAGACGGACTATTCCGGCCGCATCTCCAAATGCGGCGACCAAGCGATGCGCGCTTTGCTGTTTGAAGCAGCGGCCTCTCTAATCCGCCAGGTGAAGCGCTTCTCGCCGGTAAAGGCGTGGGCTGTCCGGCTAGCGGCCCGAAAGGGCTTCAAGAAGGCGGCCGTCGCCACGGCGCGCAAGATCGCCGTGATCCTGCATCGCATCTGGCGCGACGGGACCGAGTTCCACTGGACCAAGGAGGCCACGGCTTATACCAGCCTGCGGTAAGGCAGACTCATTTTCGGGATTCCCAAATCGACCGATCTCTGAATCACTGTCGGCAACGGCAGGGAGATC
>MRWG01001566.1_pt1 | contig 14154 bp, 8 predicted proteins | sample 1013341 | NCBI WGS metagenome assembly MRWG01 (sample SAMN06117577, study PRJNA244670) | biofilm metagenome | biome: Water; feature: Cathode Biofilm; material: Biofilm; isolation source: microbial consortium enriched at the cathode of a solar microbial fuel cell | place: USA: District of Columbia ... | reverse complement strand
GCGATCGGCCCGGGGGTCGTCGGGCTGGACACGCGGGGCGTTGGCGGGCGTGGGCGGGGTGTTGGCGGCGCACTCGATGATCGAAGTCACGCCGGTCTGGTCCAACAGCGCCGCCCTGCTCGGTGCAACGCTCGGGCTGTGCGCTGGCGGGTCTGGAGAGAAAGGCGCCCGGGGCTGGAGAAGCGGCGCGTGCGTCGGCGCCCTGCTGCTCGGTGGCGCCCTGCTCGTCGCGGGGCTGGGACGCCTGACGCGTTGGGAAGGCGCCCTGGCGCGCGCGCATGAGCGGGTGAAGCCGAGCGCGATGATCCGTGATCGGCTCGCACGGTTGGGCGCTGGCGCGGGGCGGGAGGGTGACTCCATCGAGATGATCGCTCAGGACCTGGCGATGCGGGTGGGCGAGCGGGTCGCTGCGGACCCGGCGACGCTGGACGCCCAGCTGCGTCGGGCGACGGCGCGGGGAGGGGAGGAGGCGTTCGGGCTGCTTGAAGAGGGCGTGGCCGCACGCCCGGATCACCCCCCCACCACCGAGGCGCTGGTCCGGCTGGCGATGGCGATGGCGGAACTGTCGGGGGAGGAGGAGCGTGCGGCGTGGCGCGAACGGGGGGTGAGGGCGAGCGAGGCGTTGGCCGAGCGACGCCCGTCGAGCCCCGGGGTCTGGGCCGGGCTCGGGCTGGCACGCTGGGGGGCGTGGCAGGGCACGGGCGATCGCGCCGAGTTGGAGGCGTCGAGGGAGGCGTGGGCCAGGGCGTTTGTGTTGGACCCGCTGAGCCTGTCGATCGCGGTTCGCATGGTGGATCTGTGCGAGGCGTTGGGTGACGAGGAGGGGAGACGCGTCTGGGCTCGCGAGGCGCTGCGTCTGGACGAGCTGAAGCGGCTCGATCCGATCAAGCGGCTGAGCGACCGGGAGCGTGCGCGGATGCGTCGGCTGGCGGATGAGTAAGTGCTTGCTTTGTTTGGATGGCAGGCGGGGCCGGGGCCCGGGCGTGATCGCTTGATCCTGCGGGGACGAGAGATACGATTCAGGGCACGGCGTGTGTCGATGGGCGGTGGATTCCCACGTCCGGAGGGCGTCGGCGTTCGGAGCGTTGCGTCGCTCCGGTCGGACAAGAGGTACGGACAGACCGGACCGCCGAGGGGCGGGGGAAGTGGGTGACTCCCATGGACGATCAGCCTGATCCGGAACCCGCGTGACTCGGGGCTCGCGCGGCGCTTCCGGTCAAGAGACGGAAGAGCGTGCCGCGGCGGGCCCAAGCACCAGCGCCGACTGCACCAAAGACATTCAGCGAGTCCGCCCACCTGTCCTCGACTTCGAGGTGGGTGTGTGAAACCCGCGACCGCCCGGCGAGACGAGATGGTCGTTTCGGCGGGAGACGAATAGACCGACGACGAGACGAGCACCACAGGCCCGGGCGACCCGGGGCAGGCAACGACCGAGGAACGACCATGGCGACCGACCTTTCGAATATCCGCAACATCGGCATCTGCGCCCATATCGACGCGGGCAAAACGACCGTGACCGAGCGCATCCTGTTCTACACGGGCAAGAACTACAAGCTGGGCGAGGTGCACGAGGGCACCGCGACCATGGACTTCCTGGCGGAGGAGCAGGAGCGTGGCATCACGATCCAGTCCGCCGCGACGACCTGCCCGTGGATCCACGACGGCAAGGAATACAAGATCAACCTGATCGATACGCCCGGGCACGTGGACTTCACGATCGAGGTGGAGCGTTCGCTGCGTGTCCTCGACGGGGCGGTGGCGGTGTTCGACGGCAAGGAAGGCGTGGAAGCGCAGTCGGAGACGGTGTGGCGTCAGGCGGACCGGTACAAGGTTCCGCGTCTGTGCTTCATCAACAAGATGGACAAGCTGGGGGCGGACTTCGAGTTCAGCTTCAACTCGATCATCAAGCGTCTGGGCGCCAACCCGGTGGCGGTGCAGCTGCCGATCGGGGCGGGCGACACGCTCGAGGGGATCATCGATCTGCTCACGATGCGGGCGTACTACTTCGAGGCCGACAGCCAGGGCGCGGTCGTGACCGAGCGCGACATCCCTGAGGACATGATGGAGAAGGCGAAGAAGTGGCGCCATGAGCTGATCGAGAAGGGCGTGGAGCTCGACGAGGAGCTGATGGAGCGGTACCTGGAGGTCGGCGAGGACTCGGTGACCGACGACGAGATCCGCAAGGCGATCCGCAAGGGCACGATCGCCCGCGAGGTCAACCCGGTCTTCTGCGGCTCGGCGCTCAAGAACATCGGCGTGCAGCGTCTGCTCGACGGCGTCATCGACTACCTGCCGAACCCGCAGGAGGTCCCGGAGGTCCAGGGAACGGACCCGAAGGACAAGGAGAAGGCCCTCACGCGTCCGCACGAGGACTCGGCGCCCTTCTCCGGCCTGGTCTTCAAGGTGGTCAACGACTCGCACGGTGACCTGACGTACGTCCGGGTGTACTCGGGCGTGCTGAAGAAGGGCACGCGGGTGATGAACCCGGGCAACGGGAAGCGTGAGATCGCCAGCCGCATCTTCGAGATGCACGCGAAGGACCGCCTGCCGCTGGACGAGGTGGGCGCGGGCAACATCGTGGCGGTCGTCGGCATCAAGGACTCGATGACGGGGGACACGCTCTGCTCGACGGACGACCCGATCGTGCTCGAGCGGATGGAGTTCCCCGAGCCGGTGATCAGCATGTCGATCGAGCCGAACACCGCGGACGACAAGCGGAAGCTGTCGGAGGCGCTGGTCACGATCCGTCGCGAGGATCCGTCGTTCCGCTCGGAGTACAACGAAGAGACGGGCCAGACGATCATCTCGGGCATGGGCGAGCTTCACCTGGAGATCATCAAGAACAAGCTGATCCGGGACATGAAGGTCGGCGTGCAGGTCGGCAAGCCGCGGGTGTCGTACCGCGAGGCGATCCAGGGTGCGGCCCAGAACTGCCGCGGCCTGTTCAAGAAGCAGACGGGTGGTCGCGGGCAGTTCGGCGACTGCACGATCAACATCATGCCCTTCACGAAGGAGCAGGCCGAGGAGGCCGGGCTCAAGTTCGACGACAACATCGCGTTCGAGAACAAGATCGTGGGCGGCGCCATCCCGAAGGAGTTCATCCCCTCGGTCGAGGCGGGTGTTCGCCAGACGGCCAAGAGTGGCGTGAGCGCGGGGTACCCGCTGATCAACGTCAAGGTCGAGCTGATCGACGGGAAGTACCACGACGTGGACTCGAGCCAGGTGGCGTTCGAGCAGGCGGGTCGCCTGGCGCTGCGTGAGGGCGTGAGCAAGGCGGGCAGCGTGCTGCTCGAGCCGATCATGAAGGTCGTCATTACGACGCCCGAGGAGTACCTGGGCAACGTGACGGGCGACCTGTCGAGCCGTCGGGGGATGATCCTGGACACCGAGGACCGCGGGATGGTCAAGGTGATCACCGCGGAGGTGCCGCTGAGCGAGATGTTCGGGTACACGACGGTGCTGCGTGGGCTCTCGCAGGGACGGGCGGCGAACGTGATGGAGTTCGAGGCGTACCGCCCAATGCCGGCGAACCTGCAGAAGGAAGTGATCGAGGCGGGCGCCTGACCCCCCGATTCCCCCGCAGAATCTGATAAAGGGCCCGGCCGGGAGACCCCCGGCCGGGCCCTGTTTCTTTTGGCGTCCGATAGGGCGGGGAGGGGAAGCGGAGAGGGCGGGCCGAACGGGGAGGTCGGCCAAAGTCGGGGCGGCGCCAGGCCGACAACCGGGGGTGGCCATGCCGGGTCGAGACGGCCCTAGGATGGGGGCCCAGCACCCACCCCGGAGACCTTCCGATGCCCGACAAGTATCAGACCGTCCTGCTCTTTGGCGCTCCCGGCGCGGGCAAGGGCACGCAGGGCAAGATCCTCGGGCAGATCCCCGGGTTCTTCCATCTGTCGTGCGGCGACGTGTTCCGGAACCTGGACATCCACTCGGACCTCGGGCGGATCTTCTATGAGTACTCGTCCAAGGGCGAACTTGTGCCCGACGACGTGACGGTGAAGATGTGGGCGGAGAACCTGCACGCGCAGACGGTGCTGAGCATCTACAAGCCGCACGACGATCTGCTGGTGCTCGACGGCATCCCGCGGACGGTGCGTCAGGCGCAGATCATCCGGGAGTACATCTCGGTTCTGGCGATCGTCCACCTGGTCTGCAAGGACAAGGACGCGATGGTCAAGCGGCTCCGCCGTCGGGCGCTCAAGGAGAACCGGGCGGACGACGCCCGGGAGGAGGTCATCCTCAACCGCTGGAAGGTGTACGAGGAGGAGACGGCGCCGGTCCTGGAGCAGTACCCCAGCGAGATCATCCACGAGGTGGACGCGATGGGATCGCCCGCGAGCGTCCTTGAGCACGTGCTGGAGGTCGTCGTTCCGGTGCAGGAAACCCACTTCAGCAACTCGCTGGGCGAGTGAGGGATCTGGCCCCCGGCCACCCCGAGACCGGCGGGCGGTAGACTGCGGGCATGAGAGCACGCCGCGCCTTCACCCTGATCGAGCTGCTGGTGGTCGTCGCGATCATCGCCCTGTTGATCGGCATTCTGCTCCCCGCGTTGGGGGCGGCGAGGGAATCGGCGAGGATCACGACCTGCGGATCCCGGCTGCAGCAGCTGGGCGTCGGGCTCACCATGTATCTGAACGACTACCCGCGGCAACTGCCGCAGGTGGTGGTCGGGGGTGAGACGGTCGTCGGCGCGCTCTTTGGGGGAAAGAAGGGCCAGCTCCCGTTTCTCGGGATCGACGAGTACGGGGCGGAGCGGCGACCGCTGAATGGGTATGTCTTCGATGGGTCGCCGCCGCCGGACAGCGATGAGAGCGTGTTCGAGATGGAGGTCTTCCGGTCCCCGCTGGACCGGGGCGCGGACAACGTGGGGCTGGACTTCCTGGGCATCTCTTCGACCGAGTCGATGTACGACCTGATCGGGTCGAGCTACACGCTCAACGACCATGCGCCGGATCTGGACCCGGCGGGCGACGCGTACCCGACGCTCGTGCCGGGGGGGCGAGGGGGGAAGATGCCCGTCGTGGTGACGCCCACCAAGACCTGGGTCATCGGGACGCACCCGATCTACAACTACGACTCGGGGATGGACTCGCAGATGCGTTGGTTCAAGGGTGACGAGATCAAGACCAACCTGCTCTTTCTCGACTCGCACGTGGAGATGTCGATCCGTGTGCCCGAGCCGGGGGCCGGCGAGGCCCCCCCGGCGACCACGGATGACTACACGTTCCTGCCGACGCCGAGCTGGCTGGAACGGTTCGGCGTCGTGGAGCCGTGATCACTAGGGACTTTGACGGCCGGGAGCGCCGACCTGGATGGTCCGGCTCACGTCGAGGTCGATGATCTGGTTGACGTATGGGGCGTTGACGGGAATCTGACGCCACCCGTAGAAGGCGGGCGAGTTGTAGGAACGCACGTCAACGGGCGGGATGAAATGCAGGGCGAAGGGGGCGACGCGGTGGAGTTCATCGTGCGTGCCGAAGTACTCCCAGGGGCGATCCAGAGGGAGCATGCGGCTGGACCGCGCGCGCAGGCGGGCGATGTCCACCGGGACCCAGGTCAGGGTCTGGCTGGCCTCGTCATAGAGGCAGAACTCGACCCATGAGCGGACCTCGCGGCTCTTGCGTTCGGGGTCCTCGTCCACGCCGATGACCGTGCGGGCGGGGAGCCCGGCGGCTCGGTAGACGGCGGCCAGCAGGCAGGCCATGTCGTGCGTGCTGCCCTTCCCGAGGAGGGCGGTCTGGGCGGCGCCCTGGAGTTCAACACCCTCGACAGCCGCCCCACCACCGATGCCGTAGGCTCGGTTGACACCGTCCCCGATCAGCTGGACGTGCTCCTGGACCTTGCCGGCGAGCCACTTGGCAAGGAGCACGGGGGAAATGGACTTGGGGTCCTTGCCCTCGGTCCAGAGGCGAACAAGATCGGCGACGGGGGGCTCGGGGTCCTGACGGGGGTTGACGAAGGCCTGGGCGCCGAAGGTCGAGCGGGCTTCATCGGGCCATTCACCCTTGGGCCAGGGGACCTTGAGGGCTTCGCGTTCGTCGAAGATGGTGTCCCAGCTGGTGACCTGATGGGTGTGGATGAGGCGGACGACCTGGGTGACGCCGGGGCCGGAGTCGTAGCGGGCGTACACCGCGCCGGCGTGGTAGGGGCCGATGAGCGTCGAGGTCGTGTCCACCCGTTCGTTGGCGACATAGAGCGTGCCCTCGTGGGTGTCGGGGCGCCAGAAGCTCGAGGCGCTGGAGCGGAGGACGGGGAAGATCATCGACATGCCGTCGAACCGGAAGCGGCTGCCGTCGTTCCCGTCGATTCCGAGCCAGAAGTTTGAATCGAGATGGAGCGTGATCTGGGCGCGGATGGTCCACTCGCGGCGTTTGACCAGACGCATGTATCGGCCGTTGACCTCCGGGGGGGCGGGGGCAGTGGACGCGTCGGATCGGGGCGAGCCGGACGCGGGCGCGGCGGCGGGCTGCTGGGCTCCGGCGGGTGATCCCGCGGCGATGAGCAGCGTGACGACGCCGGACAGAACACCGGCACGTGGCATGGGGCGTCTTGGCATGATGGACTCCGGGGCCCGGTGCGACCGGGGGATCGGTTCGGATCCCGTCGTGTCGCGGGGGCGGTGTTCCCGGGAGGTGGTCCCGGGGTGGCCTCCTCAGGGAGAGCCGTCCGATCGGGGGGGATCCTGACAGCTCCTCCGGGGGAAGTGGTGAACATACCATGCCTGCGGGCGCCCTGTCACCCGTCACCCCGGAGGATTCACGTGACCACCACGAGCATGCAGACGCGGATTGAGAAGGACTCCATGGGCGAGATGGAGGTGCCCGCTGACGTGCTCTACGGCGCTTCGACGCAGCGTGCGGTGCTGAACTTCCCGGTCTCGGGCCGGCGGGTGCCGGACGACATCATTCTGGCGTACGCCCGGGTCAAGGGGAGCGCCGCGTCGGTGAACGCAGCGTTGGGCAAGCTGGACCGGGAGCGGGCCGACGCGATCATGGGCGCCTGTCGCCAGATCCTGCATGGGCTCCCCGAGCAGGGAGGGCTGGGGCGCCATTTCCCGATCGACATCTTCCAGACCGGCTCGGGAACGAGCACGAACATGAACGTGAACGAGGTGGTCGCCAACCTCGTCTGCCTGGCCCGGGGCGCGGCGATCGGCTCGAGCAAGGATCCGGCGTATCTGGAGGCGGGGGGCGTCCACCCCAACGACCACGTGAACATGGGGCAGTCGTCGAACGACACGTTCCCGACGGCGATGCACGTGGCCGCGGCGACCGCGATCAAGAATGACCTGCTGCCCGCGGTGGACCGGCTGGCGAAGACGCTTGAAGCGAAGGCCGAGGCGTGGGACGGCATCGTCAAGATCGGGCGGACGCACCTCCAGGATGCGACGCCGATCCGGCTGGGACAGGAGTTCGGAGGATTCGCGGCGCAGATGCGCCACGGGGAGGAGCGGCTGCACCGGGCCCTGCGCACACTCGGGGAGTTGGCGCTGGGGGGGACGGCGGTGGGCACGGGGATCAACACCCACCCGGAGTTCGGGTCGCGGGTGGCGGCGGAACTCACCGAGGAGACGGGGATTCACTTCCGGGAGGCGGCCAATCACTTTGAGGCCCAGCACGCGAAGGACGGCGTGGTCGAGGCGAGCGGGCACCTGAAGACGATCGCGGTGAGCCTGAGCAAGATCGCGGGCGACATCCGGCTGATGGGATGCGGGCCGCGATGCGGGATCGGGGAGTTGAAGCTGCCCGCGGTTCAGCCGGGCTCGAGCATCATGCCCGGGAAGGTCAACCCGGTGATCTGCGAGTCCGCGGTGATGGTCTGCTGCCAGGTGATTGGCAACGACCAGGCGATCACGACGGGAGGACTGGGCGGGGTCGGGTCGATCCTGGACCTGAACGTGGCGATGCCGATGATGGCGGCCAACCTGCAGGATTCGATCCATCTGCTGGCGGGGGCGTGCCGCATGATGTGCGACAACCTGCTGGCCGAGCTGGAGCCGGACGAGGAGCGGTGCAAGAGCCTGATTGAGGGGTCGCTGGCGATGTGCACGTCGCTGGTGCCGGCCATCGGGTACGACCGGTCGGCGGCGTTGGCCTACCAGGCGTACCGGGAGGGTCGGACGGTCCGGGAGGTGGCGATCTCAGAGCAGGTGCTTTCTCCCGAGGAGCTGGATCGGCTGCTGGACCCCCGATCGATGACGGAGCCGGGGCTGGCGTAGCTTGCCCCGTTTTCCACGTGTCCGGTTATCAAATCGTGCTCCATGGAGCGGAACTGGGAACCGGAGGAAAGGTGGGTCGCTATAGAATGGCGTCCGGAGTGACAGAATCCCGATGAGACCGTGCCCGACCCGCCCGGGTCACCCTTGCGAGGGAGCAAGGAGAGGGGACGAGGCTCGACGGCGCCCCCTAGGGGTTGCTAAGGTAGAGGGGATTCACCGCGAGACGCCGAGCGAGGCGATCCCGGAATCCAAACAGCTCTTTCTGAGGCGTGAATACCCCTCTTAAGAGCGGAAGATCCCTGCAGAGCTCGTGGGTGTTGAACAAGGAAAGGCCGCGATCATGGGAACGACTCAAACGCTGGCGGTGACAGGTCTTGTGATGGCTGCGTTCGCGGGCCAGGCGTCCGCGCAGTTCAGGTACACGAGCGATGTGCCGCATCCCCCGATGCGGGCAGGCGTCGCGGCGCCGCAGTTCTGGGATCCGGACCTCGGCAAGTGGTGGACGTGCACGGCGAGCCGCGTCCCTGCGAACCAGCGTGCCAACATCGCTGAGGCGAATGCATGGAGTATTGTGCAGGACTCGGCGGACTGCTTCCCGGGGACCACGATTATCGTGCCGTTCCGGGTGGTGGACGAGACCTGGTTCGAGCTGGACGACGACGGGAACGCGATCGACCCGGACTACCTCCCCCCCGAGGAGGACATGGACGGGAACGAGGAGGACGTCTGTCTTCGGATGAACCCGATCGAAATCCTCGTTGAGGACATGGTCGTCGAGGAAGAGAACTACCCGATCATTTACGAAGCGATGACGGTGATCGAGGAGCTTTGCGGGGTGACGTTCGTGCCCCGGGATCCGTACAACCCCGACCCGTGCTTCCCGGACGCGGACCCGCTGGACCCGATGAGCGTGCAGCAGCCGTGGATCCGCATCCAGCAGTCCACGGACGAGTGCGCCCCGTTCCAGGCGCTGACCGGAAACTTCGCGGACGGTGTGGGCATGCCCGAGGGCGGCGCCCGCATGATCGTGATGGAGGATTGGTCGGTTTCGGTCATGGTGCACGAACTGATGCACGCGCTGGGCTTCTTCCACGAGCACCAGCGTGCCGACCGCGACACGTACGTGACCGTCCATGAGGAGCACATCGTGCCCAGCGCGCTGGATCAGTTCACGATCGCGGGCGCGGATCCGCTGAACCAGTTCGGCGATTACGACTTTGAGTCGATCATGCACTACGGTCGGTACGCGTTCTCCTTCAACACCGAGGTGGTGATCGACGTCAACCCGCCGTACGAGGATCTGGGCCCGGAGCCCGGGTACGAGTTCACGATCGGCAACTTCGCTCGCCCGAGCGTCACCGACCGGCTTGCTCTGCAGCACCTGTACGGTCAGTCGCTGCTCTTCTCCGAGGACCCGTGTCTGGCCGCGGACATGGATAGCAACCTGCAGGTCAGCATCACGGACCTGCTGCTGTTCATCGCCGCCTGGTCCTCGGGAGACCCGATCGCGGACTGGAACACGGACGGCGTCGTCAACGATCAGGACCTGCTTGCCTACCTGATGTCCTTCGCAGAGGCGTCGAACTGTGGCCCGACGCCGCCTCGCCCGGTCAGCCCTGAGCAGAACACGTTCCAGCGTCCTGGCTGATGCGACCGGCCCATACTTTACGAGAACACTCCAAGCGCGCCAGCGCGCGAAGGAAGACAGCTATGCAGAAGTCAATGAAGTACCTCGTGCCCGCGGCATCGCTCCTGATGAGTTGCGGCATCGCGATGTCGGGCGAGCCGGTCCGGAGCGGGGGCCAGGCCGGAGCATCGTCGGTCTCGACGATTCACAGCATCGACCAGCAGGCCTGGGCGGCGGTCCGGGATTCGATCTCCGACTCGTTCGCCACGCCGGAGGGGCTCGACGCCCTGCGTGAGCGGATCCGCGAGAAGGTGGAGTTCCTGAGTCCGGAGGCGCAGGAGCGGGCGATCCAGCAGACGCTGGGCGCGCTGAACTTCCTGGCGATGGACCTGGAGGTGGGCGAGGCCCGCGCGTTCCCGCCGACGCCCCTCGATTCGTGCCACACCCCGGCGCCCGACACCGAGAGCCGGGCGTTCGTGACCCCGCGCGTCTGGCCGGACGGGGACATCTACTACCGCTTCTCCGACTTCATCGTCGATACGTTCGAAGACCCGCCCGAGCCGGACGATGACGACCCGAACGCGTTCAACGCCCTCGAGTCGATCCCCAACGTGCTCGCGGCGTTCCTCGCGATCGAGGCCCAGACCCCGCTGCGGTTCATCGGCTACGACCCGAGCGTTCACGGTCCGGGGCACGTGGAGATCGAGTCCAACGGCCCGGACGGCGGATGCTTCAACGTGGCGACGGTCGGGTTCACCGGCGGCCAGAACACGATCAACATCTGCGCCTGGAACAGCCTGACCGTCGTCGTTCACGAGATCGGTCACTGCATCGGCTTCTTCCATGAGCATCAGCGTCCGGACCGGAACGACTTCATCGAGATCAAAGAGGAGAACATCTCCCCGGTGGGCGATGGCTTCCCGGGGGGACCGCTGGGCGCCGGGGAGTTTGTCACGCTTCCGTTCACGGGCCTGATGGTTGGCCCGTACGACCTGCTGTCGGTCATGCACTACCCGCAGTTTGCGGGCTCGATCCTTCCGGGAGACCTCCCGGTGATCTGTGTGCTGCCGCCCAACGAGGCTCTGCAGGACGTGGTCGGGACCGTGTCGTTCTTCAGCGACCGGGACATCGCGGCGATCAACTCGCTCTACGGCGACGACAACATCTGGACGTGGGATCCGACGTCGCTCTGCCCAACCGACGTGGATAACAACCAGATCGTCGAGGTCGCGGACATCCTGCTGTTTATGGACTTGCTCCGTGCCCAGAATGTCTTTGCCGATCTGAACTCGGACGGTCGCTGGGACCTGCTGGACTTCAACATCTTCATGAACCGGTGGCAGCCGGGCTTCTGTGATCCCGATGACCCGATCAACCCGTTCGGGCGCCCGACGGGCGTGATCCCGGGCTGACCCCCCCACTCATCTGAATCGACACGGCGGACGGCCCAGGGCCGTCCGCCTTTCTTTTTGGGTGGAGGTGCTCCGACTCGCCCCCTCCCCCCCGTTTGGACTGGACTGGCGTGGCCACTCCTCAGCCGACGGCCGAATCGGGTATCACTTCCTCATGGAACCCGATCGCCCATTCCGCGCCTCTGAAGCGTTCCGGCGATTGGAGGCCGCCTGGGCGGCGGTCGAGCCGGGCGAAGGGGCCGGGGCTGCGGATATCCGCCCCGCGCTCGAGGCGTGCGTTTCCGACGCGGAGCGTCGAGAGATTGTCCGAAGCGACGCCCGGCGGCGCTGGGCGGCGGGGCTGGACGCGTCGGTGGAGCACTACGCCCGGGTCCTTTCGGCGCTGGCGCCGGATTCCGATGTCGCGGTGATGCTTATCGCGTTGGAGTTGGCCGAAGGGCCGGGGGCGGGCGCCGACGAGGCTGTGGAGGCGGTTCGGCGGCGTCTGGGGGAGGCATGGGCCCCCGCGTTCCTCGCAGCCCGGGCGGAGGTGGAGAGTCGCGCTGGGCCGGAACCGGAAAACGACGACTTCGGGCGGTATGTGATCCACAGCACGCTGGGCGAGGGCGGGTTCGGGGTGGTCTATCTGGCTGAGCGGCGGGAGGGGTACCGCCAGCGGGTGGCGCTCAAGGTGCTCAAGAAGGGGATGGACAGCCGGCGGGTGCTGGCCCGCTTCGAGGCCGAACGTCAGGCACTGGCGCAGATGGACCATCCCGGGGTGGCGCGGATTCTCGACGCTGGCGTGAGCCGGGGGGGAGCCCCCTACTTCGTGATGGAGTACGTGCGCGGGGAGCCGGTCACGAACTATTGCGATCGGCACCGGCTGGGCACCCGCCGCCGGCTGGAGCTGTTCCGGCAGGTGTGCGAGGCGGTGCAGCACGCCCACCAACGGGGCGTGATTCACCGTGACATCAAGCCGGGCAACGTGCTGGTCACCATCATCTTCGATCGCCCGATCGTCAAGATCATCGACTTCGGCGTTGCGAAGGCGATCGAAGCGAGACTCGGGGATGAGACGGTGATCACCGAGCAGGGACAGATCCTCGGCACCCCGGAGTACATGAGCCCCGAGCAGGCGGAGATGGGGGCGTTGGACATCGACACGAGGACGGATGTGTACTCGCTGGGCGTGCTGCTCTACGAGCTTCTCGTTGGGGTGCGTCCGTTCAACCTTCGCCAGCGGGCCATGCTGGAGATGCAGCGGATCATCCGCGAGGAGGACCCGCCCCGTCCCAGCACGCAGCTGTCGAGCCTGGGCGAGACGGCGCAGGAGATCGCCTCACGAAGAGCCACGACGCTCGCGGCGCTCCGGGGTGAGCTGCACCGGGAGTTGGAGTGGATCCCGCTCAAGGCCATGCGGAAGGACCGGACCGAGCGGTACCGGACGCCGATGGATCTGAGTGACGACATCGGCGCGTATCTCGACGGACGCCCACTGGAGGCGGGGCCGGAGTCGGGGTGGTATCGCGCCCGGAAGTTTCTTCGCCGGAACCGGACGGGGGTTGTGTCGGCGGCCCTGCTCGGCCTGGTCCTAATGGCGGCGACGGCGTTCAGCTCGTGGCAGGCGGTTCGGGCGACGCGGGCGCAGGCGCGCGAACGGGAACAGCGTCGCGTGCTCGAGCGGGTGGACGCGTTTGTGAACGATGATCTGCTCGCCGTGGAGACCGGGGGGGATCCGGGAGGGGGGAGCACCTTCCGGGCGGCGGCGTACCCGCTCTCCGAGGTCTACGAAGCGGTGATCCGGGGCGAGCGTCTCAAACGGCTGGACCACGAGGCGCCGAGGGTGGCGGCCCGCATCCGACGGACGATCGGGCTGGGTCTAGAGCGGCTCGGGGATCTGCCCGCGGCGCAGACCCAGTTGACCGGGGCGTTGGAGGTCATCGATCGGGTGCGTCCGTCCCTGGAGGGCGCCGCTGCGGATGACATGGACCGGCTCGGGTTCGAGATCCGGACCGCCCAGGCCCGGCTGCGGTGGCGCCTCGAGGGTGACGCTCGGAGCGCGGTGACCGACCTTGAAGGGTTGGTCGCGGAGGCCGGGGAGCGGTTCGGGGAGCAGAGCCGGGTGGTCCCTGAAGTGCGGGGCGAACTGGCCAACGCCCGGATGCACGCGGGCGACCATGAGGGCGCTCTGCGGGAGTACGATCGGGCGATCGGCGCGCTGCGCACGATGACGGATCCCGATGACCCGGCGCTGCTCATCGCGGCCTACAACCGCGCCCTGGTGATGAACCGCTTGCGCCGCTTCGACCAGGCCCTGGTGGAGCACCGCAGGGTGCTGTCGGATCGTGAGCGTGTTCTCGGGGCGAGGCACATCGCCACCCTCAACTCCCTGACCGAGGTCGGGTTCACGCTCAATCAACTCAACCGGCTCGACGAAGCTCGCGCGGTGTACGACCGGCTGCTCCCCGCCTTGGAGGAGGTGCTCGGCGCCGGGCACTGGCGAACCCTGCAAGCGCGCGCAAACCGGGGGCTGCTGCTTGAGAAGCTCGGTGAGCCGGAACGGGCGGCGGCGGAGTTCCGCCTGGCCCTGGAAGGGGTTGAGCAGACGATCCGGACGGAGGGGTATCGATCCTCGGCTCGGTGGGGCCCGGGGAGCGATGACACGCTGACCGTCTCCCGGTGGCTCGTGCGGACGCTGGCGAGCGCCGGGCGGTGTGTCGAGGCCCGGCGGGTGTACGAGGAGTGCCTCGATCTGGCGGTGCGGGCGGGCGCCGGCGAGTCGGCCACCTTCGAGCGGTTCCGCGTGGAGGGGGAAGCGGCCCTGTGCGACGCGCCGAAGCCCGATTGAGGGTGGCCGACTCGCCGGCGCCCGCCCGCACCGCCAGATCGAGGCACTCCTCGTACACCCGCCGGGCCTC
>MRWG01001565.1_pt1 | contig 14155 bp, 13 predicted proteins | sample 1013341 | NCBI WGS metagenome assembly MRWG01 (sample SAMN06117577, study PRJNA244670) | biofilm metagenome | biome: Water; feature: Cathode Biofilm; material: Biofilm; isolation source: microbial consortium enriched at the cathode of a solar microbial fuel cell | place: USA: District of Columbia ... | reverse complement strand
CCCACCACCGCATAACTCCATAACTTCATAACTCCATAACTTCATAACTCCATAACTTCATAACTCCATAACACCCTCACCGCATCACAAACTGCGGCAGCTTGGACAGGTTCTTGGCCAGCAGCACCCAGAGGGGAAAGGGCAGGCCGTTGCCGCGGATGGCCTGCAGGTCTTCCCGGCTTTTACGGAAGATGTTCTTCAGGCTGCGGTTGCTGGTACCCCCTACCCGCATGAGGGTGACCACCTCGGGCAGGTAGGCAAAACGCAGCTGCTCGTCTTTCAGGACCCGGAGCATAAAATCGTAGTCGGCAGAGATGTGGTACCCCAGGTTAAACCACCCGTGTTTTTCGTACACCGCCTTTTTGAGGAAGAAGGTGGGGTGGGCGGGCATCCAGCCCTGATGCAGCCGCCGGGGGCGGAAGGGACTGCTTTTCCAGTAGCGGATGATTTTCCCGGGATGCTGCTTGTCTACATACAACAGGTCTCCGTACACCCCGTCGGCCCCGGTGTTCTGGAACCGTTGTACGATGCGGGAGGCGGTTTGGGGGTGGGCCAGGAAATCATCGGCATGCACAAAGCCCAGCACCTCGCCCGTGGCCAGGCGGACGCCTTTGTTGAGGGCATCGTAGATCCCGAAGTCCGGCTCCGACACAAAGCGGATACGGGGGTCTTCTTGTTGGTAGCGCGCCAGCAGCGCGGCCGTGCCATCGGTAGAGCCCCCGTCTACCACCCAATATTCCAGGTGGGGGTAGTCTTGTGCCAGTACAGATTGCATACAATTTTCAAGCGTGGCCACACTGTTATAGGTGACGGTGATGATCGTCAGTTTCATAGAAATGATACCCTTTATTAAATTCTTACCAGGTTTTAATCTAAAAAACCTTGTTTTTCGTGATTGAAGATCAATGCTGCCAGAAGTCTTTGTCCGGCGGCGTTGTAATGGATGTTGTCGCGAAAGTGCCGGGCATTCAAGCCACTATCCAGGTCGCTGATTACCGGAATTTTATTTTGTTCCATGTAATCCAAAATCGCCTCCCCCTGTGCATTATAGGCACCTGTCACCAATTCGGACTGCTCCGCATGCAGGTATACCACCAGGGGGAGATCGTGCTTACTGCTGTATTCCACGAATCTCTGAAACCCGGGGTTAAAGGCCGAAGAATCCATTTTCTTATTGATACCCAGGATGTTGCTGTCCCTGGCTGAAAACCCCAACCGGGGCAATAGGTAGCGGTCCCACAATTCCAACAGGGCGGAGGCGTACTGCCTGTCCGGAAAACTCTTGTCGATTCCAACCACCGGTTGGAAGTCCATGGTATCGAAAGCATCGTGGGAACTGACGATCAAATAGATTTTTTTAGCTCCGAAATTCCCATGTTGTTGAAGGTAGGCAAAGCAATTGTCGGGACCCCAGCTACCGGCAGACACATTCAGGAATTGTACTTGTTGTCCGTACAATTCGGAAAGTTCAGTTGACAAAAGCGATGTTGCTAGGGAATCCTGATCGGTGAGTACCCCCCCGTTCAGCACTGAGTCTCCAAATCCCAGTATCACCATTTGGGTCGTATCCGGTTCGCGGCTCCGCATGGAATAGGAATTGTAATAGATATGATTCCTAAATCGAAATCGTTCCTGCCCGGGTTGTGGGATATATTCGTACCTGGGATTCGATTGGATGAGCACGGTGTCGCAAAACCCAAAATACCCCCTGAGGAATCCTTCTGTGGCCTGGGCTAAAAGGAGAATTCCCGATACAAAATAGATTCCTCTTTTGGCCAATTTTCGTTTATTCATGTTTTTTCAATAAGGAAACCACCTGTTTAATCTCCTATTTGCCGCTTCCGTACTTTTGTAGCAGGATTCCCCTGGTAGATCCCATAGGCTTCCAGGTGGTGGGTGGCTACGGACCCCACCCCCAAAATGGCATGGGTGCGCACCGTCACATTAGGACATACGGTAGCTTTGGCACCGACCCAGCAGCCCTCCTCCAGGGTAATGGGCCCGGTAATAAGATCGAAACTCCGCTTCTTGTAATTGTGATTCCCGCAGAGCAGCATGGCCCCCTGGGAAATACAGACGTTATTGCCCACGGACACCTGCGCCAGGTTGTCGATCCAGGCCCCTTCGCCGATCCAGACATGGGCCCCGATCGACAAATACCAGGGGTATTTGATGTTCACCCCGGGCTTAATCAGTACCGGGCCCACGACGCGCGCCCCGAATAGCCTGAGAAGCCATGTTTTCAATATGCTTGGCCAGGGCATAGCGGTGTTGAAAAAAAAGGCATTGCAGCCATACCAAAGGAGTCGCTTTGGCCATGGCCCTGGCTGGTAGTGGGCATTGTCATAGGAGCCCAGCGTAACAGCGTTTTCCCTATACCGGGTTGGCTTGGTCATCCTGTAGGATTAATGGGGTTTTGCCGTTAACGGCTTCGATACTGCGTACCTCCAGGGCCTGAATCGATATTTCATGATTCGCTTCGGCCGCCAGGTTTTGTACCACCGCGTTGACGACCGGCAAGACGCTCTTTCCATTCATGGGCACATAACGCAACGCCACCGAATAGTCTTCTTGTTGTCCCAGTTGATAGGATTTGACCGCGTTAGGGTACTGGTCAAACAAAGCGGCCAGAAAATCTGCATAGATAGCTTTTCCCGATGGGGTACGAATCACATCCGTCCGCCTTCCCTTGACGGCATCCATGCGTTTGAGCCCTACGCCACAAGCACAGCGTTCCGGGAGCAGGCGCCCGTAATCCCCGATCTCATAGCGGATCAACGGGAAGGCCCTGTTGTGCAAATCCGTGATAACGATCTTGCCCCAGCTCCCCTCTGGCAGGGGGGCATTCCGTTCATCCAGTACCTCAATGTAGACTACATCTTCCATAATATGCAAGCCATCATGCCTGCCGCACTCTGCCGCCATATAAAAGCTTTCCGTAGCTCCATATTGGTCATATACAGGCGCCCCAAAAGCAGCTTCGATTGCATATCGCTTTTGGTCGGACAAAGGGCCGGCTGTTACCCAGATGGCTTTAGGTTCGGGTACTATTTGTTCATTTTCCAGAATATAAACTGCCAACTTGTAGATTAAATCTACGTACCCTTGTAACAGAACCGGACGGACCTTTCTGCACTTGGCTATAAATTGGTCCATTTCAGTGGGCGTTGGTTCCGGACTTTGCAGGAAAACCCGACGTGTGGGCCACCACAGCAGGTGGTTCAGCCAATATCTGAGTCGTGGCTGGGGTGTGCGGTGGACAAAGGCCTGGTCCTCCCAGGGCTGCACCCCCCACCAGCCCATCAGCCGCCATTGCAGGGGCGTAAGCGGTACCCGTTGGTCCTGCAGGACCGAGAGGGGCGGCCCGGTAGTGCCCGAAGTAGTGAGTTTTTTCACCTTTGGGCCGGCCACATCCCCGGCCCGGACCCGCTCAAAATGCCCCCGTAGGTCTTCCCGGGTGATGACCGGGAGCTTTTGGAAACCCGCCTCCGATCCCGGTACTTGGAGCCCCGCATACCGCTCCCAGTAAAAGGGGCTATGTTCCCGGGCATGGGCCACCAGCTCCCGCCGTTTTTGGAAATTGTAGGCGGGCAGGTCCGGCTGCCGCATCCGCTCCAGGGCCGCCTGATGGGCCTTGTAAATCCCGGGCCGCAGCCAGCGGGTCTTCAATTGAAAAAAGAATCGTTTCAAAGGGTAGGTTGTTCGGTAATCGTGAAAAGGAATACTGGTTAAGGGGTGGCCCCATTGAGGACAAAAGCGGGTTGGGGGCCCTGCCCCAGCAGCCAGTCGTACACCTGTTGCATCTGCCGGGCCACGGAAGCCATGCTGTAGTTGTGTTCCACCAGTTGCCGGCCCTTATGGCCCATGTCGCGCAAAACGGGTTCCGGCAGGGCCATGGCCGCTTGCAGGCAGGCTTGCAGGGCGGGCAGGCCGGTGGGGATCCACCAGCCGCAGTGGTGTTTCTCCAGGTCTTCCCAGGGCGCCCCCCGGGTGGTGATCACCGGGGTGCCGCAGGCCAGGGCCTCGGCCACCACGATCCCGAAGTTCTCGCTATAGGTGGGCAGCACAAAGAGGCTGGCCTCCTGGTAGGCATTCACTTTCGCTTCCCCGTACAGGGGGCCCATAAATGTTACCGTCTCCCCGCAACCCAGCGCCGCCGCCACCCGCTGTAGTTGCTTTACATAGGTTTCCTCCCCGTTCCCCGCGATGCGCAATTCCCATGCCTTTGCCATGTTTTGCGGCAATCCCGCCCAGGCCTGCAGCAGCAACTCCAGCCCCTTTTTGGGGTGCAGGCGGGAGAGGAAGAGCAGCTGCCGTTTGCCCACGGGGGCCCGGCTGTCTTTCAGGGGGAACTCCTCCAGCGGGATGCCGTTGGGGATGACGGCGATGGGGTTGTGCAGGCCCAGGGCCCGCAGGTTCGCCGCCTCCATGGGGGCGGTGGCGTGCAGGCAGGCAGCCCCTGCCAGGTCTTTGTGCTGGTACAGCAACAGGGCCACTTGTTTTTTCAGGTGCTTTTGACGGAGCGACCAGGGTTCCAGCATCCCACGAGGGCTAATAATATAGGGTTTACTTCTGTAATTGGCCACAACCGCCATTTGATGTACAGACGGATGCCATATTCCATGGCCGTGAAATAAGTCGAACGGATTATCTATGAGCCATCTCTTTAACTGGACAGAAAATCCTAACAATCCCTTTTTACTAAATTTCAAATTATCGGAAATAGGACCGGCACCTTCTGAGATGACCGGATTGGGGGAATGCATACATCCTAATTTAGTCACATACCTATTATCCAGGACCATTTCCTTATAAAGACCCGTTACACTAATGGCAGGGCCACCTTCTTTCTGGTCAATAGAGCGCGTAATATGGGCTATCATCAATATTAGATTTTTAAATGAACGCAGGAAAAGATTTGTTTAGCGGATAGTATCTGTTTGATGCAAGATTTCCCTGGACAACTTATACCCATGAGAAAACAAAACAAGAAACAAATTAGGGCAAAAGGCTTTTAGAAGGCGACCACCGCTTTTTGACAACAACCAACAAATACCCCATATGAAAGTCATGCCCTAAACGGTAATAATTTAAACCTCCCTTAGGATATACCTTGGCTTACCCCGGTCACTCAGGATTTTATCCAGATACACTAAATCTACTTTTATTTTATCGCAGAATTTATCCGACAACAACTGCTGAACCCGTAGTATTTCATATTCATACGCAGGGTGGTTATAATTGGGAACCACCCTTAACACAACATCGAGACTTTTCTTTTGTATCAATTGAAAACCATTGGTAGCATTGGGGTATTCGTCAAATATTGTTGTCAAATAGGAAGCATCAATCTTACCAACTCCCGGAATTTCGATGGAATCGCCCTTTCTTCCTTTAACTTCACGTATGGCTAACAGGTTAATATCGGATTCATAGTCTGTTGCAAAACTGGTTCGATCCCCCAATTCATATCGGATTAGGGGAAATGAATAGTTTAATAGATCTGTGATTATTAAATCACCTTCCCCACTGTCATCCTGGTTAATAATTTCTATGTACCTGCCTTCCTGATTCACAAAAAGTGGGGAATCTTTTGATTGCTGGGCTGCTATCCACGGAATTTCTGAACTTCCGTATTCATTGAATAATGGTGCACGGAATACCTCCTCGATGACTTCACGCTGGTAAGGCATCAGAGGGGCGCTGGTTACCCATACTGCTTTGGGTTGGTGTATTTTTACCTTATTTTCATTCAGATAGAGGGCAAACTCATATACTGAACCTACATATCCCTGGATAAGTTTTGGTTGATGCTTGTTGATCTTATTTACTATGAAGCCAAAGTGCTCCTGATTTAAGGTTGTTGCATCGAAACGAAGTTTTTTCGTCGGCCACCATAATACGCAATTCAACAGGGAATACAATTTTGTTTTTTGAGGCATACGCCATAGGTAGGCTCCATCATCCCAGGGGTTAATGCCCCACCACTTTAAATATCGCCAGGCAAATGCTTCCACAGGATTTCGCTTATCATGGAAAAAGGCCATTGGGATACCCGTGGAGCCTCCTGTGGCCCCCTTAAGTAGAAATTTGCTAGACTCCGGCACGGTCAGGATATCAACTAAGCAGGCCTTCACCTCTTTTTTGGTGAGGACGGGAATCCTGACTAGATCATTCGGTGTTTTTATTGAATCTAAATCGAGTCCTGCAGCATCATACTTCGCTTTATAGAAGGAAGAATTCTCATATGCATGGTGTAATATCCTGACAAAACGATTAAAACTCAACTGTAGTAGTTCCTCTTGGGAAATCTTCCGGGGCCCACAAATGTTTTTGTAGTACGCAAAGACACCTCCCTTATAAAAATGAAATTTGAATAGAAAGAAGTACTTCCTAAAATACTCCTTCATCTTGATTGGTTTATATGATAAATTAGAATGGTGCGAGAGGTGATTACTATTCGGATTATTTCCAAATGAGTGTTTTTTTCAAACTTAGTTTTAAATACGTAGTATCAATTTTTAGGGAAGGATACTAATCCCTTAGCAGTATTTCAAATGATTTTTAATTCCCCATCGCATATTTAATAGCCTCATGAAAACCGTAAGCCATTTTATCAATATTAAATCGCGTATTGACAGTTTTAATAGTTTCTTTGGAAATGGAATTCAAAAGGCTTGGATTTTTCAGCAAATACTCAATTTTTTGGGCGAGGTCAAAATAGTCACCCGAGTTATAGAGCAATCCATTTTTATTTGGGTTAAGTGCCCATATCTCTGGATTATGACTTTTTAAATTGTTATCCGTTATTACCGGTAAGCCATACCCAAAAGCATGCATGATACTTAATCCTATATTAGCCGGGTAACAAAATATTTTGGAGGAGAGCATCCATGGCGCTATTTCTATTTCATTATAGATAGCCCCACACCAAATGATTTTGTTTTGTAATCCAATCTCTCGTGCTAAAGCTTTTAATTTAACCTCGTAAGCACCACCACTGCCAATAATAATAAGCTTGATATTGTCGACCTTTTGGGAAAGGACGTGCAGGGCATTGATCAAGGTTTCCAATTTGTTATCAGGATATAACCTGCCGACATAAATAAGGTTTTGCGTATGCGTTAATTTGAATTTTTTACGAAAGCATTCCAATTCTCCAGGATTGTCTATCCAGTATTTTTTAGCCATTCGTATTTCATCCTGATCGATGGCATTTGGCGCTATAAATACCCTATCTCGAAAAAAAGAACCTCGTTTATAAATCTCTGCCGTATGGTAATCATAAAGCAATATAGCCTTAGAGAACAGTATAGGAAAATCGCGAAGTCTTTTTTTAAAAATCCTTTCATGCTTTGAATAACCATGACCCCAAAGTATAATAGGTTTTCTTCTTGCCATTGCTATAATCAGGGCAATCCATAATGTAAAGTATTGTATATCCCAAGAAAGAATTATGACATCACAGCGAGAACATACTGCAGAAATTTGTGCCTTATGCCATTTGAGATTTTTTCCTAGAAACTTGAATTTATAATATTTGCTATAATGTAAGTTACAGCCTTCTGGCAACGAGGAAGGCACCTCGTCATTACCATAATAAATATTAAGATTGTAACTACAGGCCAGTTTTTCCAATAAAGATTTGCGATAGGTTGCAAGCGTTGGTTGCTGGATTGCAAGAGTAATCATCAGCTTTTATTAAAGTTTTTTTTGGATAAAAAGTGAATTTTCCTCCAACAATATTGACAGTTGTAATTATTTCGCAGCCCAAATTTGCCCTACTGTAGAATATGTGTTCTTCACATTCCAAAATAACATATAGTTTGGGATCAAAACTTGTTGCACAATTATATAAAGCATTTGATGGGATTAGAGAATGTAGATCCAGAAAGTAAGGGCCTACTATATAATAGATTAATTAATTGTCAATTAAAGTATGCCATTTTTTGATTTTTCTCTTTAATAAGCTTTCCCTGTTTACCTCGATTTGAATAATGGATAGCAAAAGCCATAAGTAAAAGAATAACATTGCCCCAGATGAGAAAATATAGCCTTCAATAAAAAGGTGCACCATAAAAAACACTAACAGTCCACCAAGCAATGCCCGGCTATTATTCTGGAATGAAATTTTTGTTGGCAGACAGAATTTGGCATACTTTAAAAAGATTAATACTACTAAGAAAAAACCTACTATACCCGTCATTGAAAGGACCGCCAGCCAGGAAGAACCTGGCTCCACCTTGCCATTGTTCCGGTCGAACTTATTGGAAATCTTGGTATCTACACTGGAAAATCCAATACCAATCAAAGGAGAGGATTTGAACTCTCTTAGGCGGTTATTCCATAAATCATCCCGGGAAGCAGAGAAACTTTCGTGTTTCTCCGCATACTCCATTTTACTGACAATATGCGCTGTGTACTCCTGCCATAAAGGGAAAGTGAAATACAACATTCCAGAGATGATCACGAAAATCTTGACGAATTGAATTTTCGAGTTAGCGTTTAGAAAGAGAAAAATTACCAATCCCAGGACAAGCGCCACAATGGCTCCACGTGAGCCGGCAGCCACGACATTAATAAACGATGCCAGGATGACGAATGCGCTGGTTAACGTCAATAACCTATTGCGCTTTGTCATCAGCTGATACAATCCATATAACAGAGCTATTGCCGCGACAGGTCCCATCACCATGGAATGTACCATAATACCTGAGAATCCGCTGCGATTATGGGCCCACGATTGATTGGTTAACAAGCTTAGGAATGAAACCACCGAAAGGATACAGAAAATTAGATTTATTGTCCTAAAAAGCCCAAGTCGATAATTACTCAAGAGCCTGGACTTGATCCAGGGACCGACCAAGCCTACTATGATCATGAATCCCACGAAACGTTCATAAGGCTTAAAGAAACTGGGGATATCGTTTACGCAGATACTTAATAATATCACAGCCAATAGCAGTGAAATAAGGTAATCCAATTGCATGATAGGATGTAGAACGATCAGTATTATCAATGCTATCAGGCTTACCAAGTATATAAGGACTTGGGGGGGAATTCCAAAATATGGATTTAGGTTGTTTACGATCAAAGTGAGACCCACCAACCAAACCAGTATAAATATTATTGTGGATTCGGTACTAGACCCATTCATCGAACTTTTTATGATATTTTTATTGTTCCCTGACAGTACCATTTTTTAATTGTTCTTGCTGGAACTCCCGCAACACGGGTATAAGGCACAACATCTTTGGTTACCACACTGCCTGCAGCTACATGCGCCATTTCTCCAACCACTTTTACAGGTAAAATAATCGACATGGTAGAAATAGCACTCCCCTTTTCGATTAATATATTGCTTGATGTTCCTTTACCTTCAATGCAATTGCCTTCCGGAGTAATCTCATGAAAACCTGTGACGATTACCACACGCATACCGATCTTAGCATAATCATGGATTATTATATTGCTCCCTTGGTTACAAGAAAGTACGGCCTCCTATCCGATCCATGTATGTACCCCAATCTGGATTCTACCAAGGCAATATATTCTGGCTGAAGAGCTAATTTGGGCGTTCTCCCTTATTTCACATCCAAGCAACCTATACAAATTCCTTTTAAAAACAAATGCCCGGGTTTCAGGTAAACACTTGACGATATTGGGAATCAAATAGCGTAATAGACCATTCATATATTTGTTAATTTGTGATAAACCTTTATTAATACCACATAAAAAATTGCTTGTCCCATTAGGCTACTTACTGCAAATGACATGGCAGCTGGGTAATATCGATACTGAACCAATGTAAACGTCAATAGCAATATGATTATGTCACGTAGGACCCTAATGCCAAACATTTGCCAGTTTTTATTAATTGACATAAAGGCCTGCGCATACACATTGGACAAACTCAAAAATATCGTTGTAAACACGGAGATAGGCAAAATGTTCTCCAGTTCTCCCCTATAGCTTTCCCCGTAAAAACCAGCAATCCAACTCCTTAGTACAAAAATTATCGCCAAGGGTATTATGGTCGCAATAAAGTTAATACATAAGGTTCTCTTGAGTACCCGATCATGTACCGAGGTATCGTTGGTAGTCCCAGCTAAATGGGTCAATATGACGTTTCTCAGAATTCCAGGGACAAACAATATAATCACAGACCATTGTATAGCGGCTGCATACAACCCCACCTCCCCAAATCCACCTAAATATAACAACAGGATAACAGTGAACCAGGAAGTAAGGGCATACAACCCCTCCTGTAATGCTACCGGTGTCGAGAAACTTAAAAGTTCCTTTATGAAACCGCTATCTAATTCCTTACCATCTTCTGGTAGTACTTTCGTTACTTCCAGGTAATTCAGAATCCAATTGACTCCTTGTGTGATCAACAAAGCCAGCAAGGCCCCTTCCAACATCCAGAAATAGGTGAAGATGACACTGGTTGAGAAAGCAAGCACACCTACCCAAGCATTGATGCGCGCCATGGCCTTAAAGGCCCCAAAGCCTGAAAGAATCCCTACCTGTGTGGTTGTCAATGCATTGAACACCAACCATAACGCCACCATACGCAAAGGCGTGATTAAATGTGATGCCTTCAGGACCGTTTCAGCCACATATCCAGAAAACATCAGCAATAATAGGGCCATGAGGCCACTAACCACAGCGGTGATTTGCATGGCCCGCCTGGCCAGGGCCCGTAAAATCTCCGGCCGGCCTTCCTTATTTTCGGCTATATACTTGGTGGCCGTATACCCCAACCCAAAAGTCGAAAAGATCGCCAGGTTCATCAGGGTGCTTTTGATGGTCCCGAATTCCCCGAACACTTCTTTTCCCAGGAATCGGGCTACCAAAATGGCCCCCAACAAAGACATTCCCTTTGCCACCACATTCCCCAACAAGGCCCAAAAAGAGTCTTGGGCAAACTGGTTGCTTCGTAACCGTATGTAAAGCGCGTTGAACCTATCCATTCACTTCATCAAATCCATTTCCTTCCACCCCTCGCTTCCTGGGCCTTCAAGCTTGTCTGGATCTGTTTCAGGCCATGCTGTATGATAATTTAGACCTGCGATTGCTTAAATTCCGTTAGTTTGTAAAAGACCGATCCCCTCCGGGAAAAGACCACTTGTTCCTTTTGCCTTCCATGCGCGCCTCCCATGCCTACATGGCCATAGCCAATTCCTGCTTCTCCGCCACCTGCTGGTTGATCCATTCATAGGTCTTTTTCATGCCCTCCAGCAAGGGCTGGGATACCTGCCATCCTACTTTGCGGGCATACAGGGCATTGTCTGAGTTCCTGCCCCGGACCCCCGTGGGACACTTAAACCCGTACTTGGCATAAAATTCCTCTCCCCTGATGTTGTGTATCATTAGATCCTTCCCGGAAATATCAATGGCCATTTGTGCCAACTGGTTGATGGTCACCATTTCCTCGGACCCGATATTGACCGGCCCCATAAAATCCGATCGCATCAAGCGCAAGACGGCTTCCACGCATTCATCCACGTAGAGGAAACTCCGGGTTTGTTTGCCATCGCCCCAGACTTCCAGGGCATCCCCATCAACGGCCTCACAGGCCTTCCGGATCATGGCCGCGGGGGCTTTTTCCTTACCCCCGTCCCAGGTGCCCTGTGGCCCGAAAATATTGTGGAAGCGGGCAATACGTACATTCAGCTTATAATTCCGGTGGAAGGCCAGGAAGAGGCGCTCGCTAAAAAGCTTTTCCCACCCGTATTCAGAATCCGGGTTGGCAGGGTAGGCCGAAGACTCTGCACAATTGGGGTTGTCGGGGTCCAGTTGGTTGTGTTCCGGGTACATGCAGGCCGATGAGGAATAAAACACCTGCTTCACTTGCTTCTCTATACATACTTTGGCCGTGTTCAGGTTAATCAGGGCCGAGTTATGCATGACATTGGCATCGTTCACCCCGGTAAAAATATACCCGGCCCCACCCATATCCGCTGCCAGCTGATAGAGCTCATCACAGTCTTCCGGGATGGCAAATTCCACCGCCTTGGGATCGGTCAGGTCACATCTGATAAATTCGTGACAAATTACCTCATGGGGCCAATATTCGTGGTTCTTGATATCGGCGATGCGCACATGGCACCCTTCTTCCTTGAGCCTTTTTCCCAGGTGGCCCCCAATGAAGCCACCGCCTCCGAATATTACTACTTTTTTCATAATCCTTGAATTTAACATTAGTACTGGTTGTTATTCTTCCTGTAGCCCTTGGTGGTGTCCCAATTCCACAGTGTTGTTTGTTTTCTTACCCCTTGAAAAGCTTGTTCGGCTGCCCTCTAAACATGGGGCACGATTCCTTAGAAATGCTGCCTCGGTCCACGGCTCCGCCGCTGCGGGTCCCATACATGGTGCCGCAGGCGGTATTTTTTTATGTCATTTGCCCCGGGGTGAAGCGGAGCATGGCTTCTACCTTACGCCATAAGGTCGGCCAGCCGGGCCGTAATACGGTAGCCCAGGGCCGGGAGCAGCAGGCGTACCTGCTGCCTGTTGATTTCCTCGATCCGGGCCTGCCGGTCTTTGAGGGCGCCGCGGGCAAAGGTGACTTCATCCCCTACCGCGTAGCGTTCCACCCGCGCGTCCGTCAGCCGCTCCCCGTCCAGGTATTCGCGCATCAGCCGCACCTCTTCTTCCCGGACCACCGCGGGCCGGCCCTGCCAGAACAGGTAGCGCAGCACGCCCGGGGAGGCAAAGGCGCGGTTGCGCTCCCGTTCCTCCAGGCATACGAAGAGGTAGTTGATGAAATAGGGCCGGCGCAGCTTCTTCTTGCGGTCGCTCCACTGCCGCACCTCGGTATAGGTGGGGCAGTAGGCCTCCAGGCCCTGCTCCGTAAGCTGCTTATAGGCCTTTAACTCCCATTGGGGTTTGGTATAGACGACGTACCACTGCTTCATAAGACCCGTTTGAATGAAATGGTGATCTTTCCCTTGTTGCTCAGTTCCAAAAGGCAGGGCAGCAGGCAGACCGCCGGCCCCGCCATCCCCAGGATGAGCAGTTGCAGGTTGATGTTGAGGCCCCGGATGCAGAGCGCCAACCCGATGATCAGCAGGTTGATGCCCGCGATCAGGAGGGTGGCCTGTTTGTGGTTGAGCCCCAGTTCCAGCAGGCGGTGGTGGATATGGTTCTTGTCGGCACTGAAAGGGCTGCGCCCCTGCCAGATCCGGATGACAAACACCCGCAGCGTATCCAGCAACGGGAATGACAGGATAGACAGGGCCAGCACCGGCGCGTTCAGCAGCGGGTACCCCCCGTTGTCCGGGATATGCAGGTTGAGGAAGCCCACGGCCTGGAAGGCCAGGACAAAACCGATGAACAACGAACCCGAGTCGCCCATAAATACCTTGTTGTCCTTAGAGAGGTTGAAGCGGAGGAACCCCCGCAGGGCCCCGATAAGGGCGAAAGAGATCAACACCCAGGAGGCGCTGCCGTTCAGGATAAAGAGGATACCGAAGCTGGCGCTGGCCATCACCGCGAGTACGCCGGCCAGGCCGTCGATCCCATCCACCAGGTTGAAGGCATTGATCACCAGGAGGAAGACAAAGAGGGTCAGCGCCACCGAGGCCATATAGGACAGGGCGTAGATGCCCAAAATCCCTTCCATGGACACGATCCGGATATCGGTGGTGAGGATCACCAGCAGGCTGGCCACGGCCTGCCCCAAAAATTTCTTGGCGGGCGACAGCCCGATGAGGTCGTCTTTCACCCCCAGGAAAAAGAGGATGGTCACCCCGGTGAGCAACACCAGCAGCGTATTGAGGGCCTGCTCCTGCAGGCCGATAAGGCTGCCCAGGATGGTCATGCAGAGGGTAAAGGCCACATAGAGGCCCACCCCGCCCAGGTTGGGGATGTTGTGGGTGTGCACCTTGCGCTCGGCCGGTTCGTCCATCAGGTTCTTTTGGCGGCAGAGGTAAATGATGACCGGGTACATCTTTACCGCCAGCCAGGAGCCCATGAATACCGCCACACAACCAATGAACAGTGGTTCTGTTAACCAGAGGCGGACCGTAGACTCATACAATGCGATAAATTGGTCTTTCATGGGTGTTCTGTTTAAAGGATCGCCACCACCGGGGCACAGAACCAATCGCCTGCGGCCGGTGCCGGGCCTGCTGGAAAGGTGCTTTGCGTG
>MRWG01001564.1_pt1 | contig 14160 bp, 12 predicted proteins | sample 1013341 | NCBI WGS metagenome assembly MRWG01 (sample SAMN06117577, study PRJNA244670) | biofilm metagenome | biome: Water; feature: Cathode Biofilm; material: Biofilm; isolation source: microbial consortium enriched at the cathode of a solar microbial fuel cell | place: USA: District of Columbia ... | reverse complement strand
AAGGCGTCGGACAGCTGGTTCAGGCGATGGGTGACCTCGAAGCTCGGCACGCCGACGCTCATGGTCCGCCATTCCTTTTCGACGACCGCACGGGCGTATTCGCGGATCGCCGATTTCATCTTCGCGCGCAGTTCCGCCTGGCCGGGCTGGTCGTACACGTCGGCCGCTCGTTCGAGCGAAACCAGCGTCGCGACCTCCTTCTGGACGGTGGTCTGCGCATCGGTGTAGCGGTCGAAGGCGCCGATCAGGGCCAGCGCCAGGGTGACCGCGTAGACCTCGCCGAGGAAGCCGAACTTGACGCCGCCGACCAAGTTGTTCGGCTCGAGCTGGAACGGCGTGTAGATCGTGTTCACGACCCAGGTCCCGATCAGCGATATCAGCACCGCGATGCCGATCAGCAGGGGCACCGCCACGTCGAGCGGGATGCGGGCGAGCAGAACGGCGAGTTCGTAGGTCATCGGCGGGCTATCGCAGTTCAGACTGGATCGAGTTGACCGAGGGTCGGGTGAAAGTGCGGCGTTCGAAGTCTCGACTAGGCACCCAATCCGGAACAGCCGCCGGGGCAGCCGGATCCCGGATCACCGGAACCGTCCGTCCGATTCCGTCCCGGACGGCTCCGTCGAACCGGTGAATCCGAAACAGGCGTCACCGCGGTCATTGCGCGATGCCCCTCCCACGTTCCGAGCCCGCCTAGTCGACGCAATTTAACCTAATCTCGACCGTGATGCTGCATCAAACACTTAAGTGTGGCGGAGAAGTCACTGCCGGATCGGACAGTCGAGCCGGCGCTTGACGTCTCGGAAGGGTTCGGTCGAGGGTTCTGCCGGTCGGGATGGCGAGGTGGCGAGGGGGTGCCGGTGCGCAGCGATCATGACGTGCGGCACCTGGATGCGGATGAACTTGGCGTCGTCCCCGGGACCGAGACACGCCCCGTCGAATGGGGATTGGACGGGCGCACCGTCGTGGTGCTGGTGGGGCTGACCGGGGCCGGAAAGACCACGACGGTGGAGCATCTGGCCGTGCTGATGTCGCCGGCCGCCATCCTGCCGGATCGACGGGCGCTGACCGACCGGGTGATCCTGCCCTCGATGACCGGCGGAACCGCGGCGGTCACCGACCGCGTCGAACGATTCCGTCTGACCGCGGCGTTCAAGGAGCGCCACCCCGGGGGAATGGGCGAGGTGCTGTCCTGGCTGCGGCTCCCCAGCGATCTGCCGGCCGGGCCGATCCTGTTCGACGGGCTACGGGGCGAGGCCGAGGTCACTGCCGCCGCGGCGCTGCCGGACGGGCGCTTTCTGGTGCTGGACTGTCCGCCTTCGCACCGTCTGTGGCGGCTGTGCGGGCGCAACGACCCGTTCGACCAGGCGTCCGCAACGATGACCGTCGATGCGTCCGCCCACGGGTCGGAGGCGGTCCGCGCGGCGCTTCGAGGCGAGGGCTTCGACGCGCTGGTCGCCGAGGCGGACTTCGCGCGGCTGGTCCGCACCCTGGTGGACCGGTCGATCGAGCCCGAGGTCGTCGCCCGCAGTGCCGCGATCATCGTCGAGGAATCCCACCACTACGATCCCGGCCAGGCCCAGGCTGCCCTGATGCGCCTGGCCCCCGACCGGACGCTGGTCCTGGATACCGCGAAGCTCGACCCGGAGACGGTCGCGCGAACCGCCGTCGAGTGGCTCGCAGCCGGATAGGCGTTCAGGCGGCCGCGCGCGCCTGGTCGGCGGTCAGCGCGGTCTCCGGGGTCCCCTCGACGATCAGCTCCAGCACCTCCTTCTCGGAGGTGTGGCTGATGTAGCGGTCGCCGACGTTCTCGCCGCGCTTCAGGACCATGACCCGGTCGCCGACCTCGAAGATGTCGGTCAGCCGGTGGCTGATGATCACCTGGGCGACGCCGTGCTCCTTCAGTTCCTGCATGGTGCGCAGCAGCTCGTTGGTGGCCATCACCGACAGGTTGGCGGTCGGCTCGTCGAGGATCACGACCTGCGGCTCGAAGCTGATGGCGCGGGCGATGGCCACCGACTGCTGGCGGCCGCCGGACAGGCTCTCGACCCGCTGGCGGACCGAGTTCACGTCGACCTTGAGCCGCTTCAGCACCGCCTCGGCATCGCTGTACATGCGCTTCTTGTCGACGAACAGGCCGCGCCGCGGCCAGCGGCCGAGGAAGATGTTCTGGCCGACGTCCATGTTCCCGCACAGCGCGAAGTCCTGGTAGATCATCTCGATGCCGGAATCCCGGCTGTCCTGCGGGCTGCGGAACTGTGTCGTGCCGCCGGACACCAGCACGTCGCCGCTGTCGCGATGATAGGCGCCGGTGAGGATCTTCATCAGCGTCGACTTGCCAGCGGAGTTGTCGCCGACCAGCCCGAGCACCTCGCCGGGCATCAGCCGGAAGTTCACGTTGTGGAGCGCCCGGACCGCCCCGAACGCCTTGCAGATGTCCCGCATCTCCACGATCGGCGTCGCCGTCTCGCTCATGTCGCTGTACTCCTAGACGCGCGTTTGCGCATGGTCAGCCGGCCCAGAAGTTGGCCGAGCAAGGCCTGCTGCCGCAGCCAGATGTCGCCGAGAACGGCGACGATCAGGATCAGGCCGATGAACACGTTGACCCAATGCTGGGGCATCACGAAGGACTGGCCGTCGGCCCCGATGATCTGCAGCGACAGCAGGGCCCGGATCAGCGCGATCACCGCCGCGCCGGCCAGTGAGCCGATGACCGACCCGTAGCCGCCGAAGATGCTGCCGCCGCCGATGATGACCGCGGCGATGGCGTCGAGCTCGCGGAGCTGGCCGGCCGACGGGTTGAAGCTACGCAGGAACGCAACGTAGACGATGCCGGCGACCGCCGCGCACATCGCCGAGAACACCAGCGCGGCGAACCGCACCCGATTGGTGTCGATCCCGGCATAACCGGCCGCCCGCGGGTTGCCGCCGGTGGCGTAGCAGGCCCAGCCCCAGCGGGTGCGGGCCAGCACGATGGCGGCGACCACCGCGATGACCGCCAGCATCAGGGTCTGGGTGCTGAGCGCGCTGGCGACCTTGAACAGCAGGGTACCGGGGTCGGGGGCCAGGCCGAGCGCCTGCAACGGCTCGATCAGCTTGCGGCCGATCAGCCCGAAGCTTTCCGGGAACTGCGAGAGCTGGCGGCCGGCGACCATCCAGGCGGCCAGCCCGCGGGCGATGTAGAACATGCCGAGGGTGGCGACGAAGGCGGGAAGGCGGGCCCTGGTGGTGAGCAGCCCGTTCATGACGCCGGCGGCGGTCCCGACCACGAAGGCCGCCAGGATCGCGAAGCCGGGATCGGCACCGAGGGTCTTCATCAGGAACGCGGCGGTCGCCCCCGACAGCGCCAGCACCGCCCCGACCGACAGGTCGATGTCGCCGTTGACGATCACGAAGGTCATGCCGACCGCCAGCAGCCCGACCTCGGTGAACGCCAGCAGCAGGTTGAAGCTGTTGTCGAGCGAGCCCCAGAAGTCCGGCCGCAGCCACATGCCGACCAGCCAGAGCGCCGCCATGAACAGCACGGCAGCGGCCTCGCGCCGGGCCAGCAGGCGGCTGAGCAGCCCACCGGAGAACTCGCGGGCCTGCGTCGAATGGCCCGTGGTCTTGATGCCGACCATGGCGACGCCGTCGGCGTCCTCGGCCGGCGGCGGCGTGTGGCCGCGCAGCCAGGCCCACAGGCGCTGCGGCAGGCGGCGGCGCAGCACCAGCGGCTCGATCAGCACGGCGGCCACCAGGATCAGGCCGAGGAAGGCGGGCACCGCGCCCGGCGGCAGCTGGGCCATCGCCTTCACCTGCATCTCGACGCCGCCGATCTTGATCAGACGGACCGTCGGCACGCCCTCGCGAAGCACTTTGTCGATCAGCACCACCAGGATGGCGCCGAGGCAGGATCCGATCACCCGGCCGCGCCCGCCGAGGATCGAGGCACCGCCGACGATCACCGCGGCGATCACGATCAGCTCGGCGCCCTGGCCGTACTGGCTGGTCACGCCCTTGTCCTGGGCGACGTTCATGATGCCGGCGATCGCGGCGCATAGCGACGCCAGCACGAAGCCGCGGATCCGCACGATCCGGGTGTCGATACCGGCGAACTCGGCGGCCTGCAGGTTGCCGCCGACCGCATAGGACTCGTAGCCCCAGCGGGTGCGGGCCAGCAGAAATGCGCCGATCACGGCGATCGCCACGAACACCAGGATCTGGTTGTTGAAGCCGAGCGGGTTGGACTCGCCGACCAGGAAGAACGCGCTCTCGGCGGCCTTGGCGTCGTAGGCGATGGTCTTGCCGCCGGTCAGGCCGAGCACCAGGCCGCGGCCAATGAACAGCATGGTCAGGGTGGCGATGAACGCCGGCACCTGCAGGATCGTGACCAGCACGCCGTTGACCAGCCCGATCGCCAGCCCGACCCCGAGCGCTCCGGCGATCGTCCAGCCGAGGCCCAGGTCGTAGTGCGCCGGGGCGTACAGCAGCGAGAACACCACCGCGACCAGCCCGAGCGTCGAGCCGACCGACAGGTCGAGGTCGCGGTTGACGATGACGAAGGTCATGCCGACCGCCATCACCCCGAACCGCGCGGCGTCCCGCAGGGTCGCGCGCAGGGCGTCGAAGTTTCCGAAGAAATCGGGGTTGATCAGGGTTCCGGCCGCATACAGCAGCGCCATGAACACCAGCAGCCCGATTTCCCAGCCAAAGCCGGCGAACAGGGCGCGGAAAGCGGATCTGTCGGGCATCGGGTCCTGTCGGCCGTCGGGTTCTGTCGGAACGAGGGACGGGCGGGACCGGTCGCGGTCCCGCCCGCCGCCGCCTCAGTTCTCGAAGCGCTTGCCGACCTTGTCGACGTTGGCCTTGGTCACCAGCTGGGCGCGGGTGTCCAGGTTGGCCGCCGCGACACCGCGGTCGATCTGCAGGTACAGCTGCATGACCGGCCAGAAGCCCTGCAGGAACGGCTGTTGGCCGAGCGAGCCGTCGAGCGCGCCGGTGCGGATCTGCTCCTGCTGGGCCGGGCCGAGGTCGAAGCCGTAGGAGCACACCTTGTCGCCGATCTTGAGCTGGGCGATGGAGTCGCCGAGCGCCGGGGTGACGAAGCCGTTGGCGGCGAACGCGCCGACCACGTCGCCGCGCGATTCGATCAGGCTGGTGATCGAGCCGACGATGTTCTTGGCGTCGACGTCCACGCCGATGTTCTCGGGCCCCGCATCGACCTTGAAGTTGCCGAGCTTGCCGGCGTCGTTCAGCGCCTTCACGGTCGCCTCGAAGGCGGCGGTGATGCGGGTGTTGACCTCGACGTTCCCGAGCGTGGTGGTGTTCGGGAAGATGATGGTGCCGCCGGAGGCACCGGAGTCGAGCACGCACTTGGCGAGCGCCTCGCCACCGATCGCCGCCGCCGAGGCGGCCTGCCCGGTGTGGCTGATCTGGCTGCGATGGGCGAGGGAGCCGTCGAACGAGTTGGTGGTCGCCACCGGCACGCCGCGCTTCAGCATGGTGTTGACGATGTCGTTGTAGGCGCCGGCCTGCGGGGTGGTGATGATCAGGCCGTCGATCGTCGGGTCCTGAATCACCTGGTTGATGATCTCGATCTGGCGCGGGATGTCGTCGACCGGCGCTTCCGAGCCGAGCATCAGCAGGTTGATGCCGAAGGCGTCGGCGGCGACCTTGGCGCCGACATAGGTCGGGTCGAAGAACCCGTTACCGGCGGTGTGCGTGATGATCGCGAAGGTCAGCCGGCCGTCCTTCGAGTGATAGTTCTTGGTGCCCGGTGCTTCCTTGGCTGCGTCCTCGAAGGAGTAGCCGCCGACCGCCTTGTCGAGTGCGCCGGTCTGGGCCGTCGCCGGCGTCGCGAAGGCGAGGGGAACGGCGATCGCGGCGGCCACGGCTGCGGCCGACATCGTCTTCGGTGTCATGTGTAATCCTCCCTGAAGTGGTCGGCGCCGGTGTTACGCGGCGCCTCGGCTTTGGCCGATTTATTCGTATGGTGAAGTAATATCTCGCCCGGTTTGGGGCCGGTCAACCGAAGATCGCGCCCAGATTGCAGAATCCTCCTGGATCACGGTCGATCACGGTTTGATTAAGTGTGAATAATGAAATAAATTGAACCAACGATCACTCTTCCAGCCAGCTCGATGACCGCCCCGATGACCGTGACAGCCCGGCTCAGTACCAAGGATACAAACCGGGCGCGGCTGATCCGTCAGCTGCGGCGCCACGGTCCGATGGCGCGCGTGGCGCTGGCCCGGCAGACCCGATTGAGCGCCGGCGCGGTGTCGGCGATCACCGGCGAGCTGATCGAGGAGGGGATCCTGTGCGAACTCGCGCCGCCGGCCCCGGCGGAAGGGGCCGCCGGCTCGCGCGGGCGGCCGCCTGTGGAACTCGGCCTGAACCCGGGTCACGGGCGGGTCGCGGCGGTCTCGATCCGCATGAACCTGATCGAAGGTGTAGTCGCCGACTTCTCGGGCCAGGCGATGGCACGCCATGCCATCGTCTGCCAGACCCGTTCGCTCGACGCGGCGGGAGTGATCGAGCGCTGTGCACAGGCGATCGAGGGCGCGCTCGAGCAGGCACCCGGGCACGGTCTCCGGGCGATCGGGCTGGCCGCCCAGGGCATGGTCGATCCGGGGACCGGGCGGCAGCTCTGGAGCCCGGTGCTGCGGACCGGCAGCATGGATCTGGCGGCGCCGGTCGCCGCCCGTTTCGGGGTGCCGGTGCTGGTCGAGAACGATGCCGCGGCCACGTCGCTGGCCGTCGTGCGCGACATTCCCGACCTGCAGCGCGGCCTGGTCGCTGTGCTGATGCTCGGGCACGGCGTCGGCATGGGGTTGCTGCGCGACGGCGGCGCATTTCCCGGCAGCCGGGGGTTCTCGTCGGAGATCGGCCACGTCCGGCGGCTGCCGGGCGGCGCGCAGTGCCGCTGCGGCCAGCGCGGCTGCATCGAGGCCTATCTGGCGGACTATGCGCTGTATCGCGACGGCCGCAGCCTGGCCGACCTGCCGCATACCGATTCCCAGCAGCCGACCGAGGAGCACATGGTCGACCTGGCCCGGCGCGCCGAGGCGGGCGAGCCCGGGCTGCTGGCCCTGTACCAGGAGGCCGGGGTGGCGCTGGCGGACGCGATCTCGATCGTCGGCTCGGTGCTGGCGCCGCGCCGGATCGTCGTCACCGGCTCGGGGCTGCGCGCGTTCCGGCTGATGGAGCCGACGTTCCGGTCGGCGCTGGCCCGGGCCTTCGCCCCTGGTCTGGTCCCCGAGCGGGACGTTCTGTTCGTTCCCGGTGGGGCCGAGCGAATCACCGCGGGCATGGCGCATCTGGCGCTGGAGGCGGTCGACGCCGGCCTTGCCGAGCGTCCGGATCGTCAGGTCTTCTCGGCCGCGGAGTGAGCGGTCCCGTCGAATTCATGAAAGGAGAGCACCGATGGCGAACGGAGCCATTTACCCGAGCCTGAAGGACCGGGTCGTCCTGGTGACCGGCGGGGCCGGCGGCATCGGCGAGTCGATCGTCGAGCACTTCTGCCGCCAGCAGGCCCGTGTCGGGTTCGTTGACTACGACCGCGCGGGCGCCGAGGCGCTGGTCGGCCGGCTCGCGGCGGCCGGGTTGCCGGCACCGGTGTTCGAGCATTGCGACCTGCGGGACATCGAGGCTCTGCGCGGCGCCATCGCCGCGATCCGCGACCGGCTCGGGCCGATCGCCGTGCTGGTCAACAACGCCGCGCACGACGAGCGCCACGACATCGACTCGGTCACGCCGGAGTACTGGGACGACCGCATGGCGGTAAACCTGCGGCACCAGTTCTTCGCGGCCCAGGCGGTGTGGAAGGACATGGCGGGCGCCGGGGGCGGCGCCATCGTGAACCTCGGCTCGGTCACCTGGATGGTCGGGCAGGGCGGCATGCCGGGCTACTCGGCGGCGAAATCGGCGGTCGTCGGCCTGACCCGGTCGCTGGCCCGCGACCTCGGCCCGCACAACATCCGGGTCAACTCGGTGCTGCCGGGCTGGATCATGACCAAGCGGCAGATCGAGAAGTGGCTGACGCCGGAGGGTGAGGCCGACCTGCTGCGGAACCAGTGCCTGAAGCGCAAGCTGGTGCCGGACGACATTGCCCGGGTGGTGGTGTTCTTCGCGTCCGACGAGGCGTCCGCGTGCACCAACCAGAACTACGTGGTCGACGGCGGTTGGGTCTGAGCTGCGCCCAGACCCAGAACTTTCAGACCCTCGACAGGGCCTCGTCGCGACTGCCGCAGACCGTCAGCACGTTAACGAAACCGCTGATCTCGAACACTTCGCGGACATGGTCGGTGAGCGAGTGCAGGGCCAGCGCTCCGCCGTTCGCCTTGACGCGCTTCGCGACCACCAGGAACACGCGCAGCCCGGCGCTGGAAAGGTAGTCCAGCCCGGCGGCGTCGACCACGATGCGTGGCCGACCGGCCTCGATCTGCTCCAGGATCTTCGACTCGGTGTCTGCGGCGTTAGTGCTGTCCAGCCGTCCGGTCAGCACGACGACGGCCACATCTCCCTGACTTTCGATGGACATCGTCATGATCGGTGTACCTCTCGTCGATAGGGTCAAAGCATCTTGGTCAGGATCAGGCGGTTCGCGCCACGGCGGCGAACGTAGCTCAGCCCGTCCAGAAGAGTCTTGGCGAAATGCACCCCGAGCCCGCCGACGGCCCGATCGTCGATATCGGAGGTGAGATCGGGAGGTGCCGCCTCGGCCGTCGGGTCGAAGGCGATGCCGCGGTGCGTGATCTCCATGACCAGGCTGTCCGGCTCGCGCCGCAGCGTCACGACGATCCGGCGACCGGGCTCGGCCTCGCCGTACTCGATCGCGTTGGTGATCAGTTCGTCGGCCGCCAGGTTGACGTGGTAGGCGGCCTTGTCGGGCACGCCGTGCCGGGCCGCGAAGTCGTCCACGGCCTGCGCCAGTCGGCGGATCTCGGCGAGATCGTTGGCGAGTCGAAGGGTCTTGGTCGGTACCATCGTGCCGGGTTGCGCAGCCTTGGATGCGGACCCGTTATGTTTGAGCCCGGTGATACGCCTTGATCGTTTATATATACCCTGGCCGCTGGAGGCGAGGGTCGGTCGCAGGTCGAGGATGGACCGGACATGGGCGGAACCAGGGCAGATCGCACACGAGCGTCGATCGACTCGATCGACCGACAGATTTTGCGAATCGGGGCCGAGCGGGCCTGGCTGTCCGGCGAGGACGTGGTGCAACTCCTGGCGATGCTGGGGGTTCACGCCGCCGCCGTCCGCAACGCCCGTTCCGAGGCGCTGACGATCCGCGGCCCGGTCTGGCGGTCGATGGAGTCGGTGTCCAATCACCTCGTGGACCGTCTCGGCCCGCTGGTGCTCGACCGCTTCGACGCGCTGCTTCCCACCGGCGACAAGGGTCAGGGCAACCGGCAGGCCGGGGAGGCCTCGGTGATCGAGTACGCGGAGACCGTCGCCGCGGTCTTCGCCTGGGAGGCGAATGTCGGCAAGCACGTGCTGGTGCGGGCTGCCATCAAGAAGCGGCTCGCACGGGTCGCGGCGGCCTGCGTGGCGCGGATCGAGCGCCATCTCGGTTTCGAGAACGACGCCGACATCCCTGATTTCCGCCCCTTGGGCCGCGAGATTCTGCGTGCCGAGGTGGCCGAGTGGGCGTTCCAGCTGGCCGGCGCGCCGGAGCACTCGGAGACGATCGTGCTGCGCGCGAGCCGGGTCGCGCGCCAGTCGGTGACCTGGGCGGCCCGGGTGTTCGAGCGATTCAGGAGCGACCCGGACGAGCTCAGCCACTTCGACGCCGTCGCGACGGTGGCGGCGGTCGACGACCTGCTGCTGGTGATCCTGCACGTCCACGAGAGCGACCAGGCCGAGCGGGAAGCCGGCAGCCACCCGTTCGTGCTGACCATCGGCGAGCAGGCGTTGCGGGACTTCGTCGCGGGCCTGTCGCACATGACCGCCCGCTATCTGCAGATCGCGGAGCAGAACCTGCTGGAAGGCGGCGCGCCGGGCGCCTTCGTGATGTCGGTTCTGCAGGTCCTGGAACGCATCCTGAGGGTTGAAAGAGTCCTGGCACCGGTCGTGGAGCCTCTCGAGATAGCCCTGGATCATGAGGCGACGGTGAAGCGGATGCTGGCGATGCGCGGCAGGCTGTCGGCCGTGGTCGGCACCCCGCGCGCAACCCGCGAACACGCCGCACGGCTCGCCGCGATCGACAAGGCACTCCCCGCGCTTGGGACCTGACCGGACCGACTGGGCGTGCCATTCTGAAACGGCCCGAGGCGGTTCGATCCACCGGTTGGCAGGGGGAGCAGGGTGACGCTCGACGAGCGCAAGCGAACGTCCTTGGAGGCGATAGAGCGGCAGATCCTGTCGATCGGTCCGGACCGATCGACCCTGGCTGCCGACAAGGTCGACCGGCTTCGGGACATGGTGGCGGCGCACGCCGACGCGGTGCAACTCGCTCGGCTGGAGGCGCCGGCGCTGCGGGCCGTCGCCGGCCGGTCGGCTGCCGCCGTCGCCGAGCATCTGGCTGCCACGGTCTGCCCCCTCGTGCTGGCACGGTTCTGTGCGCTGCTGCCGATTGTCGCCGGCGATGCGCCCGGTCGGGCGTCTGGCGAGGCGTCGGCCAGCGATTATGCCGATGTGATTGCCGGCCTGTTCGCCTGGGAAACCGCGGTGGGGCCGGATACCCGTTTGCGGGCCGCGATTCAGGACGGGATGTCGGCCGTCACCCGGGCGTGCCGTACGCGGATCGAGCGGCATTTGCGGGTCGACAGCGAGGACGACTTCCCGGATGTCCGGCTGCTGGCGCGCGACATCCTGCGGGTGGAGGCCGTCGAGTGGGCGGTCACCGTCGCCGGCGGCGCCTCCCGGGCGGCGGAGCTCCGGCAGCTTGCCCACGGTGCCGCGCGCAGGGCTGTGCAGTGGGCGGGCCGGGTGTTCGAACGGTTCAAGGCCAAGCCCGACGAGTTCACCCATTTCGACGCCGTCGCCACGCTGTCGGCGGTCGACGACCTGCTGGTGGTGATCCTGCGGGTGCTGGAAAGCGACCGTGACGACCGGCTCGCCGGCAGCCATCCGTTCGTGCTGACGCTGGGGGAGCAGGCGCTGCAGGACTTCGTCGACGGGCTCGAGCACATGACCCGTCGCTATCTCGAGATCGCCGAGGCGAACCTACTGTCCGAGGGGCCGGCCGGCGCCTTCACCCTGTCGGTCCTGCAACTGCTGCGCCGGGTCCTGCGGCTCGGGCACGCACTGCTGGGCTCCGTCGACATCCTGGAAATCCGTCTGAACCAGGACGCGACCGTGAAGCGCATGGTGGCGCTGCGCGACTGGTTGCGGGCGTCGGTCGAACAGCCGGGCACCCCGAAGGATCATGTCGCCCGCCTTGCCGAAATCGAGGCGGCGCTCGCCGACATCGGTGCCTGATCGTCACTTCCCGCGACCGCGATTTCGGCTAGTGTCCGGCGACATCGCGAAGCGTTCCAAAGGCCCCCAGGAGACCGCCATGAAGTCCTATCGCATCGCCAGCATTCCCGGAGACGGCATCGGCCCCGAAGTGATCACGGCAGGCGTCGAGGTCCTGAAGGCGGTGGCGGAGCGCGACGGCGGCTTCGGGCTCGATGTCGAGACCTTCCCGTGGGGCGCCGACTACTACCGTGCGCACGGCGTGATGATGCCGGAGGACGGCGTCGACACCCTGCGTGGCTTCGATGCCATCTACTTCGGCTCGGCCGGCGACCCGCACGTGCCCGACCACATCACCTTGTGGGGGCTGCGGCTGAAGATCTGCCAGACCCTCGACCAGTACGCCAACGTCCGGCCGTCACGGCTGCTGCCGGGCATCGACGGCCCGCTGAAGGGTGTCGGTCCGGAGCAGCTCGACTGGGTGATCGTGCGCGAGAACTCCGAGGGCGAGTACTCCGGGGCCGGCGGCCGCGTGCACCAGGGGCTGCCGGAGGAGGTCGGGCTCGACGTTACGGTCTTCACCCGCGCCGGCGTCGAGCGCATCCAGCGCTTCGCCTTCGAGCTGGCGCGCAACCGGCCGCGCAAGCTGCTGACCCTGGTCACCAAGTCGAACGCCCAGCGCCACGGCATGGTGTTCTGGGACGCGGTGTTCGACAGCATCAAGGGCGACTATCCGGACGTCACCACCGACAAGATGCTGGTCGACGCCATGACCACCCGCATGGTGCTCAAGCCCGAGAGCCTGGACACCATCGTGGCGACCAACCTGCACGCCGACGTGCTGTCCGACCTGGCGGCGGCGCTGTCCGGCTCGCTCGGCATCGCGCCGACCGGCAACCTGCGGCCGGAGCGCGACTTCCCGTCGATGTTCGAGCCGATCCACGGCTCCGCCTTCGACATCATGGGCAAGGGCATCGCCGACCCGATCGGCTCGTTCTGGAGTGCCGCGATGATGCTCGAGCACCTCGGCGAGCCGGCGGCCGCGCAGCGCCTGATGACCGCGGTCGAGCGGGTGACCGGGGCCGGCAAGGTGATGCCGCGCGACCTCGGCGGCACCGCGACCACGCGCGAGGTCACCGATGCGGTGCTGGCGGCCCTGAAGCTCGAGAACGCCTGACCCGAGCGCGGCCGGCGGCGGAACCGCAGGCCGGCTCGGCGGTTCCCCTTCGCATGCATTGCGGCTGTCGGAGGGGACATGAACGTTCGCCTGGTCATTCTCCTGACCGGTTCGCTGCTGGTCGCCGCCGCCGGAGGCCTGATCGCCGCAATCCCGGTGATCCGGGCGTCCGCCGTCGCCAGGCCGCCGGTCGAGCGGGCGCCGAGCCCGGAACTCGAGGTCCGGCGCCAAGCCATGATGGCGTCCCTCCGCTCGACCGCCGACGCTATCGCCGACCGGGCGCTGCATCTTGAACTGCTCGCCGCGCTGATGGCAGACGCCGCGCGCCGGAGCCAGTCCGCCGCCGAAGCCGGCCGCAGTCCCGATCGTCAGCGGATCAGCGACCACGCCCCGGCGATGGTTCCCAGGGTGACGGCGCCGGTGGCCATGAACAGCATGCCGTAGCCCGCGCCGCTCGCGAGCAGGGTACTGGCCAGAGCTATTCCCACGGTCCCGCCGAGCATCTGGATCGTCAGGTTGACGCCGCCGGCCTGGCCCCGGAGCTCCGTCGGCGCCGCAGCCATCAGCGCGCGCCGCGACGTGACCGCCAGGAACGGCAGGGTCGCTCCCCAGGCCGGCAGGATCCAGGCGATCGCCTTGTAGTCGCCCTGCTGCATCACGACGCCGGCGAGGACCAGCGCCCCGCCGTTCAGGACCAGCCCGGCCAGCAGCGGCAGCCGGGAGCCGAACCGGTCGGCGGCTTGGCCCGCCAGAACCGAGGTGATCAGTGTCGGCAGGATCGCGGTTGCGACCATGGCGCCGGCCGCCACCGGGGGCAGGCCCGGTACCGCCTGCAGGTATTGGACGACGAACACGAAGGTGATCATCTTGTTGGCCTGGAATACGAAGAAGACCAGATTTCCGCCGTTGAACGCCGGGGCGCTGAACAGCCCGAGCTGAAAGATCGGGGCGGCCACGCGGGCCTCGATCCTGAAGAGGGCGACCAGCGATACGATCCCGAGGGCCAGCAGGATCTGGGTCCCGAACGCCGCCCACCCCCAGCTGTCGCTCTGCATCAGGGCCACGACCAGGGCGGTCAGTCCGAGCGTCAGGGTCGAGACCCCGAGCAGGTCGAGCGGTCTCGCCGGTTCCGCGGCAACGGGAGCGTCATCGGCCTCCTCGGGCGTGCCGGCCGCGAGCGCGGCGACGACCAGCAGCAGCACCGGCAGCGGATTGATCCAGAAGATCCACCGCCAGCTCAGGGTCTCGGTCAGCAGTCCGCCGAGGAACGGCCCCCCGGCCATGAAGACGGCAGCGACGGTGGTCTGCACGCCGAAGGCGAAACCGCGGCGCTCGGGTGGATAGGCCCGGGTCACCATGGCGAGTGCGGCCGGAAACATCAGGGCGGTTCCCACGCCTTGCAACGCCCGGGCGCCGATCAGGAACTGCCCGCTGCCGGACAGCGCCCCGACGATGGATGCGGTCGCGAAGACCGCGGCTCCGAGGACGAACAGCCGCCGGTGCCCGAGGACGTCGCCCAGTCGTCCGCCGATCGCGACCAGGCAGGCCAGGGTCAGCAGGTAGGCGTTGACGACCCAATGGGCCTCGACCACGGACAGGTCGAG
>MRWG01001562.1_pt1 | contig 14164 bp, 13 predicted proteins | sample 1013341 | NCBI WGS metagenome assembly MRWG01 (sample SAMN06117577, study PRJNA244670) | biofilm metagenome | biome: Water; feature: Cathode Biofilm; material: Biofilm; isolation source: microbial consortium enriched at the cathode of a solar microbial fuel cell | place: USA: District of Columbia ... | reverse complement strand
GGCGTTTGGCGTAAAGGCGAGCAGCACCAAGTCTGGATGAGCCACGGCGACCGTGTGGTCAATCTGCCCGACGGCTTTCGCGTGGTGGGCACCTCCGATGGCGCTCCTTTCGCCGCCATCGCCGATGATACGCGCAAGATTTACGCCGTTCAGTTCCACCCAGAGGTCGTACATACCCCGGACGGGGCCAAGCTGCTGGCGAATTTCGTGCATCGGGTGGCGGGTCTAAAGGGTGATTGGACGATGGCCGCGTTCCGCGATCAGGCAATCGCTCAGATACGTGCCCAGGTCGGTGAAAAAGGCAGGGTTATCTGCGGCCTGTCCGGCGGCGTCGATTCAAGTGTGGCGGCCGTTCTGATCCACGAAGCGATCGGCGAGCGCTTGACCTGCATCTTTGTTGACCATGGCTTGTTACGGCAGGGCGAGGCGGATCAGGTCGAGGAGATATTCCGCAATCACTACAACATTCCACTGGTGGCACGTGACGCCAGCGACCTGTTCCTGGGGAAGCTGGCAGGAGTCAGCGACCCGGAGCAGAAGCGCAAGATCATCGGCGCGACCTTCATCGACGTCTTCGAGGAGGAGGCCGAGAAGGTCGGCGGCGCAGACTTCCTGGCGCAAGGCACGCTTTATCCGGACGTAATCGAGTCCGTCTCTTTTACCGGAGGACCGAGCGTCACCATCAAGAGCCACCACAACGTGGGCGGCTTGCCCGAGCGCATGAAGATGAAATTGGTCGAGCCCTTGCGCGAGCTCTTCAAGGACGAGGTTCGGGCGCTGGGCCGCGAGTTGGGGCTGCCCGCCAGCATGGTGGGCCGTCACCCCTTCCCGGGGCCGGGCCTTGCCATTCGTATCCCTGGCGAAGTGAACCGCGAATCTTGCGATATCCTGCGCAAAGCCGATGCGGTTTACCTAGACGAGATTCGAAAGGCCGGTCTCTATGACGAAATCTGGCAGGCCTTTGCCGTGTTGTTGCCGGTGCGTACCGTCGGTGTCATGGGCGATGCCCGTTCCTATGACCGGGTCTGCGGCCTGCGCGCGGTCACCTCGACCGATGGCATGACCGCGGACTCCTATCCCTTCGAGCACGCTTTCCTGAGCCGCGTGGCGACCCGCATCATCAACGAGGTGCGCGGCATCAATCGCGTCGTTTATGATGTGACCTCCAAGCCTCCCGGAACCATCGAGTGGGAGTAGCTTCCCACGCAGACGCAGGCGGGGTAGGTTGCCAGACCGGGTTTCTACAGAAATTCCAGCAGCTAGATTTGGTCGACCAGTGGTATTGTGGAGCATCAATTGGCGAAAGTCGGTTGTTCGTGTGTCGATTTGTGTTTGGGTTGCTCGATGGGAGTTGTCAGTAAGATAACGCGAGCCGTTTCAATAAGGCTTTTGGTGCTTCTCTTTGTATTCTTGTTCCTGGAGGGTTTCGTCCGCGCGGTCGCAACCGTGAAGTCTTGCCAGATCGGGGAATGCAGCCTTGATTACCTCACCCGGCTGACGGTATGGGGGTATGCAAATGACCTGAATGTCGGACTGACGACGACACACCCGGAGCTGGGGCACATACCGGCGGCGGGGTTCGACCGCAACATTGAATACTTTGGATGGGACGACGTCCGGGTCACGATAAATGATGAGGGCTTCCGGGCTAACGACAACGATCGGTCCTATCCGAAAACCGTTCTGGCGGTCGGCGACTCCTTCACCTTTGGCGATCAGGTAAACAACATCGATACATGGCCTTCCTGCCTGGAGCGAAGGCTGGAGACCGGCGTGATAAACGCAGGTGTCTTTGGATACGGTGCTGCGCAGGCGTTGAAGAGAGCTACACTCATTATCGAGGGATCAGAATTTGACACCGTCATATTCTCGATATGGGCCAGCGATAATTTCAAAAGGGATCGGTTCGACTTTCGCTCCGGATTTCCAAGGTCGGCAGTGGTCAATGTGAACGGTGTCACCGGTTGGGCGCCCGTTCCATCCGCAGACGCCAGGGGGAGCAAGAGCAATCCGATTGAATCTTCTGTGCTGACGCATGGATTGAGAGTGCTCAGAACCCATTCCCTTGTAGTTGATGCAATATTTCAGCGGTTGACGGAATGGCACCTGATCGATGTTGATCTGTCGGGAATGCGTTTGACAAGAATGCACCCAAATTCAGCCTCGCAGCGCGAAATTATCGTCTTCACCATCGAGCGCTTTGCGAAATTCGATGTCGAGAACAAGGTGATTTTGCTGCAATATTCTGAGGAAGAAATCGCCAACGGTAATTTTGATGCAAGGGATTTTGTTTTAGAAGAAGCAAAAAAATACGACCTTGTTGTTATCGACACCTACGATCATCTCAAGTACGCAATGGAAAACAGCTCTGAAGATTTATGGAACGGTCACCATACAAAAGCAGGAAACAGGCTGGTATGTGACCTGATCGCGGTCCGTCTGGAAGGGCTGAGAGCTCGCTAGACCCCGCCTCGTTTCGGTTTCGTTGCCGCGGGATTTCGTGATATCTGGGGGAGGGGACGGCATCACAGGGCATCCACGCTTTGCGCTGCCCGGGCTTCTCCGTGGCCGTCATGCCAGACGCGGCGCATTCTCCAGAATCTTGTACATATAGGTCGTCACTTCCCAACGATCCTCGATCGGGTGGCGGGCATAGGCGGGGATACTGCCAGCAACCGTGAATCCCAAAGCGCAGTATATGCGCTCGGCAGTCGCATCGGCGGTATCCAAGGTCAACAACCAGCGTTCTGCCGCGATTGCTTGGCGCTCCACTTCGCGCATAAGGGCCTGTCCGATGCCCCGGCGGCGGAAGCGTGGAAGGACCAACAACTTTGAGACCTCGCCACGATGCGCCTGGTTTGGCGTCATCTCCAGATTCAGCTGCACCGTCCCGGCCACCACACCATCGACTTCCGCAACCAGCAGGCGGCGTTTGCCATCGGCTACCGACGGGGCAACCTTCTCGCGCCAGAAAGCTTGAGCTTCGGAATCGCCGAACGGCAAGACAAAGCTGACGCTGGCGCCATCATGAACACAGGCCTTTAAGATTTCAGCTAGCGGTTCCAGGCGACGCAACAAACCGGCGTGATCCAACATTATGATTTGTGCCGAAGTAACAGCCATTTGGCCTACCAAAAATTGGGGTGCTTCCTGTTCCTATCACACCGATTTACGACCAAACCACCATTCGTGCATGGCCAGGAAAACCGGCGTCAAGCGAACGGCATCCTCAGTCGCCGTGTATTCGACTCGCGGCGGCACCTCCGGGTAGATCTTCCTGCTGACCAACCCGTCTTTTTCGAGAGCTCTTAGCTGGTTCGTCAACATTGATTGGGTGACACCCGTGACCAAGCGCTGCAGTTCATTGAAACGCTTTGTACCTTGGAAAATCAAGATGTGCAGGATCAACAACTTCCATTTTCCTGCAATCAATCCAACTACATCGGGCATCGGACAGGTGTCGGTCGGCTTGGGGGGCTCTTTTGAGGCCGCTCCCGCTTTCCGGTTCATCGTAGTTACACTCCAAAACAGAGTTAGTATTATTATGAGTAGTATATAAGAAAAATCCGCCTACTTGTAAAACAATATGTCCTTTCCCAACCTCTGCTTGTCGACGGCACCGCGCCGTTAACAGGAGGAGAAGGGGATGCAATTGATTGTTTACAGCGTAAGCGGTGCGCCGCGTCCGTGGCGCGTCTTGCTTGGATTGCTGTTCAAGGAGATCGACTACGAAGTTCGCTATGTCGATGCCGCCAAAGGTGCCCTGAAATCCGAAGCGTTCTTGCGCCTCAATCCCCGGGGGACGGTGCCTGTGATGGTGACGGGGAGCGCCATACTAACCGAATCGGTGGGTATTCTTGCCTGGCTGGATCGAGCCTATCCGCAAAATCTGTTGTTTGGTGATACGCCGGCCGAGGCGGCGGCAATCTGGCAATCCACGATGGACTCCTGTGATCACCTGCGTGAAGCGAGCAACGCCCTTTTGCGGCCTATCTTTTTCGAGAATCTAAGCAAAAGTACGGCGGAACTGGAGAAGGCCGCCAATGCTATGCACCAGGAGTTCGGGCGCCTTGAAACACTGCTTACCGCGCGACGTTTTCTCGTTAGTGATCGTCCGAGTGCTGCGGATGCAGTCGCTTTTCCCGAAGTCAGGCTGGTTCAACGCGCCACGCAAACCAAACCGGACTTGATGGCGGCGCTTGGCTTTAGTGAACCCTTGTCGGTTTATCCGTCACTGGCGGCTTGGAGAAGCCGTATCGAAGCCATCGATGGCTATGAAAAGACCTATCCGCCCCACTGGCAGTCGTAACGGCCAGCCAAAGGGGAAAAGGGGCATGCTGGGGGACTCTGAACAATGACATTGAACGCGCGCCTAGCCGAGGCGATCCTGCGAAATCGATGGGTCGCGATCGCGCTGGTTCTAGGGCTAACTGCAATCGCGGCTAGCGGCCTTCCACGCCTGGAGTTTGAATCGAACTACCGGTACTTCTTCAGCCCGGATAATCCGGATTTGCAAGCTTTTGATGCATTCCAGGCGATCTATTCCAAGAATGACAACATATTCTTCGTTTTGCGCGATGCCGATGCCGAGGCCGAGGTATTCACGCCGGAGGTGATTGATGCTGTCGAGGCGCTGACGGCGCGGGCTTGGACAATCCCCTACGCGACCCGTGTTGACTCAGTGACCAACTACCAGCATTCGGTCGCTTCCGGCGATACCATCGTCGTCGCCGACTTGGTGCGCGACGGTGCGCAACTCTCCCACGATGAACTGGCAAGATTGCGTAACACGGCGCTTGGGGAGCCGTCGCTTGTCGGCAATCTAATTTCCGCCGATGGCCGAACGGCTGGCGTCAACGTGACGATACAGTTTCCCGAGAAGGACCCTGTCGAGTTGAAAGAGGCCGTCGCGGTGGCCCGCGCGATCGCCGATGACCTGCGCGCCGGGTATCCGGAGCTGCGTATCGGCCTTGCAGGTATCGCGATGATCAACAACGGCTTCGTAGAGGCGGGGGAGGCCGATGCAAAGACCCTGATACCCGCCATGTATGGCCTTATTTTGGTCCTGTCGCTGATTGGATTGCGGAGCCTGTCGGGTACCGTCGTGACATTGATCGTCATTGCCTTGTCGACGGTTGTGGCGCTGGGTGCAGCGGGGCATCTCGGGATAAAACTCGCACCGATTGCCATCGCGGCGCCCAATGTAATTCTGACCATCGCCGTGGCTGACTGCATTCACATCGTCGCCGGTTTCCAAAAGGCCTTACGAACCGGTCTGGATAAGATCGCTTCCATCAAACTCTCTTTGAGCCGGAACATGACGCCGGTGTTTGTCACCAGCCTTACGACAATCATAGGATTCCTGAGTCTTAACTTCTCCGACGCGCCGCCGTTCCGTGCCTTGGGGAATATTACGGCCTTCGGGATCGCGGCAGCTTGGATGTTTTCAATTTTGCTCTTGCCCGCTGTTCTTTCCTTCATGCCGCTGGGCAAACGCGGTCATACCCGACCGGCGTTCTTGGAACAGCTGCTCAGCAGATTGGCCGACTTCGTGATTGCGCGTCGCAACAGCGTTCTTCTTGCCGGTGCTATTACTTCGTTAGCCATGGTCGGCCTGGCAGCCACGAACCAGTTCAACGATCAGTTTCTCGAGTACTTTGATCATAGATTGGAACTGCGGCGCGATCTCGATTTCAGCCAGGCTACGCTCCAGAACACGGACCTCATGGAGTTCTCCGTTGCGGCCGCGGGCCCGGGGGGCATCAACGATCCCGACTATCTGCGTGATCTCGAAATGTTCACCGCGTACTTGCGGGGACGCTCGGACGTCAATCACGTTCTCAGCTACGCCGATACGGTCAAGCGCTTGAACAGGAACATGCACGGTGACGAACCAGAATGGTATCGGCTGCCTGAGCGTTCGGATCTGGCCGCACAATATCTTCTGGTTTATGAGCTCTCTCTGCCACTGGGCCTCGATCTCAATGACCGGATCAGTATCGACAAATCCGCGACCAGGGTAACGGCCCAGCTTGATCGTACCAGCGCCGCTGAGCAACGCCGGTTTATCGAAGAAACTGCTAATTGGCTGCGCCAGAACACACCGAGTCATATGTGGACGAAGGCGACGGGCGTCACGGCGATGATGGATTATGTCTCGCTGCGCAATGCCCAAGGCATGGTACGGGGTAATGTGCTGGCTATCGCGCTTATTGCGATAACCATGATGTTCACCTTTCGCAGTATCCGGATCGGGCTGCTGAGCATCATTCCCAATGCGATTCCAGCACTCGTGGCCTTCGGCGTCTGGGCCTTGCTGTTCGGTATGATTGGGATGGCAGCCTCGGTGATTTTGGCCACCAGCTTGGGTGTGGTCGTCGATGATACCGTCCATTTTCTGAGCAAGTACCTGCATGCTAGGCGACAGAGCGGGTTATCGCGCGCCGATTCTGTCCGCTATGCGTTCCGCATGGTCGGCGATGCCATTGTCATGACCTCGATTATTCTTGCTGCTGGTTTCGGCCTACTGGCTTTCTCGGCGTTTGGCGTGAATTCCCAGCTTGGCCTCTTGACGTCTATCGCTGTCATCGCTGCGGCTGTCTTCGATTTCACTATACTCCCGGCGCTTCTCCTTCTTGGGGGTCGTGCTGGCGAAACCTTGCCGGAAAGGAGCAAGAACAATGTTCCAGAAACCGCATAAAGCAGCTTGGATACTGCTGTTGGGCTTGATGTTTTTTGCACAGCCAACGGGGGCGAATGAGTCTTCCAATGACCTGGAGCAAGGCTTGGAAGTTGCCTTGCGCAGCGACCGTAGCGATCTCGGCTTTTCCGACTCTCTGGTGACCTTACGCATGGTCTTGCGCAACCGAGAAGGTCATGAAGCGGTGCGGGAATTGGAGATTCGGACCCTCGAGCGCCAAGATGAGTCCGTCGGTGATAAGACTCTGATTGTGTTTTCCTCTCCCGCCGACCTGGAGGGAACTGCGCTTTTATCACATGCCCGGCTCATCGAACCGGATGACCAATGGCTCTATCTGCCGAGTTTGAAAAGGGTGAAGCGGATTGCCTCGGTTAACAAGTCCGGTCCGTTTCTAGGGAGTGAGTTCGCCTTTGAAGACTTTACCGCGCAAGAGGCTGGTAAGTTCAGCTACCGTTACCTCCGCAGCGAAAGCTGTGGTGAGCTTCTTTGTGATGTTGTTGAGCGCCAGCCGCTGTATGAGCACTCCGGCTATCAAAGGCAGGTGGTCTGGATTGATCAAGAGATCTTCCAGTTTAGAAAAATCGATCTTTATGATCGGGCAGGGGCGCTCTTCAAGACGCTAACATTCGATGACTACCGGCCTTATGGGGGTCATCTGTGGCGCGCTCATTTCTTGCATATGGTGAACCACAGCAACGGCAAGTCCACGGACCTGCAGTTCGGCCCGTTTCGCTTTGCGAACGGTTTACGGCAGCGTGACTTTGACAAGGGCGCCCTGCAGCGCCTGTGGTAAAGTCATTTGTCCTTGGATTGTCGACCGCTTTGACGGTTTTTGTGGGACTCGCAACCGCGGAGCGAGTGAGCGCGGAGTCCGCTGATTTGACTGGTTTCATCGCCGGCGAACTGAGAATCTTCCCAGACGCCCCGCAGTTCGATGATCAATTTAGTGTTGTGCAACCGTCGTTCGTAGTGAACCCGGAATTCGGCTTCGGTTCCGCCGACCGTCGCCATCAGGTTAGCATCGTTCCTTTCTTGCGGCTGGATGGGCAGGACAGTAACCGAACACATGTGGACCTGCGCGAAGCCTATTGGCGATACCTGGGAGACGATTTTGAGCTGCTGCTTGGGCTTAATCGGGTTTTCTGGGGTGTCACAGAGTCCCGCCATCTTGTGAACGTCATCAATCAGGTCGATGCGGTGGAGGACTTGGATGGCGAAGATTTTCTAGGACAACCCATGGTTCACTTGGCTCTTGAGCGGGATTGGGGACGTATTGGGGGCTACTTGTTGCCGGGCTTTCGACCCCGGACTTTCCCCGGGGCGCGGGGGCGGCTGCGGCCTGGCCCTCCAGTCAACGAGAGTGAAGCGCGCTATCAATCAAGGCTCAAGGAAGCGAGCATCGATGCTGCGCTCCGCTACGCACACTACTTCGGCAATTGGGATATCGGTGCTTCGCTCTTTCACGGCACGTCGCGAGAGCCGCGTTTGTTGTTCGATCCTCAGCGCGGCCAGTTGATCCCCTTTTATGACCGTATGCATCAGGTCGGCCTGGACGCGCAGTACACCGAGGGGGCCTGGCTCTGGAAATTTGAAGCTATTGCGCAAAAGCGTAAGCATGACGCCTTCGTCGCCCTGGTTGGCGGCTTTGAGCATAGCTTCTACCAGGTCGCTGATACGCTCGCGGACGTGGGGTTGCTGGCGGAATTTCTCCACGATGGCAGGAACGAGACTGAGTCGCCCGCAACGATCTTTGACAACGATCTGTTTCTCGGCGCACGTCTGACCCTCAATGACTTTCAGGATACGAGCTTGCTGGTCGGCGGTTTGCTGGATATTGGTGATGGTTCCAGTTCGCTGCGGCTGGAAGGAGAACGCCGACTGAGCGACCAATGGTCCGTCGATATCGAAGCCCAGTGGTTCATCTCCAGCGGTGATAGTGGAGCATTGAAAGCGCTTCGGGACGACAGTTACATCACACTTCGGCTTTCGCAGCACTTCTAGGGCAACGCTTGAGCCCCTACAGTCTCTCTTCATCGCATCTTGCCATGCCGTGTGACCTGACCGAGACCCCGCCAAGCAGGGCGTGCCTCGACGTCTAGGCTGCCGCAGGCCCCACAGCGCAGTTTGCCGGAAAGGCGCGGGACCGGATGGTGAGGCCCGAAGCGGGGAATTAGCCCCGCTGTCTCCAGAATTGCGTTGTGGAAGCAGCGGTTGCACCAACAAAAGACGTCCAAGCCCATCGCACGCAGATCGCCCAGTGATGTCGGCGTCGGCGTCGCATCCTCCGGCATGCCCAGGTTCCTTTCACGCAATGAGACTGGATTGCAGTCTAATACAAAAAAGAACAAATAAAGAACATAGGTGAATGCCGGGACAACAGTGGCTGGGGGAATCAGAGGATCGGCATGCGGAACAATTGGAACCGGAAACCGTTGCCTGGCAGGCATGTGTTGGAGGTTCAGCCGATGACGACCAACTCTTTATCGAAGATACGCAGTGCGTCCGACAGGTTGCTTGAGCGGCTCAACCGCCGCTTGCCCGCGAAGACTGCGTATTCCTGCTTTTTGCCGCCTTGGCTCACTGCTTTGACAATGGAAAAGCGCGGCGACTCCATCGTGTGACGGAAAACCGAGAAAATCGCTTGGCCTTGCTGGTGGTCCAGGGCGTAATCGCGCCATTCTCCGCGCGCCACGCGCGTGGAGTAAAGCGAAAGCAACTGACTTAGTTCATGACGGTTGAAGAAGGTCGCACGTTGGGATTTCGGCCTCCCGGCCGAGGGGCTCGGATCGAAGGTCACCACGATTGCCATCGTTGCCCTTGAATCTCCCTCATTTCCCAAAACTGCAATAATAGTGTTCATCAAATTCGCCTTGACGTCTAGGAAGGAATCAAGAATCGGCACGAAGCCGACCACCACGCGCAATGCGCCTCTTTGCCCGGCCTGCCATAATGGCTATAGTCGCGGCGCAATGTGACTGACGCTCAGCCAGGGGAGAAGCAGCTTGAGCGATATTTTTCAAGAAGTTGAAGAAGCCGTAAGGCACGAACAGTACATGAAGCTCTGGAAGCGCTACCGCTTCGTCATCATCGGCGCGGCGGTTGCGCTGGTGCTGGGGGTGGCTGGATACCAGGGCTGGACCTATTGGAAGCAGCAACAGAGCATCAAGAATTCCGAACGCTTCGCGGCGGCACTTGCCATCGTCGATGAGCAGGGGACGGCAGAAGCAGTCGCAGCTCTCGAAGAGGTGGCCAAGGAAAATCCCTCGGGTTATGGGATCCTTGCGCGCTTCAGGATTGCCGGCGAGCATCAGAAAGCTGGCGACAAGGCTGCGGCTGTCAGTACACTGGATGCGCTGTCGAACGACACTGCGGTGCCAAAGGCTCTGCGTGACCTTGCGCGTTTGCAGTCGGTGATGCTGGAGTTGGATGACGCGGCTCCGGACGCATTGGAAGGCCGCCTCGCGCCTTTGTTGAATGAAGCCAATCCCTTCTATGCCAGCGCGACCGAGTTGATGGGGTACATCGCCATGAAAAAGGGCGATGACGAAAAAGCGCGTACGCTGTTTCAGACTTTGGTCGACGGGACCGAGGCGCCAGGCGGCGTTCGCAACCGCGCACAGCGTATGCTGACAGTCCTGGGGGCCGAGTAATGCTGGGTTTCTTGGGGGAAAAAATCTGATGAAGTTTCGATCGGCCGTTCATTCCCTGAAGCTATCTTGCTTGGTGCTGGTAGGGTTACTCTTCCTTGGTGGCTGTAGTCTTTATGACGACTATATCGGTGATGCGGAGTCCGATCCGCCGCTGCCTGGCACCCGCGAGCCGGTCTACAACCTTGATCAGGCCTTGCGCGCCGATCCCAGTGTCGCCGATCTGCCCGTAACATTACCGGCACCACAGGCCAACGCGGAGTGGGCGCAGGCGGGCGGCAGGCCCGACCATGCCATGTCCCATCTGGATCTGGGTACGGGTTTGCGCTTGGCTTGGACCGCCGACGTCGGCGAGGGTTCGGGTTCGAATGTGCGTATTTTGGCGCAACCCGTTGTAGCGGAGGGGCGAGTTTTTACACTGGACGCCACCTCCAGGGTTTCCGCGTTTGATGCGAATAGCGGCCGCCGTTTCTGGCAGCGCGATATCGCGCCCGAAGACGAAGACGATGGTTTCTTCGGAGGCGGTCTCGCTTATCAGTCGGGCCGGCTTTACGTCACGACCGGGTTCGCCCAAGTTTTGGCGCTCGACAGCTCCAGCGGCGAGGTTATCTGGCGTCAGCAATTTGCGACGCCTTTGCGCGCGGCGCCGACCGTTGTGGGCAATCAGGTTTATGTCGTGACCATCGATAACCAGACCTACGCTCTTTCCGCTGGTGACGGGTCGCAAGTTTGGGTTCACCGCGGTATTCAGGAGGCCGCAGGTCTTTTGGGCGCAGCAAGCCCAGCAGTCACAAATGATTTGGTCGTCACGCCTTACTCCTCGGGCGAGCTCTATGCACTGCGACCCGACAACGGCCACGTTCTTTGGAGCGATTCCCTTTCCGGCTTCAAGCGTAGCGACCCCATTCTCGATCTCGCCGATATCAGAGGGCATCCCGTTATCGATCGGAACTTTGTGTTGGTGATGGGCAACAGCAATCGCTCCGTGGCTATTGCGGCCCTTCAGGGACAGCGCGCTTGGGATATCGAGGCCGGCGGGATCAGCACACCTTGGACAACGGGCGATTTCGTCTTTCTTGTGACCAACGAGCAGACTGTAATGGCGGTTGTGCGCAGCAGTGGGCGCGTCCGCTGGGTCACGCAGTTACCGAGGTTCGAGGACCCAGAAGACCGTGATGGCCCTATTGCTTGGTACGGACCAATTGTCGCCGGCAACCAGGTGATCGTCGCGGGATCCAATGGAGAGGTCCGAATTTTGGCCCCCTCCGATGGCGCGGAAACCGGTGTAATAAAGCTTCGTGGCAAGGTGACGATCGCGCCTTTGGTGGCGAACCGGACGCTGTATCTATTGACCGAGGACGGCGACTTGCTCGCCTACCGCTAGGCGGTAGGAGCGGAACCCCAGATGAGTTTTACCCTCGCCATCATCGGAAGGCCGAACGTCGGCAAGTCGACGCTGTTCAACCGTCTGGTCGGCAAGCGCTTGGCATTGGTTGACGATCAACCGGGCGTGACGCGTGATCGCCGCGAGGGGGAGGGGCGTCTCTACGATCTAACCTTCAAGGTGATCGATACCGCCGGTCTTGAAGAGGCCGAGGGCGGGACCCTTGAGGGTCGGATGCGGCAGCAGACCGAACGGGCGCTCGCCGAGGCGGACCTGGCTGTTTTCATTGTCGATGCAAGAGCGGGGGTGACACCCCTGGATGCGCATTTCGCCGAGGTGCTGCGGCGCAGTCCGACGCCTGTAATCCTGATTGCGAACAAGTGCGAAGGACGGGCGGCTGAAGCCGGCTTGGCCGAAGCCTGGCGATTGGGAATGGGCGAACCGGTACCCTTTTCTGCCGAGCACGGCCTTGGGATTTCCGACCTGCACGACGCCATCCTGGAGCGGCTGACCGCTTTGCGAGAAGACCAGGCGGTTTCGCAAGCGCCACGACGCGGCAAGGAGAAGAAGGCAAAGAAGGAGCCGACGACGCCTGAGCGCGCCGAGGATGGTGCGGAGGGCGAGGAGCCGCCCAGCGGGCCGCTGCAGCTTGCGATCGTAGGACGGCCCAACGTCGGCAAGTCGACTCTCGTCAATCGCATGATCGGTGAAGACCGATTACTGACCGGACCGGAAGCGGGCATAACGCGTGACGCCATCTCCCTCGATTGGAAGTTTCGCGGCGTGCCCTTCCGGCTTGTGGATACCGCAGGATTGCGCCGTCGCGCCAAGGTAACGGATCGGGTCGAGCGGTTGTCTGCCTTTGATACCAAGCGCGCCATCGATTATGCCCAGGTCGTTGTCTTGCTGTTGGACGGCCAGGAGGGGCTCCACAAGCAAGACCTTTGGATCGCGCGCACGGTCATCGAGGAAGGGCGCGCGCTGGTCATTGGCCTCAACAAGTGGGACGCCCTCAAGGATTCGAAAGCTGCCATCAGCGAGGTGCAGGACCGCATGATCCGTTCGCTGCCTCAGGTCAAGGGTATCCCGTTGGTGCCGATTTCCGGCCTGACGGGGCGAGGCCTTGATCGGCTGATGGATGCAGTGCTGGAGGTATACGAAACCTGGCAGAGCCGCATCTCTACAGCGCGCTTGAACCGCTGGCTGAGCGCGATGTTGGAGGCTCATCCGCCGCCAATGGTGTCAGGCCGTCGACTCAAGATTCGCTATGTGACGCAGGTTAAATCACGCCCGCCTACTTTTGCGCTCTGGGTATCACGGCCCAAGGAGCTACCGGACAGCTATGTTCGCTACCTGGAAAACGGCATGCGCGAGGATTTCGACATGCCGGCCGTGCCGATACGCTTTCTTCTTCGCAAGGGCGACAACCCCTACGCCTGATCCCAGGTTATTTCAGCGATACTATTTCGCCATGCCGCATGCAATCCGCCATGGCCAACGGCACAAATTGCTCAGCAATGTCCTCAGGTGATTTAAGGAGCGCCGGGTCCTCGGTCGGATAGGCCAGGGCACGCATGGCCGTTCTGGTGCCACCAGGATCGACCATATTTATCTTGAGGTTCGTTTTAGTGACCTCACCGGCCCAGTTACGGACTAGGGCCTCCAGCCCCGCCTTGCTGACCGCATAGGGGCCCCAATAGGGCCGGACGCCCTGCGCGGCGCCAGACGTCACGAAAACTGCGCGTCCGGCCTCTGATCGCCGTAACAAGGGTTCCAAACTGCGTATCAGCCGATAGTTGGCGGTCAGGTTGATATCGATCACGCGCTGCCAGACCTTCGGGTCTATATGACCCGTCGGGGAGAGGGCGCCCAAAATTCCAGCGTTGGCGACCAGCACGTCCAGTTTGCCAAAACGCTCGAACAGGGAGGCTCCAAGTTGATCAATAGCTTCGAAGCTCTGCAGATCAAGGGGAACAAGTGTGGCTGGCGGCGCGCCGAGCGCCTGTACTTCATCATCGATTTCCTCCAGACCGCCGACGGTGCGGGAGACGAGGACCAGTTGGGCGCCCTCACGGGCAAATGCCTTGGCAACGGCCGCGCCGATGCCACGTGAGGCCCCTGTGATCAGGGCGATGCGGCCGCGGAGACGGCCGTTGCGGCTATCATTGCTGGATTCGGCTTCGGTCATGCAGGATTCCTTACTTTCGTCGATCTCAGGCGGGCTACGACTTTCTTAGAGCCATACAAAACTCCGAGCCCTAATAGCAGTCCAAGCCCCGTATAGGCAAAGCCTTCCGGTGTAATCGGAAAAGCCGGTTGATACCGCTCGGCAGTGCTCTGGCCGATGGCAAGCTCGAAGTTACGGGCAAAGGCGAAAGGGCGCTCCCAAAAAGCCGCTTCGGAAAGCTGGCGGTAAGCTTGAGCCAGACGCGC
>MRWG01001561.1_pt1 | contig 14195 bp, 14 predicted proteins | sample 1013341 | NCBI WGS metagenome assembly MRWG01 (sample SAMN06117577, study PRJNA244670) | biofilm metagenome | biome: Water; feature: Cathode Biofilm; material: Biofilm; isolation source: microbial consortium enriched at the cathode of a solar microbial fuel cell | place: USA: District of Columbia ... | reverse complement strand
GGCAACGACAGCTACCGCTTCAAAGCCAGTTCCGAGACAGCCAAAAAGAAACGGAAGGAGACAGCAGCATTGACGCCATCATGAATTAGCAAACATAACGACCGGGCGGGTCATATCTCGGTGACAATGCCGGGTCAGTTCTCAGTGACATCCAACATGACAAGGCAGCAACGGTACTTTTCCCAGTTCCTGCCGCGCACGCCGGAGCGCAGGTTCGTCGCTGGAGAGACGCATCTCTACCTCGGGCGCCAGTACCGGCTGAAGGTCGTCCCACATGTCCAGGAAAGCGTGAAGCTGATCCGCGGCTTCATCGTCGTGCAGACGCACCGGCCGACCAGGCCGGAGGTGACGCGCGAACTTGTCGAGGCATGGTACCGGGACCGAGCCCACATCAAGTTTCCGGAGCGGATCGAGATCTGTCTCGGCCATTTCCCGGATCCGGAGGCATTCCGGCCGAAAGGGCTCATCGTACGCCAGACCCGGCAGCGATGGGGGTCCATGTCGCCGGCCGGACGCCTGCTGCTGAACCGCCGCCTCGTGCAGGCGCCGGTCGATGCCATCGACTACGTGATCACCCACGAGCTCTGCCATGTGGCGGAGCCTCATCACGGCGCTGCCTTCTTCGAGCTACTCGACAAGGTGATGCCCGATTGGGAGCGTCGGAAGCAGAGGTTGGAAAGGGCCATGGCCTGAGAACATCCGAACCCGGTCGCGGCAGACGCAAACGCGACTCCAATCCAAGCAATTTCGGACGCTGGATTTTCTTTCTCTCTTACAAGGGCTTAAAAGAAATTCACCAAATCGGCGCAGTCATGAAGTCCGGAGAATATCGGCCCTGAGAGACAGCTTCCGGCCCGTCTGGCGCAGAGGCCAGTGCTCAGCCCCACCCGCATAACCCTCGAAAACAACGGAAAAATCCGGCCGCAGCCGGATCGGGAGAACGCTTTCGCGGAGGTAAGTGACGGAGGGAACGGGACCGGGATCCAACGTTCTCTGCCGCCTAAACCATTATTATCGTTATCTTCTAGACCGGTTCAGAATACCAAGTGGCTCTAATGCGTCTCACAGCTAACCTCCGGTCGACATCTTCTAACCTCCGGTCGACATCTTCACCTCGTGACCGACGGCGCGCCAAGGGTGACGTGTCCGAGCGCTGATCTTCACGAACATCTCATCGAGAAGCCAGCGGCTGAAGCGTATGCCCTCGACCCGGCGTTTCCGGGTCTCGGTGGCGAACATCGGGCCGAACCGGAGCGACCAAAACCGGACCGCCTCATGGCTGACGTCGACGCCACGCTCGTGAAGCCGGTCTTTCACATTCCGCAGCGGGAATCGCACATACAGCATCACGGCCAGGCGGATGATCTCCCGGCTCGTCTTGAACCACTTGAAGGGGCTGGGCTGGGTCATGCTCAGATGGTATCGAACCCCCTGCCCCTGCCCCGCCTCAAGCTAGGTTCCTTTGACAAAGCCGTCCTGGAAGATTCCTTCGCCCCCCTCAGCGATCCGTGGCTAGGCCGCGCTGCTCGAACAGCGTGTTGTACTGGAAACGGTTGGCTGGGTGACAGTTGATCGCGACTTCCACCAGTTCGCCATCGCTGGATATATAGCGACGCGTGATCCGCAGGATGGGTGATGCAAGGTCGGTCGTCAGGCGCGAGGCGAGATTGCGGTCAGCCGTCGCCGCTTCGATGGTCTGATCGACCCGCGCAATGCTGAGGCCATACGCCTCCTCTATGCTCCGGTAGACCGGAACGGAATACGCCCCGACATCGGCGGCAACGCCGCCATAGGACTCGGCGATGTAGATTTCCGTGTAGGCGAAGGGCAGCGCCTCGTCGCCGGAGCGTCTCAGTGCCGAGATGCGCAGCCAGACGCTGTCGTCCGGGCAGCCGAGCATACGAGCGAACTCATGATCCACCACGATCTTCTCCGTAGTAAGGATCTCGAGACGCGTCTCGGCGACATACTGCATGAGGCTGTCTACCGAATGAACGGAACTGACAAAGCGCTTCGGCGCAAGACGGGAGGCGACGATCGAGCCGGAGCCACGCCGGCGGCGAATGATGCCTTCGTCCTGAAGCTGGCGCAGCGCGTCGCGGATCGTGTAGCGGCTGGCCGAGAAGCGCTGGCACAGTTCCTGTTCCGATGGTAGCTTCTGACCGACGGGATAGGCTCCCTCGGCGATTTCCTTAGCAAGTTGGGCATAGATCGCGCGATAGAGCGGCATGTCCGGCACCGTCGCGCGAAGCTTCTTCTTCATAGCGTCATATTATCCCGCGGCTGCGCAATGATGCCACCTCTTTCTCATCATAGCCGAGCTCTTCGAGCAATAGATCGGTGTGCGCACCTAGGCTGGGCGCAGCCTTTCGGGGCAGAGGCCGGCCGTCAACCTTGAGCGGCGAGGCCAGCATTTCGAACGGCGCCTCTCCGTTTTCGCGCTCGAAGGAACCAATCAAGTCGCTCTGGCGAACGTAAGGATTTTCCAGCGCTGACTCGATGTCGTTGACGGGCGCGACCGGGACCTCTCCGCTCAGCAGCTCCAGCCATTGGGCCGTCGTCTTTGTCAGAAAGACCTCGTCGAACAGGTCTGTCAGAAGCGCGCGATTTTCGAGGCGCGCTTCGAAATCGCAGAAGCGAGGGTCGTCTCCCCATTCGGGCTTGCCGATCTTGCTGACCAGTGGGCGCCAGAACTTCTCCTTGTTGCACATGATGAATATCCATCCGTCGGCCGTGCGGTAGAGTTGGCTTGGCGTCAGCGAGGGATGCGCGGATCGCGGATCGCGGGACTGGTTGTGGCCCGCGTTCAGATACCAGACAGCCAGATAGTTGAGGTTGTGCAGCGCGGTGTCAAAGAGGCTGGTGTCAATGTCGCACCCGATCCCGGTGCGCCGTGCACCGTTGAGCGCGGAGGACAGCGCAAATGCCGACATCAATCCGGTCATCATGTCGACGATCGACAGACCGAACCGGGCCGGCGGACCACCCGGTTCGCCGGTCACGGCTAGATAACCTGCCTCTGCCTGCATCAGGTAGTCGTAACCGGGCCACGACTTGCGCGGCCCGGTCCGACCGTAGGCTGACAGGTGCGCACATACGATCTTCGGGTTCACGTCCTTGAGCGATGCGTAGTCGACGCCAAGCCGCTCGGGCTGGTCGCCGCGCATGTTGTCCATGACGGCGTCGGCGCTAGCGACCAGCCGGTGGAAGAGCTTCTTGCCTTCTGCATCCTTCAGGTTGATCGTGATCGACTGCTTGTTCCGATTGAAGGCCTGGAAAAAGTGGCTGTCACCGTCCGAAAAGAAGTGCGGTCCGATCACCCGCCCGACGTCGCCCCCGTCGGCCGGATTCTCCACCTTGATGACTTCCGCGCCGAGATCGGCAAGCAGCATGCTGCCAAATGGCCCGGCACCGTATTGTTCGACGGCGATGATGCGCGTTCCGACAAGCGGCAGTGCTTTCTCCGTCATGGTTGCAGCCTCATTCGATTCGGTCATCCTACGCTGTCTCCGGCTGCGGCCATTTCGACCAGACGCTTGGCGATGATAACGCGCTGGATCTCGTTCGTGCCTTCGCCGATCACCAGAAGCGGGGCATCGCGATAGAGCCGTTCGACATTGAATTCCTTGCTATACCCATATCCGCCGTGGATACGCAGCGCTTCCTGAGAGTTTTCCATCGCCGCCTCGGTGGCGAAGAGTTTCGCCATTCCGGCCTCCAGATCGGATCGCTCGCCGCGGTCGACCTTGCGCGCGGCCTTCTCGGTCAGCAGGCGAGCCGCCTCGACCCGCGTCGCCATGTCGGCCAGCTTGAGCTGAATCGCCTGATGCTCGCAGATAGGTTTGCCAAAGGTCTTTCGAACCTGCGCATATTCGAGCGCCTCTTCGAGCGCCGCCCGCGCCACGCCAACCCCGCGCGCCGCGACATTGACGCGACCGAGTTCGAGCCCCGCCCCCGCGCACTGCATACCCTGGCCTTCGCCGGCAATCAGGTTGAAGGCAGGAACGCGATAGTTGTTGAAGACTAGCTCTGCACTGTCGATGCCCTTGTAACCCAGCTTTTCTAGCCGCTTGCTGGCCTGAAACCCGTCGCCTTTCTCGGCGATGAACATGCTCATCCCTTTGTGACGGGGATCGGCCTTCGGGTCTGTCTTCACGAGCAGGGCGAAGCACTGGCCGTAAATGCCGTTCGAAATCCAAGTCTTGGTGCCGTTCACCACATAGTGGTCGCCATGGCGCACGGCTTGGGTCCGGATCGCCTGCAAGTCGGTGCCGCAATCAGGTTCCGTCAGCGCCAAGCCGCCCCGCAACTCGCCGGTGGCAAAGCGGGAAAGAAAGTGCTGCTTCTGCTCCTCGGTACCGCGACGGGCGACGATATGCGCCATGATGAGGTGGCTGTTGATGATGCCGCTGACCGACATCCAAACCGCCGCGATGCGCTCGATCACCTTCGTATAGAGGCTGGCCGAAAGGCCGAGACCGCCATACTCTTCCGGGATTATCACGCCAAAGAGGCCCAGTTCCTTCATCCGCTCGACGATCTCCTCGGGATAGATGTCGTCCTTCTCCAGCGCATGCACATAGGGTTTTACGTCGCGCTGCAGGAACCTGTCGACGGAATCGAGAATGAGCCGTTCCTGCTCATCCAATTCCGTGTCGCCGGCGGCTGTGGTGTCGTTCATTGTTAACATCTCCAGATTGTCATCGGGGCGTCACCGTTCGGGCTGAGCCTTGCTGAACGCACCAGGTGAAGGGAAAGGCGATCGCGTCTTATGTTTCGCTAATCGCCGACGCCATGGCCGCGTTTCGGCACGAGGCTAGACCGTTCGAAAGACATGAAGACCGTTCCATCGGCCTTGTAGCCTTCGGTCAGGGTTGTCACGATCCCCTGCGTGGGGCGCTTGCGCGACTCGCGTACGTCGAGGACTTCGCTGCGGGCGTAGATCGTGTCGCCGGGAAAGACCGGGTTGATGAGACGGATCTCTTTCCATCCGAGGTTGGCGATCGCTTTCGCGCTGACGTCGTTAACCGTCATGCCAAGCACGATTGCGAGGGTGAGGCCGCTGTTGACTAGCGGTCGGCCGAATTCTGACTTCTCGGCGAAGGCATGATCGCAATGCAGCGGATGGGAGTTCATCGTCACAAGGCTGAACTGGATATTGTCGACTTCAGTCACCGTGCGACCGGGTCGGTGTTCGTAGATGTCGCCGACTTCGAAATCCTCGAGGTATCGACCATAGCTCGCCACGATCACGCGCGATCGCTCCTGTTCCTGGCGTTCCACTCTCTCGTCCTCCTTAGGGTTCAGACTCCCAAGTTGTCCGGATAAATTTCTATGGATGAATCAGATTTGTCAACACATCGGGTTCAGGAAGCGACTCAAACGGGCGACCAGTTCTCGCAAGTCAAGCCGTCGCGCCATGGCTCAAAATGACCAAAGCTTCTTGTAAGTATATGATAGTAATTATTTTTATTCTGAACGCAGAACTTCTGATAGCCATGCCCGGACGTGGGGCGCGCGGCGTGGCGAGAAATTTTTGCAGCAGGCCGACTTGACAGTGCCGGACATCTCCGAAAAGTTATCCGGACAACAATTGCAGGCACTGAGGGAGGAGCCTTATGTCATCTGGTGACGCCACGGCCTTTTCGAACCTATTCTCTTCCATCTCGGTCGGGGAGAAGACGCTATCGAACCGTGCGGCACTCGTCGCCACCGTAACCAACTATGCACGCGCGAACCGCATCACAGAGCGGTGGATCAACTTCTTGGTCGAACGCGCGCGCGGTGGCACTGGCATGGTCATCACTGAGGTGATTGCCGTCGACCCCGACGCGCGTGCGCAGGGCTCGACCGTCACAGGCTACGATGACGACAATATCGAGGGCTTTCAGCGGGCCGCACGTGAAACGCAAGAGGCCGGCGCACGATTACTCGGGCAACTCTGGCACCCCGGCCGTCAACAGCTCTGGCTTCCAGGGGCGTCACCCAAAGGCGTCTCCGATCAGCCTGACGCCTATAGCTGGACCGTTCCCCACGTGATGACCGAGCCTCAGCTCGAACGTGTCGTGGAGGCCTACGTCAAGGTGGCCGAGCGCCTTTATCAATGCGGATTCGACGGCGTCGAGCTTCACGGGGCGCATGGCTACTTGATTACCCAGGTCCTGTCCCCCTGGTCGAATACGCGGAACGACCGCTATGGTGGCTCGACTGAGCGTCGCGCGAAATTCGTGCGGGATATCGCGGAGGGCATTCGCAAACGCTGCGGAAAGGACTTCATCTTGGGCATCAAGCTGCCGGGCGACGAGGGCGTGGTCGGTGGCATCGATGTGGAAGAGGCCTCTCGTATCACGAGCCATCTCGCCGAGACGGGGAATTTTGACTACTTCGCCTACAATCAGGGCAATTTCAGTCTCAGCCTCGAGCAGCATGTACCAGACGTCTACTTCAGCCCTGGTCATTTTATCGACCTTCACAAGCAGATCAGACCCTACGCCAAGGGGGTGCCGGTCATGGCGGTCGGCCGCATCAACACTCCCGAACTCGCCGAACGCATCCTGGCCGAGGGATACGCTGACTTTGTAGGTATGTCGCGGGCCCTGATCGCCGATGCCGCCTTTATGGCCAAGGCAGGGTCGGGACGTTCTAGTGAAATCCGCCCCTCAGTGTTCGACAACCAGTCCTGGGGTGAAATTCATGTCGGCAAACCGCTGGAAGAGCCGCAGAACCCACGCCTGGGACTGAAGGGCGACGCCGACTGGACACCCGAGCCCGCCTCGAAGCCACTAAAAGTCGTCGTGGTGGGAAGCGGGCCCAGCGGACTTGAAGCTGCCTGGGTTGCCGCCGCGCGTGGTCACCGTGTGACCCTGCTGAGCGCCGGGAGCGCGATTGGCGGCCATTTCCGGGACGAGGCCGGCCTGCCTGACAGGCGCGAGTTCAGCCTCTTGCTCGACCATTATCGCATGCTTCTGGAGCGTCACGGCGTCGACCTACGTCTATCGACCCGCGTCAGCGCCGAGGATGTACAGGCGCTGGAACCGGATCACGTCGTGTTGGCGACCGGAGCGAAACAGCGAAGGCCGGAAGGTGTCGAAGACAGCGGCGCGGCAATCTCGGGGCAGCACGCCATGGCAATGCTTTCCGAAGGCACGGGTCCTGCGGGCCGCGAGGGCGTCGTGGCGGTCTACGATCACGACCACAGCGCGGCCACCTACGCGCTCGTCGACGAGCTCGCCAAGACAGCCAGCCGCATCATGCTTCTGACGCCGCGCACGTACCTGGCGAGAACCGTGAACTACTGCAGCGCCATCGGCGTACATCGTCGGCTCTACGCGGCCGGCGTAGAAATCATCCACGCGGCCACGGTCGAACGTTTCGAAGCCAAAAGCTTAGTGTGGACCAATCCCTACACCGGTGTACAGAGCAGCGCCGAGGGCGTTGACCTGTTCGTCTATTCGACGCTCCGTCGCGCCGACGACACGCTCGCGGCGCCCCTTCGCAATGCCGGCATCGAGGTTTCTCTCATCGGAGACTGCATGTCGCCGCGAAACCAGATCGGCGCCATTCACGAAGGTCATGCCGTCGGCAACGCACTCTGAGAGACAATCAGTCGCCTGAGACTTCACAAGGAGGAGAAAGTCATGTTCAGTATAAAATCTTTGGCAGCGGGCCTATGGGTGGCCGCAGCAGTCACCGTGCCGCTCGCCAAGGCACAGGAAAAACCCGACAACTATCCGACCCGTCCCATCAGCTTCGTCGTCGCTTATCCGGCAGGTGGTGGCATGGACGTCGCCGCCCGCACCATGGCCGGCGTCGCAGAACAACAGCTCAGTCACGAGTTCCGCGTCGAAAACCGGACCGGTGGCGGCGGCATCGTCGGCCACAGTTATCTGGCGAACGAAGCCCGGCCCGATGGGTACGCGGTGGGCGTGGTCGCCAATCCGTTCCTCTTCTCCGATTTCCTCGTCCGCGAGGGCGCGTTCGATCAGACTAGTTTTGAGCCAATCGCAGGCATCAACTTCGACCCGGTCGTTTGGGTCGTCCGCTCCGATTCCGAGCTGGCCTCGATGGATTTCGACGGCATCATCAAGACGGCAACCGACGCGCCCGGAGAGTTGCGGGTCGGCGTGATGGCCGGCAACGTCTTTCAGTTCGTAACCGAGATCGTGGAAGATGCGAAGGACGTCGAATTCGAGCATGTTCCCTTTCAGGGTGGCCAACCGGGCGTGACCGCCCTCCTCCGCGGTGACATCGAGATCACCAACGGCTTTTATGCCGAAGTTGAGCAGTACATAAAGAATGGCGATCTGAAGGCTGTGATGGTCTCCGATACCGAACGGCTGCCCTTTCTGCCCGACACGCCAGCCATGAGCGAACTCGGCATCGACATTCCGGCTCGTACTTGGGGCGCCAGCCGTTTCGTGACGGTGAACCCCGAAACGCCCGAGGACATCAAAGCCTATCTCGCCTCGTCGATCTATAGCGTCCTCAGTTCGGACGAAGCCAAAGCCGCGTTCGAAGAGGTCGGCATGACTCTGTCGCCGACGGATCGAAACGTGACGGCAAAGAACTATGCCGCTAGCTACGACGCGCTGTCTCAGTTCCTCAGCGGTTCGACCGAATAACTCCACAAGAACGGAGGAGGCAGGGCGTCGTCTCAAAAGGATACGCTGCCCTGTCTCACGCATACCCGGAGGCCCCATCATGCTCGGTGCTAGATCATTAAGCCTGGTCGTCGTTGCCGGTTGCATCGCATTTTTTGCGGCGGGTGTGGCCATGGGCGATGCGCGCATCACAAGCTACCCCGGGTTTTTACTTGCCGCCGCGATCGTCATCCTTCCGATCCACGTCGTCGGTCAGTTTCGCCAAGAAACCGACCGAGCATGGCTACCCAAGCTCCCCGGAGGCCGCGCGAACCACCTGAAACTCGTGGCGTTCGGCGCCGTGTGGCTGATCGCGATCTGGATCATGCCGTTCACCGGCTTCATCGTCACGATGACGCTTGGCGTCTGTGCCAGTCTGACCGCGCTAGGCATTCATCGTCTCTACCTCACGGTGCCGGTCGTCAGCGTCGTCGTGGTTGCAATATTTGCGCTGATTGAGCGCGTCCTCTACGTGCCGATGCCGCGCGGACCGTTGGAGGACGCCATCGGCGGACTTTTGTATCGCATGGCACAGGGAAGTTGATCGTGATCGAAGGCATTATCGTGGGGCTCGAGCCGCTGGCGCTTTTGGCGGCTGTCGTCGGCGTCCTTCTGGGGATCGTCTTCGGCGCAATCCCGGGGCTAACGGCGACACTCGGCATCGCGTTGCTGGTGCCCGTCACCTTCCTGATGGAAACCGCTCATGGCATGATCATGCTGGGCGGCGTATATGCCGGTGCGATCTACGGCGGAAGTATCACCGCGATCCTGCTCAACATTCCAGGCACGCCCGCATCCGTCGTCACGGCATGGGAAGGCCATGCCATGGCTAGGGAAGGTGATGCCCCGCTTGCACTTGGTCTGTCGGCGGCAAGCGTGGGTGTGGGCGGCCTCATCTCCGGCTTTGTCCTGCTCTGGCTGACACCGCTGCTGGCATCCGTGGCACTGAGTTTCGGTCCTCCTGAGTACTTGGCGCTGATCGTCTTCAGCCTTGTCATCGTGTGCGTGATGCTGTCCACTCCGCTTCTGGGCAACGCGCTTGCCGCGTTGCTCGGGCTTCTAATCGCGACGGTCGGAACGAACCCGGTCACTGGGTCGTCACGCTTTACCTTCGGGTTCTACGAGCTGACCGGCGGCGTCGGCATCGTCGCGATCCTGATCGGCTTTTTCTGCATGTCCCAGGCGATCCTGATCGGCTGGGCCGCATTGACGCAGCATCAGAAGACCGACATCGTCTTCGGTCGCGGCGGCACCGGTGGCGCGCTGGTGAAGGCACTCTGGGCCCGCGCCGGAACGCTAGGTCGTGGCACGGGCATCGGCCTGTTCCTGGGCATCCTACCGGCAATCGGGCCGGAAACCACTCCCCTAACGACTCACGCCGTCGAGCGGCGGTTCAGCCGCGAAGCCGATCGCTTCGGCAAGGGGTCGAAGACGGGTCTCGTTGTGGCGGAATCCTCGATGGCGGCCAATGTCGGCGGTTCGCTGATCCCGTTACTGGCGCTTGGAATTCCGGGCAGCGGGGCGGCGGCCGTCTTTGTCGGCGCCCTGACCCTGCACGGCCTCAAACCTGGTCCACTGCTTTTCGTCGAGCATCCGCAATCGATTTACGCGTTCTTTGTCGGTTTCATTGTCGTTTACTTGACGATCCTGATGATCGGCCTTTTTGCCGCCCGCTTCTTCGCCGTATTGCTGAAGATTCCGAACGCGGTCGTAGCGACATTCGTGGCCGCCTTCTCCGTACTCGGCGCCTATGCCATCAACAACACCATGTTCGACGTATGGGTAATGCTGGGCGCGACGCTGCTTTCCTTTTGTCTCGCGGCGCTCAGGATACCGATCCTGCCGCTTGTCCTGGGTCTTATCCTCGGCTTGCTCTTCGAAGAAAATCTGGTTGTCGCACAGTCGGTCGTTCGTGGACCCGAGGATTTGATAGATAGACCGATCGCCATTGGCCTCGCCCTTCTGTCCGTGGCTCTTCTGGCGATCTCGATTGTGCGTCGAAAGCGCGGCTTCAAGCCTAGATCATGTTGACAAACGGGATTCACATGGCGGCGCAGGCATGATTCAAGCTGGTATCTGCTATGGAGACCAGCTTGGCACGAGACCTGATGTCGGACGAGGAATGGGCGTTCTTTGAACGGTTTATCCTGGCAGTCCGCGCGCCGAACGGGCGCAAACCGAGCAACCATCGCGTTGTTCTAGATGGAATTTTCTGGATCGCTCGCACCGGCGCCCCATGGCGGGACCTGCCCGAAGAGTTCGGCAAATGGTCGAGCGTCTACCGGCAGTTTCGACGCTGGACGCTGGCGGGTCTCTGGGAGGACATCATGGACGCTCTGAACCAAAGTGGGGCTGCTCCGGATGCCCTTCAAATGATCGACAGCACCGTGGTTCGCGCCCATCATCAGGCAGCGGGCGCAAAAGGGGGACTCCGCGACAGGGTTTTGGCCGCTCAAGAGGTGGCTTCACGACCAAGATCCACCTCCGCGTCAATGCAGCAGGCCTGCCCATGAGAACCGAGATCACGCCGGGACAGACATCCGATTATCTGGGGTTCGACCTGGTCATGGCCGACAACCTGCCAGAGCCGAGCGTCCTGTTGGCAGACAGGGGCTATGACGCTGACAGAATTCGGAAAAAGATGGAGGAGCGGGATGTGCTCACCCAGATTCCCATGCGCAAATCACGCAAGATGCGCGTCGGTGTGGATCATTCGCTATACTCGTTGCGTAACCTTGTCGAGCGGTGCTTCAACAAGCTGAAAAACGCTCGCCGTATCGCAACCCGCTACGACAAAACCGCCGAGAGTTTCCTTGGCTTCATCGACATCACGTCCATCCGCCTGTGGCTCCGGCTTTTGTCAACATGACCTAAGCGGCCATACAGACGGCGAAAATGCCACTAGCTCTGTGACACGGCTTCACTCCTGAAGAGGATTGGATCGGAGCCGCCATATTGACCCAAGTAACTGAGCACGCTGGGCGGCACCCCGTCGTCGTGCGGCGCGTAGAGACCACATCGCCGCAAGGTCGCGCGTAGATCTACACTGCGTCCGATTTTTTCCAGCACAACGCGCGAGGCAATGGGTTCATGCGCAGCGGTTGCGGTAACGCCCATCTTCATCCCATTCAGTGTGCAAATGCGGTTACGATAGGGCGGAAACAGGATCGTGTGCGACAACTCCTGCCCCAACACCCCCTCCTGATCCAACATGTGTATCCGATGCCCGATCATCAGCAGGATGCCGGTGTATTTAAACACATCCACGCCGGACTGTACCAAGCCATCCTGATTGGCCGGCGCGCGCTGATCTTTCAGACGTTCTATGGTCTTATACATCATCAGCCCGTCATTTTCCTGAATATGCAAGAGCGATTTGAGCACCAACCGGTGCGTCGTGAAGGAATAGCGAAACTCGTAGTAATAGCCTTCATAGGTTCTAAGTTGATTTATCTGACCCGCCGCGGCCTTGAGCAGCGCTGACAACAGGGGAGGCGTCAACCCAGAATTCAGCGGCAGAGCAGGTTTCAGGCGCACGATGTCACGAAACTGATCGTGCGGCATGAGGATCTCATGTTCATCGACACCAAAGAAATCGCAAAGACGGCGCATGGAACGGGCCGATGGATGGGCCTTACCTGCAAGATACTTCATGATCTGTTGACGATTCATCCGCAACTGCCGTGCGACTTGAGAGATTGAGCTGTGGTAACTGCACAAAAGACGCAAGTTCTGGGGGAAGTAATCTCGCATGCTGTCTCCGTATATGTCGCCACTTGATGCTTTTTAGACGACTAATCACGACAAATCTATAGCCCCAAGCCAATTGCTCCACGGTCTGTCGTGGTTCAGAGTTGCATTTGGTAAACGCATCATAATGCGCCAACCTCCAGCCAAAAGGGAATTCAGGATGAAAAAGACAGCACTCATGGCAGCGGCGTTATCCACGTCACTTGTTGCCGCTGCCGGTACGCTCGCAGCACAAGAAACCATCAAGATCGGCGGGATCGCCCCGCTTTCGCCTCCGGGCGGCGTCCAGACCGGCGAGTCGTTGCGTGACGGCATGGTGGTCGCGGTCGAAGAACTGAACGCCAATGGCGGCATAATGGGAAAGCAGGTCGAACTGATCGTCGAAGACACCTCTGGCGTGCCGGAAAAAGGTGTGGCCGCTTTCGAACGCCTTGCAACGTCGGAAGGCGTGGTCGGCGTGACCGGTTCTGCGCATAGCGCCGTCTGTTCGGCCGTCGGCCCCGTGGCGGAGAAAACCAACATAGTCTTCGTCGCCGGTGAATGCTGGTCCGACAGCGTGACCGCGGCGCAGATCGACGAAGTGTTCCGCATCACAGTTGCCAACTCTCTGGTCTATTCGGTTGCGGCCGACTGGGTGAAGGAAGCCGGCTTTGAAAACATCGCCATCATCTCGGAGAACTCTGACTGGGGTTTTGGTATCATTGACGTCTTCACCGAGAATCTGAAGGATACCGGGGCTAATGTGACATCCTTCACAGCGGAACGCACCGTTTCGGATTTCACGCCTCAGCTGCTGCAACTCAAGCGATCGGAACCTCAACCGGACTTGATTGTTGCGGGCTTTACCGGGTCTAACCTGCTGTTGATGCTGCGGCAGGCCGCTGACCTCGGCATTGCGCCAAGCTCCCAGACCGCAATTTTTGCCGCCGGAGCCGATGTGCTGGAACCCGAGTTCTGGGACGTGATGGGGGACGCTGGCAAATACGTTATCGGCAATCCTGCTGGCCTGCCCGGCAAACCGGACACGCCGTTGTCGCGGAGCTTCGGTAAAGCCTATCAGGACAAATTCGGCCGTCCCGCAAACGCAGTGGCGATGGAAGGCTATGACGGCGTAATGGTGCTTGCACAAGCCATCGAGAAGGCCGGCAGCACCGAATCCGATGCCATCGAGGGCGCGCTGCGGAGCTTGGAGTGGGACGGCACACGCGGCACCATCAGCTTTGCCACGACCACGGATCCGGCTTGGAAATTCCAGCAGTGGCTGGGCGTTCCGATCTTCGTGATCCAGTATGACGAGGTAAACCAAACGCCGTCGGATGCCGCTATCCTGTGGCCCCGGGAACAGGCTACCACAGAAGAGATCTTGCTGAAGCCTTAAGGCAGCTTCCAGATCAGAAAAATGAAGAGGCGCACGGGTCCGTGCGCCTCAGACTTTTGACAAAGCCCGCGCCTTTGACGAGGACTTTTCATTCAAGTGGGTATTTTGAGACGGCCCGGTGTTCCAGCCCGGGAAAGGCCTAAAGCACTTTGCGTTTGATCTGAATCGGTGGGGGATTCCCAGACGGGCTTTTGTCTGATTCTCTTCCTTCGGGAGGTGGATCATGGGCAAGCCTTACGCTTTGGACCTTCGGGAACGGATTTGTGCGTATGTGCCCAGGGGCATTCGGCTGGTGATCCTGGCCCGGATTGGTGGACACCCATGATAGGCTTTCGAGCTAACGGAAGGAGTGTCCGATGGAGAAGAAGAAGCGCCGGTATTTTCCGGATGAGTTCAAGCGGCAGGCTGCGGAGCGCGTCGAGACGAGC
>MRWG01001560.1_pt1 | contig 14200 bp, 14 predicted proteins | sample 1013341 | NCBI WGS metagenome assembly MRWG01 (sample SAMN06117577, study PRJNA244670) | biofilm metagenome | biome: Water; feature: Cathode Biofilm; material: Biofilm; isolation source: microbial consortium enriched at the cathode of a solar microbial fuel cell | place: USA: District of Columbia ... | reverse complement strand
ATATATGCGCGAAGGCTTCGTGGACGAGGCGGCCGTCGAGGCCGAAATCGCGCCCTGTTTCGTCGATCAGGATGGCGGGCGCACCGATATCGTGGTTCTGGCCTGCACGCATTATCCCTTCCTGGTCAACCGCATGCGCAAGACCGCGCCATGGCCGGTCGACTGGATCGACACATCAGAGGCGATTGCCCGCCGCGCGCTGGCGCTGTCGGCAAATCTGCCCGCGCCATCATCCGCTGCCCATGGCGGCGGCGATGGAAATGGCAATGGCGCAGACATCGCCCATTTTACCTCCGGCGCACCCGCAGAAGGCTATCGCCGGCTGCTGTCCGGATTCGGCTTCAGGATGCGCTGAGCATCCGCACTTTCTTCAGGGCCCGGAATTTGCGGAACCGGCCCGGCCCCGTCTTTCGCCAAGATATCGCGTTTCGGTTGACATTCGGGGCGCGCTGGCATAATCACCCGCTCAAGCGCGATGGCTTCCGGCTGCCGCGCTTTTTAACGTGTCCCGTGGACAGGCCGCATTAGCGTGCGTGGCATGTCCTGTCAGGTCTCGAAAACGGAGGCCAGAGGAGGGCGCGTTTCCTTCGTCCGGAGCTTCGGCTTCGGTGTTTTTGATATGAAAGGGAATGCGATGAGCAAGCGCCATTCTGCAAAGTACAAGCTTGATCGCCGTCTTGGCGAAAACATTTGGGGCCGTCCGAAGTCCCCGGTCAACCGTCGTGAATATGGCCCCGGCCAGCACGGTCAGCGCCGCAAGGGCAAGCTCTCGGACTTCGGTCTGCAGCTGCGCGCCAAGCAGAAGCTGAAAGGTCACTACGGCGACATTTCGGAAAAGCAGTTCCGCAAGACCTACGACGAGGCGAACCGTCGCAAGGGCGACACCAACGAGAACCTGATCGGTCTCCTGGAGTCCCGTCTCGACGCCGTGGTCTACCGCGCCAAATTCGTTCCGACGATCTTCGCTGCGCGCCAGTTCGTGAACCATGGTCACATCCTGGTCAACGGCCGCCGCGTCAACATCCCGTCCTACCGCTGTAAGGCTGGCGACGTGATCGAGGTCAAGGAAAAGTCGAAGCAGCTCGCCATCGTCATGGAAGCAACGCAGCTCGCAGAGCGCGATGTTCCGGACTATGTCGAAGTCGACCACAACAAGATGGTTGCCACCTATCTGCGCGTTCCGGCCATCTCCGATGTGCCGTATGCCGTGCATATGGAGCCGAACCTGGTTGTCGAGTATTACTCGCGCTGATACCTTTCGGCAGGTAATTTTTGGGGGGCGTCCTGCCAGTGGCCGGGCGCCTTCTTTTTTGTCTTTTTTCGGGAAGAGGCGAGGTGCTTGCATGACGGGACTGGCGAAGGCGTCCGGGTTGCGGATGGGCTTGTTGCTGGCCTTTTTCGTGGGCTTATGGACGGTCTATGCGAGCCTGACGCAGCTCAATCTCGACGGTTTCGGCGACATGCTGGAAAACTACTCCTGGGGCATCGCCTGGGAGCAGGGCTACTACAAGCATCCGCCGCTTTTCGCCTGGATCACGGCCGCCTGGTTCTCCGTCTTCCCGAATGTGGACTGGGCCTACTATCTCCTGTCGGCCGTCAACAGCGCCGCGCTCATGTTTGCAAGCTGGCGCATCGCCGTGCGGTTTCTCGATCCGTGGCGCGCGTTTTTGAGCAGCGCGCTCTTCTTCTTCCTGCCGCCGGTCACCTTTTTAGCCATCAAGTACAACGCCAATTCGGCGATGCTGCCTTTCTGGGCGGCGACGGTCTGGTTCTATCTGCGCTTTCTTGAAAAGCAGCGGCTTTCCGACGCCATCATTCTGGGCGCGCTGGCTGCGGCTTCGGTGCTGATCAAATATTTCTCCGGCGCGCTTCTGGGCGCGATTGTCCTTCATGTCCTGATCGACCGGGAAGCGCGCGCGCTGCTGCTGCGCCCCGGCGTCTGGGTTGCCAGCCTCGTCTTTGTCGCGCTGGTGACGCCGCATCTGATCTGGCTTGTTGGCAACGATTTCCTGCCGCTCACCTATGTGTCGGAGCAGGGCGATGGTTCCGCGCTGATCGGCATCACCTCCGCCCCCCGTTTCCTTGGCGCGCTTCTGGCTTACATGCTGCCGGTGGTGCTGGTGCTTCTGATCGCCATACTGCGCAACGGGCGCGGGCCGTGGTTTGATGCAACGCCCTTCCTGGCGCTGCGCAAGACGCTGGCCGGCAGGGCGCTTCTGTGGACCGGCTTCGGCTCGCTGGCACTGACATTGCTTCTGGGCATTGCATTCACGGTACAGTTCAGCTCCGTCTGGGCGCTGCCGCTCTATTTCGCCGCGCCCATCTTCCTGATTCTGCTCATCAAGCCGGGGCGGCTTGAGGCGCAGAAACTGGCAATTCCCGCTGCCGTGGTGATCTACGGCGCGTCCCTTCTTGCGCTGTCGCCCTTCATCTATGCGGAAGAGGCGAAGAACACCTCGCACTACAACAATGTGCCGGTTCGCGCGATTGCAACGGAGATCGAGGCGGCCTGGAACGAACGGTTCGATACGCCGCTCACCCATGTGGCGGGTGACAAGATTCTCGCGAGCGGCACCACGTTCTACACCGCCTCGCGGCCCTTCTCCATGCAGGGCAATTCCTATGCGCTGACACCCTGGGTTTCGCCGCAGGCGGTGGCCGAGAAGGGCATGGCGATTGCCTGTTTTGACGGTCAGACGGGATGTCTTGCGCGGGCTGCGGAACTGGCAGGCGCAGGGGTTGAATCGCAGGTTCTGACCGTGCCCGGTTTTGGTGGTGAGCGCAGCTGGACGGTGCAGCTGTTCTTCATGCCGCCGGCGGCTCAGGGCTCCTGATCTCTTTTTTCGGAAAAACGGTCTGTTTTTGGGAAATTCGGGACGAAATTTCTTCGTTTTACCCGAAATTCCCTCAAACGATGCGGTCTTCTATGGACCAGCGCGCGGCGAAGAAATTCAGGATCGCACCGATCACGATGCCGATCAGCTTGGCCGCGAAAAGACCGGTGAGCGGGGGCAGGAGATAGACGGCGAGCGTCGACGAGCCAAGCGAGATGATGCTGCCGCTGACGGCGAATTTCGCAAACGCCCTGTGCAGGCTGAACCGCTCCGCCCGCTCGAATGTCCAGCGTGAGTTGACGGCAAACGAAAAGATCACCGCCACCGCCCAGCCGAGAAAATTGGCGAGCAGCGGCGCAAAAGACAGGGCGATCAGCGCCGTGAAGGTGGCGAAGTCGATCACCGTGTTCAAAACGCCGACCACCGCGAAGCGGCCCAGCTTTGCGGAAAGCGTGCGGTTCTCGCCTTCGCTCATGAACGGGCCTGTCTCAGGGAAAGCCCGGCGGCGACAAGGCGGGCGGGAAAGGCGTCTGCGGCGAGCGTATCGCGCTCTTCCTCGCGGGCATCGGTGAAGACGTCGCGGCTGCGCAGCACATCATCCACCGTGCCGGGATGGCACATGATGACGCTGCCATGGGGCGCCCTGTCAATGAAGAGATCGAGCGCGCGGGAGAATGCGCCTTTCCGCCGCCAGTCATAGAAGCCGCAGAGCGGGCCTTCGACGGCGAAGCCGTGCCGGCGCATTTCGGCATCGAAACCGCGTGCGAGCAGGCGGGCAACCACGATCTTGGCCTTGATGAGCGCCGGGGCGGCGCGCAGCGTCGGTGCGCCGCGAAGCCAGGGGCGCTCGGCTGCGGGAGCATCGGCAAAGCGCGCGGCCAGCCAGCGCCGGACCGGCGGCAGGAAATGCACGTGCTGGTGCCCGTCGATGAAATCGGGATTGCGGCCGAACGCCTCGCGGAAACGGTCAAGCTGCGCATCGGCCTCGGCGGCGATGGCGGCATCATCGTCATGACTGGCCAGAAGCCGTTTCAGCTCCGGCATTTTCCGAGCGCTGGAAAGGGCCGGAAAATCGGTGAGGGTGAGGTGCATGCCGGTCGCAAAGCTGCCGCTGGTGGCTGTCAGCGCGGCGGCGTGGTCGCGCCAGTCATCGAACAGCGTCATGCAGCCCGTGCCGCTCAGGCGGCCATTGGCGAGAAGCATGCGGATGCTTTCGCTGACGGCAGGGGAGAAACCGTAATCGTCGGCGATCAACCAGACCGAGCGGGCGGCGGGCTCAGTCATCGTGAGACGCTCTGCCGGTCTTGCGCGTCTCGGCCAGCGGGACGGCGCTCGGACCGGACATGGATTTGATGATGTAGTTCGGCCGGTTCTTGGCCTCGCTCAGCGCCGACCAGACATATTCGCCGACAAGCCCGGTCAGGGCGAGGTTGAGGCCGCCAAGCACGAGGACGGCGACGATGAGGCTCGGATAGCCGGGAACGGCCACGCCGGTGAACAGAACCTCCAGAAGGATCTTGATGCCGTAGATGAAGCCGAGTGCTGCAACACCGCCGCCGAACAGCGACACCATGCGCAGCGGAACGACGGAGAAGGAGGTGAAGCCTTCAAGCGAAAAGGCGATCAGCTTGCGGCGCGACCACTTGCTTTCGCCGCCCTGACGGTCTGCGGGCTTGTAGAGAATGCGTTCCTGCCGGAAACCGGTCCACGCATAGAGGCCCTTGTTGAAGCGGCGCTGGTCGCGCAGCTGGCGGAGCGCCATGGCGAAGCGCCGGGTCATGATGCGGAAGTCGCCGGCATTGGCCGGGATTTCGTAGCGCTGCCCCATATTGATGAGCCAGTAGAAGCCGTTGGCCAGATAACGCCCGAGCGTGCGGCTTTCGGCGCGGTCGGCGCGAATGGCATAGACCATGTCGAGATCGGGATCGGCGATGATGCGGCCGATCATGTCGAGCGCGACATCGGCGGTGTGCTGGAGGTCTGCATCCATGAGCAGGACGTAATCGCCCTCGCTCTGGTCGAGACCGGCGAGGATCGCCGTTTCCTTGCCGAAATTGCGCGCGAGCGTGATGAGCGACCAGTCGCCGGTCATGTGCTCGCCATAGAGCGCGCCACCGCCATCGGTGCTGCCGTCATCAATGAAGATGAAATTGGTGTCGAGGCCGAAGCGTTCTTTTGCCTGCGCAGCCAAATCGTCAGCCAGGGCGCAAAAGCCGGCTACACTTTCCCGCTCGTTGAGGAACGGGACCAGAATGTCGAGCCGTTTGGCCACGCGCGCAATCTCCATCAAAAGGTGACACGATCAAAAGGTGATTTGCCAACAGAAAGTCGAAAATGCCTATTCGTTAAGTCGCCTTGCCGCAAGGCTTCTGATAGGAAGGCGCGAAATCACACGATCCGACAAAGGCCCGCCCATGCATAGCACCTTGGCGCAACCGAAAGAACCGGCGGAAACCGTTGAAATGGCAACGCCGACCGGCGAGGACACACCACCTTTCATGAAGGGTATGCCGTCTTCGGTGGAGTTCAACAAGCTGCGCAAACGCCTGCTGCGCAACACGCGTCAGGCGATCGAGGATTTCGCCATGGTGAAGCCCGGCGAGCGCTGGCTTGTGGCGCTTTCGGGCGGCAAGGATTCCTACGGGCTTCTGGCGGTTCTCATGGATCTGCAGTGGCGCGGCCTTTTGCCGGTGGAGATTCTCGCCTGCAATCTGGATCAGGGGCAGCCGAACTTTCCAAAGCATATTTTGCCGGATTATCTGGACAGTCTCGGGGTCGCGCACCGGATCGAGTATCAGGACACCTATTCGGTGGTGACCGAGAAGCTGCCCGAATCGAGCACCTATTGTTCGCTCTGCTCCCGGCTGCGGCGCGGGCACCTCTATCGGATCGCGCGCGAAGAGGGCTGCTCCTCGCTTGTTCTCGGTCATCACCGGGAAGACATTCTCGAAACCTTCTTCATGAACCTGTTCCACGGCGGCAGGCTGGCGGCGATGCCGCCCAAGCTTTTGAACGATGAAGGTGACGTGATGGTGCTGCGCCCGCTCAGCTATTGTGCGGAAAGCGACATGGCGAAGTTTGCCGACGCCATGAATTTTCCGATCATTCCGTGCGATCTGTGCGGCAGTCAGGACGGGCTGCAGCGCAATGCAATGAAGTCGATGCTGACCGACATCGAAGCCCGCATGCCCGGCCGCAAGGACACGATGATCCGGGCGCTGACCAATGCGCGCCCGTCTCATCTTCTGGATCGCAAACTGTTCGACTTTGCAGGTCTTACACGGGCTGATTGACCGCGTGGAACATGCGTCCGCGCTCGGCGACCAGCACCAGAACGATGCCGACTGCCCCGGTGATGAAATAGCCGGTGGCGAGCGGGGCGGTTGAACCGTCGAACATCTGGCCAATGAAGGCGCCGATCAGGCCGCCGCCCAGCGTGGTGAGAAAGCCCTGCGTGGCGGCTGCCGTGCCCGCCACGTGGCCCAGCGGCTCCATGGCGATGGAGTTGAAGTTCGCGCCGACCCAGCCGAACTGGAACATGGCGACCGAGAACAGCAGGAAGAACAGCCAGAACGGCATGAAGCCGATACTGGCCAGAACGAGCCAGAGCAGGCTGACCGTGGTGAAGCCGACCAGTGCGCCGTGGGAGAGACGGCGCATGCCGATGCGGCCCACGAGGCGCGAATTGGTGAAGGACGAGACGGCCATCAGACCGGCGCCGACGGCAAACAGGATCGGGAACCAGTCCGCCAGATCGAAAGCGTCGGTGTAGATCTGCTGCGCGGAGCTGATGAAGCCGAACAGCGCGCCGAAGACGCTGGTGGTGGCCAGCGTGTAGCAGAGCGAGATGCGGTTCGTCAGAACGATGCCGAACCCCTTCGTGATCGATGAGACGGTGAGGGCGCGGCGATTCTCCGGCGCAAGCGTTTCGGGTAGGCGGAAAGCCGCCCATGCGCCGAAGATGATGGCGAGAACGGCCATCGCCACGAAGATCTCCGACCAGTCGCCGAAGATCATGATGATCTGGCCGATGCTGGGAGCGATCACGGGGATGACCATGAAGACCATCATGACCATGGAGAGGACTTCTGCCATCTGGCGACCGCCAAACACATCGCGGATGACGGAGACGGCGACAACGCGCGTCGCGGCAGCGGCAACGCCCTGAAGGAAGCGCAGGACCAGAATGAAGGCGAAGCTGGGCGAGATGGCCGCAATCAGCGACGTCGCCACGTAAAGCGCGAGACCGAAGAAGAGGGGCGCGCGGCGACCGAAACGGTCCGAAACGGGGCCGAAGAAGAGCTGTCCCGCACCGAGGCCTGCGAGATAGGCGGTCACGATATACTGGCGCGAATTCTCGTCATCGACGCCCAGCTCCGCGCCAATCTGCTGAAGGGCGGGCAGCATGATGTCGATGGCGAGCGCGTTGATGGACATGAGCGCTGCCGTCAGCGCGACGAATTCGACACGACCGAGGGATCTTTGCGGTTTAAGGGCGGTTTCTGAAACGGGTTTCTGCATATATCTCTCCAGCGGTCGTCAATGCGTGCAATCAAATGGCCGGTCGCGCCCCCTCGCAGTAAAAAGGCAGGTGGGCCGGTCAACAGGGGGCAGGCGTCCGCGCCGTCAGGGCGCGCGTCTGCAAAAGGTTTCAGCGCGTCCGCCCGAACAGTACCGCCCAGGAGAATCCCCCGAAATATCCATGAGGGTTCTCGCATGGCGAGGCGCGCTTATCTCCTGCGTCAAAACACCAGTTGCCCTGCGGGCGAAAAAGCATGTTCAGACGCGAAAAAATGCGCTGGCGAAAACCAGCGCATTTCTAAAGAGGAGAGCGCCAGCGTGAAAGCAGGCGCGGTCCTGAAAAGCTTTTAGGCGGCGCCTTTGGCTGCCACGCCTTTTTCGTTCAGGAAAGCCTGAAGCTCGCTGGCCTGGAACATCTCACGAATGATGTCGCAACCGCCAACGAATTCACCCTTCACATAAAGCTGCGGGATGGTCGGCCAGTTGGAATAATCCTTGATGCCCTGACGAAGCTCGTCGGAGGTGAGGACGTTGATCCCTTTGTACTCGACGCCGAGATAGTCGAGGATCTGGACGACCTGACCGGAGAAACCGCACTGCGGAAAGCCGGGCGTGCCCTTCATGAACAGCACAACGTCGCTGCTCTTGACCTCATTATCGATGAATTCGTTGATACCGCTCATCGCAAGTCCTTTCATGTCCGGGTTCAAGGCCCGGCATTTTCATCATCAAACGTTATGTATTGCACCATTTTCCATGGCGCAACGCCACGCGTCAAACTTTCCGGATGAAATCAGTCCGGAGCGCTGGTCTGCAGGGCGAGCGCATGGAGCGCACCGCCCATATTGCCCTTGAGCGCGTTGTAGACCATCTGGTGCTGCTGCACGCGCGACTTGCCACGGAAGCTCTCCGCCACAACCTCTGCGGCGTAATGATCGCCGTCGCCCGCCAGGTCGCGGATGGTGACCTGGGCGTCCGGGATGCCTTCCTTGATGAGGCGCTCGATATCAGAAGCATTCATAGCCATGGGTAGGCGAGTCTCCAAAACAGTCTGTCTTAACGAGATATGGCTGTTCCGGCAGGCAAGGTCAATCGCAGTGAGCCCGCGAAGGCAGCGGCCGAATGTCCGCCCCGGTTTTAAAAACGAGCCGGGGCGGGACAGTGCGATGTCAGTCCATGAAGCCCGGGAACCAGGCCTCGTGCGCCGTCTTCAGCACTTCGACGGAGACAGCGCCGGCATCACCGAGCTCAAGCGTGTCGCCACGGGTCTCGCCAATCTCGAATGCCGAGACGCCGGCCTTTTCGGCGGCGGCGAGCACGGCTTCGACATCGCTGGTGGTGACGATGTAGCGGCCCTGATCCTCGCCAAAGAAGGCGGGGATGGCGTCTTCAGGCGTATCGATGGTCGCGCCGATGCCCGAAGCGATGGCCATTTCAGCGAGTGCAACGGCGAGCCCGCCATCGGAACAGTCGTGGACGGCGGAAACCTGACCGGCGCGGATCAGCGCACGCACCATGTCGCCGGTGCGCTTTTCATGCGCGAGATCGACCGGCGGGGGCGGGCCCTCGGCGCGGCCATGAATGTCGCGCAGATAGACGGACTGGCCCAGATGCGTGCCCCAGCCTTCCGGTGCGCCGATGAGGACGATGGCTTCGCCTTCGGCGGCAAAGGCGGCGCGGGCTGCCTTCTGCCAGTCGGGGATGAGGCCAACGCCGGCCATGGTCGGTGTCGGCGGGATCGCTTCGCCCAGCGTCTCGTTGTAGAGCGAGACATTGCCGGAAACGATGGGGAAGCCGAGCGCGGTGCAGGCCTCGCCGATGCCCTTGATGGCATGGACGAGCTGACCCATGATTTCTGGCTTCTCCGGATTGCCGAAGTTCAGATTGTCGGTGGCCGCCAGCGGCTCGGCACCGGTTGCGGTGATGTTGCGCCAGCATTCGGCAACCGCCTGCTTGCCGCCCTCATAGGGATCGGCCTCGCAATAGCGCGGCGTGACATCGGAGGAGAAGGCAAGCGCCTTTTTGTCCTGTCCGTCGACGCGCACCACGCCGGCGTCGCCGCCGGGAAGATGGAGCGAATTGCCCTGAATCAGCGTGTCATACTGCTCCCAGACCCAGCGGCGGGACGAGAGATCGGGCGAATCGAGCAGTTTTACGAGGCTGTCGGCAATGTCGGCCTCGGGAGCCGGGCCTTCGAGCGGGGCCTGAAGCTTCGGCTCCACCCAGGGGCGGTCATATTCCGGCGCTTCGTCGCCCAGTTCCTTGATGGGAAGATTTGCGACTTCCTCGCCCTGATGGAAAATGCGGAAGCGCAGATCGTCGGTGGTCTTGCCGACGATGGCGAAGTCTAGACCCCATTTGCGGAAGATGGCCTCGGCCTCGTCGCTTTTTTGGGGGCGGAGCACCATGAGCATGCGCTCCTGGCTTTCCGACAGCATCATCTCATAGGCGCTCATGCGCTCTTCGCGCACGGGCACGCAGTCAAGATCGAGCTCGATGCCCAGATCGCCCTTTGCGCCCATTTCGACCGCCGAGCAGGTGAGGCCGGCAGCGCCCATGTCCTGAATGGCGATCACGGCGCCGGTGGCCATCAGCTCAAGGCAGGCTTCGAGCAGGCATTTTTCGGTGAACGGATCGCCGACCTGAACGGTGGGGCGCTTCTCGTCGATGCCTTCGTCGAACTCGGCAGACGCCATGGTCGCGCCGCCGACGCCATCGCGGCCGGTCTTTGCGCCAAGATAGACGACGGGCAGGCCGACGCCTTCGGCCTTGGAATAGAAGATCGCGTTGGTCTCGGCGATGCCGGCTGCAAAGGCATTTACCAGAATGTTACCGTTATAGCGGGCGTCGAAGTTGACTTCGCCGCCGACGGTGGGAACGCCGAAGGAATTGCCGTAGCCGCCAATGCCGGAAACGACGCCGGCAACCAGATGCTTCGTCTTGGGATGATCGGGCGCGCCAAAGCGCAGCGCGTTCATGGCGGCGACGGGGCGTGCGCCCATGGTGAAGACGTCACGCAGGATGCCGCCGACGCCGGTGGCTGCGCCCTGATAGGGCTCGATGAACGAAGGGTGGTTGTGGCTCTCCATCTTGAAGACCACGCACTGGCCATCGCCAATGTCGACCACGCCGGCATTCTCGCCGGGGCCCTGGATAACCTGCGGCCCCTTTGTGGGGAGCGTGCGCAGCCATTTCTTGGAGCTCTTGTAGGAACAGTGCTCGTTCCACATGGCCGAGAAAATGCCCAGCTCCGTAAAGCTCGGCTCGCGGCCGATCAGCTCCAGGATGCGCTGATACTCATCGGGCTTCAGGCCGTGAGCCGCAATGAGGTCTTCGGTGATCGGGATGTGATTGGGGATGGTCATGGGGTCGGCGTTCCCTGCAAAAGGGTGGCAACGGGTGTCTCGAGGCTGCGTTACAGTATTGCGGCCCGATAATCCACTTCCCAATGCCGGTTTTCATCAGCCGTAATTGTCAAATCCGCTGATCGGGTTGTCCAGAAGGCCTGCGAGCGTGGCAAATCCCCGCCGGATCAGGTCGCGGTTTTGGGGAACGGTGAAGGCGATGCGCACCCGGTGGAGAGGCGCGCCGGAGCGGCCAACGCGGAATTCATCCTCGTCATCGATGAGGATGCCTTCCTCGAATGCGGCCTGTTTGAACGTGCTGGAAAGCCAGGGTTCGGGCAGTTTGAGCCAGAGGAATGGCGCGCGGGGATGGCTGGTGAAATCGGCCCCGGCGAACGCTTCGGCTGCAATGGCGTGACGTGCGGCGATCTCTTCAAGCACCTGATTGCGCAGGGTTTGCGCCTCGCCGGACAGGACGAGCTGCGCCGCCAGTTCGCCCAGCAGAAACGGCATGCCGCCGGTGATCATCTTGTGGGCGGTGAGAATGCGGGAGGCATAGGCGGGCGGGCTCGCCACCCAGCCGCCGCGAACGCCGGCGGCCACCGATTTGGAAAGGCCGCCCACATGAAAGGTGCGCTCCGGCGCAAGCGAGGCGAAGAGAGGCGGAGTTTCCTCAAGCAGCGCGCCATAGATGTTGTCCTCGATCAGCCAGACATTGTGAAGCCGGGCGATATCCACAATTGCGCGCCGGCGCGCCTCGGGCATGGTGGCGAGTGTGGGATTGTGGAGCGAGGCCACGAGAAACACCATGCGGGGATGCTGCTGGGCGCAGACGCGCTCGAAATCCTCCGGGATCATGCCGTCTTCATCGATGGCGATGGGGAGCGGGCGGCGGCCGATGACCGTGGCGCTGCGCGCGACATGGGAATAGGTGAGTTCTTCAAAGGCGATGCGGTCGCCCGGCGTGGTCATCGCGGCGATGGTGGCGAGAATGCCGGCATGGCCGCCAAGCGTGGGGACAATGCCTTCGGGCGGCGGGCTCCAGCCCTCGCGCGCCAGCCACTGACGGCCTGCGTCAAACCAGTGAGCGGGCAGGCTGCGCGTGTAGCTGGCGATGCTATGCGGGTGCTCGCAAACGATGCGCGTGGTGATGCGCTCAAGCGCCGCGGCCTGGCCGATATCGGGGGCAGCGGAGGAATCCATGCGCGTCTTGCCGGACGCAACCACCATGTCGCGCGTGCCGCCGAAGGCCTGTGCGGCAGAGGGGCCGGTGCGCGGCGTGCCAACGCGTTCGAGCACATAGGTGCCGCGACCGACTTCGCCGGAAACGAGCCCGCGCTGACGCAGGAGTGCATAGGCTCGGCTGACCGTGCCGATGGTCACGCCGATGTCGTAGGCGAGATTGCGCTGGGGCGGCAGCTTGGTTCCGGAGGCAAGACGTCCGCTCTCAATGTCCCGCTCGATCTGGTCTGCGAGGCGCACATAGAGCGGGCCGGTGCCGCGCGCGAGGTTTGGAAGCCAATTTGTCATGGTGACAATTGTGTATATTGCACCTGTTTTTGAGTCAATGCATAGGTTCAATCGTTCAAATGAAGACGGATCGAGGGCATTGCAATGGGTGCAAGTAAGACAATGCGTGGTGCATGCAGTCCCGCTGCGCCGCGTCTGAAGCACGAGCGCGCGGGGTTCGGCCTCGCTTATGTGATGGGAAAGCTTGCGGCATGGCTGAGCAAGCGCCGCAGCAGGCTGGATCTTCTGGAGTTGACCGACGAGCAGTTGTGCGACATTGGCGTGTCGCGCAGTGAGGCGCGGCGCGAAGGGCTGCGCCCCTTCTGGGATTAGAGCGTTTCCGGTGAAAACAGGTTCACCGGAAACGCTCTGACTTTATGATTTGACGCAATTGCGGACGCAAAACCGGTCTCCACTTTTGCTGGAATTACTCTAGCTGCCGCCGCCCGTTTCGCGGGTGGCGCTGCCTTCGGTTGTGAGGCGGTCTGCGAGGATCGCGAGGCGGCCAAGAAAGGCGAAGAGCAGGAGAATGGCGGCGGATGTGACGAGAACGCTCGGCCAGCCGTTCAGTGCGACATCGAGAAACGGGTAGGGCACTTCGCCGGTTATCTGTGCGCGGGCGAGCACGTAGATCATGTAGACAAGCGGGTAGGCGAGCCAGAGCGGAACGTGCCGCCAGCCGAGACTTCCATCCGTGCCGGCTGAAAGCCACCAGGCGAGGTAGATCGCGGGCGCGACGTAGTGGAGCACGATGTCACAGACGAGGAACAGGCCTTCCGGCTCCCAGAGCGCTGAAAGCAGAAGCCAGTAGATGGTGCCAACCACGGTGATCGCAACGGCGACGCCGGCGCGCACCCAGGCCTGCGTGAAAAAGCCCTGTCGACCAAACAGGGCCGCCCCATGAACCAGCACGGCCAGTATGTTGGTCAGAATGGTGAAGAAGGAAAAATAGAAGACAATCGAGCCTGCAAGGCTGCGCCCGGCTTCCATGGCGTCGGGGATGGTCAGACCGAACTGAAGAATGAGCGCGAACAGACCTATGGTCAGGCCTGCGACGTTCAATAATCTGGCCATGCAATCCCCCCAGGATCGCCGTGCGTCCGTCTGGATGCACAAAGGACGATCTAAACCAGTGATGGAGCATCGGAATAGCCGGAATTCACATTTCGGCCCGATGCTCTTGAGTTCCCAGGGAGATGCAATAAAGCCCGGAATCTAAATTCCAGGTTTAAATTTAAAGCGATTGAAACCGCAAAATCAGCACGAAGAGCCGCCGCTGGACCAGCGCATGATGTCGGTGTTTATGCGTGCGCCGGTGCGTGTGGAGGCCAGAGGGCCATAGGTGCTGATCGTCGCTGGCGACCCTGACGCTTCGATGACAAGCAGCGGGAGACCCTGCTGCTTGTTGCTGCGCACGATCAGAAGGCGTGGCCGCCCGACGCGCGTGTCGAGTTCGGGAACCATGCGCAGATCGCGGAAGCGACGGTCACCGGAGCGTATCCAGCATTTGAGGCCTGCGCTGTTGATGGTCTGAAGCGCCTTTACCGCGCTCGATTCCTCGACTTCGAGGGTGAGCGGCCCGCCCGCCGGCTCTGTCTGGCAGGCGGCGAGGGAAAATGTCAGCGCTGCAAGGGCTGCGCCGGCGGCAAGCCGGGAGCGTAATTGAAAATGCGAACCGGCGTGACCGGCGCGGCCCATCAGGCGGCCTTTCCAAGCACGCCGGCGAAGAGCGCGCGACCGTCATCGCCGCCATGGGCGGCTTCGATCAGGTTTTCGGGGTGAGGCATCATGCCAAGCACATTGCCGCTGTCGCTGACAATGCCGGCAATGTCATTCACCGAGCCGTTGGGATTGGTGCCCTCGGCGTAACGGAAAGCAACCTGGCCTTCGCCCTCGATCCGCTTCAGCGTCTCGGCGTCCGCGAAATAGTTTCCGTCGTGGTGGGCAACCGGGCAGCGGATGATCTGGCCCTGCTGATAACCACGCGTGAAG
>MRWG01001559.1_pt1 | contig 14211 bp, 12 predicted proteins | sample 1013341 | NCBI WGS metagenome assembly MRWG01 (sample SAMN06117577, study PRJNA244670) | biofilm metagenome | biome: Water; feature: Cathode Biofilm; material: Biofilm; isolation source: microbial consortium enriched at the cathode of a solar microbial fuel cell | place: USA: District of Columbia ... | reverse complement strand
ACGCCTGGTGGTCCGCGACCCATCTCAACTCCAGCAACCCATCGCCGCATTCATGACGCAAGCCCCGCGCACGCTCGACGCGAGCGCGCGGCGGGCAAACTCGATGTCATTCATCTGCTTCGTCATGGCTGAGGCGGACTGGGCCAAAGTGCTCGGCCCATCGTGGACATGCGTGCTCATGCCAAAGGGTACACTTGCCGGGCGTCTAAAGCCGATTGCGGCGGGACGCCCATCACGCATGCTGACCGAGGATTACACAGTTCGGCTTGAGCAGTTCCAGGGCCCCCTGGACTTGCTGTTGTATCTCGCTCGGAAGGCGGAAGTCGATATCGCCGAGATCCCGATCGCTCAGATCGCGGATCAGTACGTCGATCACCTCCAGGGCATCGATCGGATCGACATTGACCTGGCCGGCGAGTTCCTCGTGATGGCCGCGACACTCATGGAGCTGAAGTCGCGGCTCGTATCGCCGAGTGACCCGAACCAGAAGAGCGACGACTCGGGCGATGCAGTGGGGGCTTCCGAATCTGAGGATGGCGCGGTTGATCTTCGGTCCGAGCTCATTCAGCAACTGCTTGCGTACAAGTCATTCCGTGATGCGGCCGATGCACTGGAGCGCCGACGCGACACATGGCAGCGGCGACATCCGGCGGGAAAAGCGGCGACCGATCGAGATTCCATGCTCGAAGCGGTGCAGCGCCGCAATGAGTCGATCGAACTCGAAGACCTCGGTGTGTTTGATCTTGTTGAGGCGTATGAAGCCGTCCTTGAGCGTGTGAACTTCGATCGACTGGGCGCCCATCACGTCACACTCGACGCTGACGACACGCCGATCGAAAAGCATGCCGAAAACCTGCTCGAGCAACTGGGCGAAGAGGCCAGGCCCATGGCGCTTCGTGAGGTCTTTCGCGGTCGTACACGAGGCCAGATCGTTGGGCTCTTCGTCGCGACCCTGGAATTGGTTCGTCGGCGACTCGTCAAGATCGAATTCACGAATGATGTTGACGATGTGACGATTGCGATTCGTCAGGATGGCGGAGATGCGTCGTCGGATTCAGAATCAGACGCCGAATGAGTCGCTGCGAGTTGTTCAATCGCGTCCTCGACGCGGCAATGCAGCGCGACGAGCGACCGACCTTTCGCTGACATCGAATCCAGCTCACCACGCACGGTGTCAAGCAGTTCGGTGATCGTGCGCTCTTTTCGAGCCAGCGCGTCGAGCCGCGCCTCCAGCCGCACTTGCCTGTCCTGAAGTGATGCCAATGCGCTGCTGGACCTTCGCTCAATTTCATTGATCGCGCTATCGACGCTTGCGCGAATCTGTTGTCGAACTCGTCCGAGCTGTTGCTCGACCTGGGCCGGGTCAGCGTTGCCCGATGGATGGGCGTGTGTGTGTGATTCGAGGGGCGCGCTCCGGGACACCATGTCAAAGGCGCGCAAGACCTTGGCAGCTGCGGCCAACTGGCGGCTTTGGCGTTCCAGTTGGTCTGTGACGCGAGACTCAATGGTCGCCGCGCTGATGGTCGCCGCGCGAAGGGATTGCGCAGTTTCGGACGCTTCGTCGATGAGCGAGCGCAATCGTTGCGCGAATTCGTTGAATGCCACCCGGTCCACGACGTGGGGGGCGATGAAGATGTCGGAGGACCCGGCGTCCGCCTTCGGCTCGACCAGAGCCCGAGGCGCCAGCTCGGGAGCGGCGGCATGCGGCGATGTCGTCATTTGAGGCGACCTCCGGTCTTTTTTTCGCCACCTCGGCAGCGTGGCGGGATGGGGTGCGAATTCGACCGATACGATTCCGCAATGACCAAACGCCCCGCACATCCCATGCCGAGCGACGAGGCGAGCGATTTTCGAGACGCCTCCCGAGGAGAGCGCCTCCAGAAGGTGCTCGCCGCGGCTGGTGTCGAATCGCGCCGTCGCTGTGAGGAACTCATTCTTGAGGGGATGGTGACCGTCAATGGGCAATTGATTCAGTCCCTCCCCGCATGGGTGAATCCGGAAACGGATGACATTGTGGTGGAGGGGCGTCGGCTGCCGAAGGCGGACCGCAAGGTCTACGTCATGCTGAATAAGCCCCGGCGGTGCCTGACCACATGCGATGATCCCGGAGGCCGGCGCACCGTGGTTGACCTGGTGGATCACCCGCTCGTCAGGCGGCTCTTCCCGATCGGAAGGCTGGACTACGAAACATCGGGGCTGCTGCTACTCACCAATGACGGTGACTTCGCCAACGCGTTGGCGCACCCTCGGTACGGCGTGGATAAGACCTATCGCGTGAAGATGCGCGGCACGCTGACGGATGAAGCCATCGAAAGCCTGGCCAAAGGCGTGTTTCTGGTGGATCGCCGCAAGGGGGCGTCGCAACGCGCCCGGCGCGCCGGCGCGATTGATGTGCAGGTCATCCGCCGCGATCGCGAGCGCACGACGGTGGATGTCACATTGAAGGAAGGACGCAATCGTCAGATTCGGCGCATGCTGGCGCAGCTGGGGCACCCGGTTGTGCGGCTGGAGCGCATTCGCATGGGGCCGATCAAGCTCAAGGGTTTGCAGCGCGGCGAATGGCGCGAGTTAACCGGCGATGAGATTCACATTTTGCGCAGGGTGGCAAAAAAAGGTTCGGCGTCGAAGCCGCGATCGCGGGGCGCTCGCTCATGAGTGTGACGCAGTCGATCGCCAGTCGCGTTCGCGCCTGGATTGAGAGTCCGGAAGCGGAACTGTCGCGTTGGCAGCGAATTGCAGCGGCGACCACGGCGCTCACGGTGCATTGCGCGTGGCAGCTTCGTCGCGATCGGGCGCCGCAGATGGCCGCGGCGTTAGCGTATCGAACGCTCTTCGGTCTTATTCCCACAATTGTCTTGTCGTTGATCGTGCTTCGTTTTTTCTACGCGGATTCAATCCAGGAGCCGCTCCGGCGTGTGATCGAATACGTCGGACTCGCGGATGTCGCTGTGCCCGCGAATGCGGACGCTGAGGCGACAGGCGCCGGCGAGCAACGCCTTGGTCAGTGGATTGAAATGCTGGTGCAGCGCGTCAGCGAGATCAATTTCGCCGCGATTGGCGCCGTTGGCATTGCGGTCCTGTTGTACGCGGCGCTGTCGCTGATGGCGCAGGTCGAGCAGGCCTTCAACGTGATCTACAAGGCCGGGTCAAAGCGAAAGCTGATGACGCGCGTGACGCAGTATTGGACGCTGCTGACGTTGGCGCCGCTCGCGATCATCGCGAGTTTCTGGATCAACGATCGATTCAGCACGCTGGTGCAGGACATCGGCGGCAGCGCGCTCGTGTCCGCCTTCGGCATCGTCGCTGCGTTTGCCGTGAGCTGGCTCATCTTGCTTCTGGCGTTTTCGCTGACGCCGAACGCCCGAGTGCAGTGGCACGCGGCGTTGATTGGATCGTTTGTCGCCGCGGTGCTGTGGGAGTTGGGCAAGTGGGGATTCTCGCTGTACGTCGAATTTTCAACCGGCTACGCGCGCTTCTATGGGTCGCTCGGTCTGATTCCCATCTTCATGCTGTGGGTCTATATGACATGGCTCATTGTGCTGTTTGGGCTCGAATTGTCCTACGCCGTGCAGACGCTGGAGCGCGGCATCGAATCATTTCGGGCGTCCAAGCAGTCGGCTGCCTCGGAAGATGCGGACCCGATGCGCGCGCTGTCGATGCTCGCGACGGTGGGTGATGCGTTTCAGCGCGGGGCGTCTGTGACGTCATCGGATGTCGCTGCGGCTGTGGGCGTGTCAGGCGCCGAGGCGGATCGCGGGCTTCGCCGATTGCGTGAAGAATCGCTGGTGCATCAACTTGAGGCGCCGGATGGAGAGCCGGCTCGCTGGTCGCTTTCGCGCTCGCCGCAGGACATCCAGCTGCGACCAGTCGCCGACGCGCTGCTTGAATCTTCGGGCGAAGCAGCGGTGAATGCGCAGGCCGTCGCGTCATTGCGACAGTCGTTTCTTGATGGGTTGGGCGATCGAACGCTGGACACGATTCTGCCTCGGCGGAGCGACGACAGCTAGTATTCCGCCATGCAAGATTCGGATCTCAAAATTCTCGCCGTCAATATTGGCAATTCACGGGTGAGCGCGGCGATCGTCGCCGGTGCGGACGTTGGCGCCATCAGCGATGCGCCCGCGAACGACCCACGAGCCGCGGCGGACATGATTGTCGAACTGGCCCATGGTCTTGAGGATGCGGCGCGTGCCGCCATCATCCTCGCCAGTGTGAACATGGAGGCGTCAACCCAAATTGCAGGGATGCTTGAGGGTCGCACCCCGTGCGGCGTGTATCGCGTTGGGTCCGATCTCGTGATTCCGCAGGCGCATACGCTGGGGCCGAATCACACCACCGGGCAGGATCGCCTTTTGAATGCGCTGGCGGCGTATCAGGCGGTGAATCAGGCGTGCGTCGTTGTTGATGCAGGCACGGCCGTGACGGTTGATTTTGTAGATGGTGAAGGCGTCTTTCATGGCGGGGCGATTGCGCCGGGCGCCCGAATGCAGCTTCGATCATTGCATGAACAAACCAGCGCCCTGCCCGATGTTGAACTGGCGTGGCCGGACGATTCCGAGGCGTTTGCGAAGACAACGCCGCAAGCGATGTTGCAAGGCGTGTGCATTGGCATCCGAGGCATGGTCCGCGCGTTGTTGGAGCGTTATGCCGAGCGGTACGGCGCCTACCCGCAGGTCGTGGCGACCGGGGGAGACGCATCGCTCCTGTTCGGAAGTGACGAGCTGATCGACAACATTGTTCCGGATCTGACCTTGCGGGGCATTGCCGCGGCGGCTCAGGCGGCGCTGGCCGAAGCGGACGCCGCGGCGGAATAAGGGAATACTTCGCGCGGCGTTATGAGCACTCCAGGCACACGATTTCATGTGTCAACGCCCAATGCGCCGGGGGCGATTGCTGTCATCGACCTCGTTGGTGATGTGACGTTTGCGCTTGCGGCGCTGGGCGCTGATGACGTTCCCGTTGGTCGCCCGGTGGTGCGTCGGCTCGGTGAACTTGATGAAGCGGTTGTGGTGCGATGGTCGGAACAGCGGGCGCAAGTGCTGCCGCACGCTGGTCCGCACGTCGTGCGCGCGATTTCGTCAACGCTCGTCGCGGCGGGCGTTGCCGAAGCTTCTGATGTCGATCCCTGCGAGCTGTATCCCGAAGCGGCGGACGCCATTGAAGCCCACATGCTTGATGCGCTCGCACGAGCCGAGAGCCCTGCGGCCGTCAGTGCGCTTCTTTCGCAGCCTTCGCGATGGCACGACGCCGATTGGGCATCGATCGACGTGAATACGGCAACAAGGCGCACGCAAGAGCTGGCTCGACTGATTGACGCGCCAGTTGTGGTTGCGGTTGGCCCGCCGAATGTTGGAAAGAGCACGCTGACCAATGCGCTCGCCGCTGAAGCCGTCAGCATCGTGGCTGATGCGCCTGGCACAACGCGCGACCATGTGGGTGTTTCGATCGAGTTGCCGACCTCGATCGGCGGCTTCGTCATTCATTGGATTGATGCGCCGGGTATTCGGTCGGGCGATCAGGTGTCAGCGATCGAGGCGGAAGCCATCAGCATCGCACGCGATGTCGTTCGCGGCGCGAACCTTGTGCTTTCCTGCGGCGATGCGGACCACGGATTCCTTCCGGCGGCCTCGATTGAGCCCCCGTCTGCCACACCAGTCATCACGGTTGGGCTGAAGGCGGATCTGGCTCGGATTGAGCCCTGTGATCTCTGTGTCAGCGGCGCGACGGGGGAGGGACTCGACGCCCTCGGCGAAATGATCAGGCGAACGCTGATTTCCGATGACGCCATGCGCTGGGACGGGCCGTGGCATTTTCACCCCGCGCTCGACTGGCCTGGATCTCCGCGTGGTTGAGAGACTATTCCCCTCGACCTACGCTGTTGGGTCGCTCATCACGAGCGTCGTCCGGTTGGATCGGCGGCGCCCATCCCTTGAAACGGCGGAATCATGGACAGACGGCAAACTGAAATCGTTGAAGGCGCCGGCCTTGAAGAGTCACGCATTAATGCGGATTTCGCTGATTGGCTGAAGCGGTGGGGCTCGCCCATCCTGCTGGCCATTCTGGTGCTGGCGCTCGGGTACCGCGGCTGGATGTGGTATCAGGACAAACAGGTCGCCGAACTGGACAACGCCTTCATTGAGTTGGATGCGGCGAGCCAGGCCGGGCAGCCGGTTGCGCTCATGCAGGTCGCCGATGATTGGGACGGTCGCGCCACTGTCTCGCAGCAGGCGCGACTGGAGGCGGCGGATCGTCTCATGCTCGCGTATTCCACCGGCGTCAAACCTGGTGGTATGGCGGGGATTATTGAAGACGCCGCCTCAGATGAGGATTTGCAGGGGTACCTGAATCAGGCGTCCCGTCTCTACGACGAAGTCGAACAAGAATCGAATTCGCGCACGGGACAGGCCATCCTCCTGATGCACGCGATCTCTGGCCGAGCGGCCGTCGCGGCTTCCAAGGGTGAATTTGCGCAAGCGATTTCCATGCTCGAGCGCGTCATTGAATTGGCTGAAGATCAAGGCATGACCGGCCTCGCCAACGCGATGCGCGATCGGATTGAAATGGTCCAGGCTGAGCCTGTGGTTGCAGCGCTTCCATCCCAGGAAGCGGTGGTGACCAACAGCCGCGCCATGCCGGCGCCGACAGGTGACGATGAGGGCTTCATGACGCCCGACGAGTTGCTCGAGGAAATCGATATGTCGCCTGCGGATCAGGGTCCCCCGGCCTCGCCTCCTGATGAAGGTGAGAGCGAAACGCCGAGCGGCGGATGAGTTCCGAGAGTCAGCCCGAGCCGTCGGTGACGGAAGGCGCTGAATTGCTCGGCCCTGATGGCAAAGTCGATCTGGACGCGCTCCGAGCAGTCGCGCAGGAAGACGATGGCGATGGCGACCCCGCCGCGCGACGCGTTGTCTTTACGCTCTCACGGGATCTGCGAAAACGCCTCGACAAGTACATCACGGACCGCGCGCCGTTCCTGAGCCGCAATCAGGCGCAGCGTCTGATTGATGAAGGCGACGTGACGGTCAATGGTCGCGGCGCCAAGCCATCAACGACACTCCGGCAAGGCGACATCGTCGCGCTCACCGTGCCGCCGGTCGGCCCGCTGCGCATTGAGCCCGAGCCGGTGCCGCTGGATGTGTTGTATGAAGACCGCCACATCATCGTGATCAATAAGCAGCCCGGTGTGATTGTGCATCCGGCGCGAAGTCACACGTCCGGCACCATGATTAACGGCCTGGCGTGGCATTTTCAGCACACCTCATCAGAAGGCGGCGGGTTGTCCGGGGTCGGTGAAGAAGATGCGCGACCCGGCGTCGTGCACCGGCTGGATCGGGACACCACCGGCGTCATCGTCTTTGCCAAGGATGACGAGGCGCATTGGCGGCTCGGCCATATGTTCGAGAAGCGCCAGGTGGATAAGCGATACGTCGCGCTCGTGCATGGCGTGATCGAGCCGCAGGCGGATGTCATTGATCTTCCCCTCGGTCCGCACCCGAATCGCGCCAAAGGGTTTCGCGAGAAACAGGTCGTGCGGCATGATGACTTCGGCAAGGCGTCCGTCACGCTCTATCGCACGCTGGAGCGATACGACGGCTTCAGCTTGCTGGAGCTGGAGCTGCGCACCGGGCGCACGCATCAGATTCGCGTGCACCTGTCGCATCTTGGTTGGCCGATCGTTGGCGACGATATGTATGGCGGGAAAATTCTGTCGCTTTGCGATCTTGCAGGAGACGGGCGAGACGCCCGTCCCACCGACGACTGCGCGGATGAGGTCATCATGGGGCGACAGGCGCTGCATGCAGCGCTGCTCAGCTTCAAGCACCCGATGTCACAGGAGCAACTCACATTCACCGCGCCGATTCGCGGCGATATGGCGAGATGCATCACGTTGCTGCGCGAACAGAAGCCCGGCGAAGGGCCAATCGATGTGAGTGGCGCGCGCGTGGACTTTGCCACGCTGACGTCTGCGATTTCGTCGTAGTTACGCCGCTTCTCGAGCAGCCATATCGGCATAGCTGCCCGCGATTGGTTCACCCATGACGGGTCGCAGCAGTTTCACCAATGACGCGACCGCGTGGCGACAATGTTCTTCAGGGCGCTTGGGCGTGATGAGCGCTTCGATTTCAATGAACTCGCCCAGCCCGATGACCTTGTCAAAGAGCACGCGCGTCGGGCCGTGAATCCACATCTCGCGCTGCTTGTTGACGATCACCCAGACCGGCAGCGGCATGGCGCCGAAGCGAAGCCGCGCTTCGCGATCCGTATAGATGGTGAACGTGCTGCGCTTCGGACCGGTCGTGACATCGCGGTGGTAATGAATCCATTCAATGGGCTCATCGACGCAGGCGCGCCGCTTCAGGCGCCCGTCCGCGATGCGGTAGTAGGTGTCCGACTGCTCCATCGACGTGACCGTGACGCCGCCGTTTCGAAGGAGCAGCGCTTCGGCGAGTTCGCGGTCACGGAGTTCGGCTTTGAATTCAATGTTTTGCACGATGTGATTCTGGACCGGTGTGAAGCTGCTCGATGCGGGCGCACAGTGATCGCCACGCTCGATGACCTATCGACCAGCTTTGAAGGCGGATTCAGGGATTTGGGCGCTGAGCGTTGGGCAAATGGCCCAGCAACGTGTCCTCATCCCAGATTTCGACGCCCAGGTCCCTGGCTTTGTCGTATTTGGAGCCCGGATCGGCCCCGGCAATGACGAGGTCCGTCTTCTTGGAGACTGATCCGGACACTCGGGCGCCGAGTGATTCCAGCACTTCTTTGAGCTCTGGACGGGTGAAGTGGTCCAGCCCGCCAGTCAGCACGACGGTCTTGCCCGCGAACGCCGAGTCGGGGGCGGCGATTCCCTCGGGCGCAAACTCGCGAGACGTCAGGTCGACACCCGCTTTGGCAAGGGCTTCGAATGTTCGCTGAGCCTGCGCGCTGTGCAGATACGCGTACACCGCCGGCGCCGTGTCCTTGCCGAGATTGGTCGATGGCCGTTCCTTTGGATCCTCGTCAAACCCAAGTCGAGCGGCGTCATCTTTGGAAAGCGTCTTCGGTCGAAGCTGTGCTTCTTCGGCGGAAAGGAGTGATTCGACGTCGGGGAAGAGTCGCGCTAACGCGCGCGCCGTTGCGTCGCCCACGTGTCGAATGCCAAGGGCGCCAAGCAGCCTCGCCATGCCTCGGTCCTTGGCGCTCTCGATGGACGCCAGCAGATTCTCAACCTTCTTTTCGCCCATGCGATCCAGCGCAAGCAACTCGTCCTTGTGCTCGTGCAGGTGGAACACGTCCGCAAATCGATTCAGCGGAAAATCCGATTCGCGAATCTGGTCAATGGTTTTCTCGCCCAGCCCGTCGATGTCCATCTGCCCACGGGCGGCGAACCAGATCAGCTTCTCGCGAATCTGCGCCGGGCATTCCGGATTGACGCAGAGGCGAGACGTTTCGTGTTCTGACTCGTAGTCGCCTTGTTCTTCAAGCTCTGGGGGTTCGATTTCGACCGGCCCGCCGCAGGATGGGCACTCCTTGGGGGCCTTGATCTTGCGTGCGCCCTTTGGACGTTTCTCCGGAACAACTTCGATCACCTGCGGGATGATTTCGCCCGCTTTTTCGACAATCACGGTGTCGCCAATCCGTAGGTCTTTGCGGCGGACTTCCCCGAAATTGAAGAGCGATGCGTGCCGCACGGTGGTTCCGGCCAGGACCACCGGGTCCATCACAGCGCGGGGCGTGATGCGCCCGGTCTTGCCCACCATGAAATCCACGGATCGCAGAACCGTTGGTTTTTGCTCGGCCGGATACTTGTACGCCACGCACCAACGCGGCGATTTGGATGTGTATCCCAGCCCGTCCTGCAGCGCAAAGTCATCCACGCGAACAACCATGCCGTCTACCGGGTAGGGGGCGTCGTGACGATGCGTTTCGTATGCCTGGATCGCGGCGATGACATCGTCAGCGGATTCGCATGATGTCCACGTGTCATTCGTGGGAACACCCATTGCATTCAATGCTTTGAGCAATTCGGTGTAGGAATTCACGAACCCGTCCGGCTCGATCGCGCCGCGACCATGCGCAACGAATGACACCCGACGTTCCGACACAATCTGCGGATTGAGCTGCTTGAGCGTGCCCGCGCACGCGTTTCGGGGGTTCATGAAGAGGTCGTCACCTGCCGCCTCGCGCTCGGCGTTGATTCGCTCGAATTCTGAGACAGGAAGAAACGCTTCGCCCCGAACTTCGATCACATCGGGCGGCGCCACGTTCGTTGGATCAAGCACGAGCGGGACGGCCCGGATGGCGCGGACGTTGGCGGTGATGTCATCGCCCTTTTCGCCATCGCCGCGGGTGAGGGCCTGAACCAGTTCGCCTTTCTCATAGCGGAGCGAGAGTGCAACGCCGTCAATCTTGGCGTCGGCAATTATCGTGGGGGGCGTCTCGCGATTCAGATTTCGCGCGATGCGCTCGCACCAGGCTCGGATCTCGTCATCGCTGTACGTGTTGTCGATGCTGCGCATGGGGACGGTGTGCGCCATCGTTTTGAATCCGCCGGTGATGGCGCCGCCGACGCGTTTGGTCGGGCTGTTTGGATCATCAAGTTCAGGATGTTCCGATTCGAGCGCTTCAAGCTCTTTGAGCCGCATGTCGAATTCGTGGTCCGACATGATGGGCGACGCATCGGCGTAGTACGCCCGATTCGCTCGGTGGAGCAACTCGCGAAGTTCGGCAATCCGTTGCGTTTCGCTCATTGGCGCGACATCGTATCCAGCGAGTCCTCGCTATGGTGGGCCGATGGAGACGACCGTGGAACAGTCGGCAACTATTCTGGATGGGCGCGCGATCGCGTCCCAGGTCCGCGCCGAGATTGTCGATCGCGTGTCTGCGATTCGCGCCCGCGGGGGCGCCGTGCGGCTGGACGCCATTCTCGCGGCCGGCCCGGACTCAGCTGCGGCCGTCTACGCCGAAAGCCAGGGCACGGCGTGCGAGAAACTCGGCATCGACTATCACCTGCACCGTCTGCCGGCGGATGCGAATTACGACGATGTCGCCGGACGCGTGCTCCTGCTGAATACAGAAGATGACGTCACGGGTGTGATGGTGCATATGCCGCTGCCGGACGGGATTGATCCGTACAGCGTGCAGCGACTCATTGCGCCGGAGAAGGATGTCGAGGGCGTTAACCCCTCAAACATCGGCAACATCGTGTACGGCCGGTCGTCGCTGGCGCCGTGCACCGCGATCGCCGTGCGCACGATGGTGGAATCCACCGGGGTGGAGCTTCGCGGCAAGACCTGCGTGATCGTCGGCGCCTCCAACATTGTCGGAAAGCCCGTCGCCGTGCTGCTGATGAAGCATGACGCGACGGTCGTCTCGACGAACAAGTACACGCATGAGCTCCCGGAATTGGCACGCCGCGCCGATGTGCTGGTGGCCGCGGCTGGAGTGCCCGGACTGATCACGAGAGACATGGCGAAACCGGGCGCGATCGTTGTGGATGTCGGCACCACGCGTGTGACGGACGCTGACGGAAAAACGCGAACGGTCGGCGATGTGGCCTTCGATGAAGTGAGCGAGGTCGCCGGATGGATCAGTCCCGTTCCGGGCGGCGTCGGCCCGGTGACGGTCGCGATGCTCCTCCGCAATGTGGTGGACGCGGCCGAGCGGCTCCCTTCGAGGCGGAATGAGGACTGAACGGCCGAAAACCACGAAGATCAGCCGGATTGGGAGCGACTTTCGCGGCTGACCAGGGCTTCGCGTTGACCTGAGGCGCTCCGACGACTTCAATGATTCAACCGTGCGGCGGGGTTCGCACGATCAGCAGTTCTGAGGATTCCACATGAGCGTTTTGGCGTTAGGCATGCCGGGTGGTTGGGAGTGGCTGATTATTGCAGGCATCGGGCTGCTCCTTTTTGGCCGTCGGCTGCCCGAGGTGGGCCGAGGCCTCGGTCGGAGCATTGTCGAATTCCGCAAGGGCATTAAGGGCATCGAGGAGGAGATCGAAGCCGAGTCTTCGAAGTCCTCTCCCAAGCCGATCGCCGATCAAACCCAGACCGGACCCAGCGGCACAGCGCCATTTCAGGCCGGCGACCCGAAGCCCGCATCGAACGCAGGCGAGCAGGCGTAAGCCCGCTGTTTCTATTTCAAGGTGAGGGAGCGATGAGTTCCGCCGCATCCTGAAGGATGACGGCGCTGAGGCCATCGGCGCGCCCTTCCTGCATCTGACAATTATGAAGGAGCGTTTCGGCGTAGAGCTGGGCGCCCCCGTCGCCGGTGTCGATCGCTCGCAGGGCGAAGACGTGAACCGCCCATGGATGCCCGGTCGCGTTATCGGGTTGCGTGTGTTCAAGATGCCATGCGCATGCCCGCGTCAATCGATCCTGAATCGCTTGATCGGGCGCACGATGGGCAAGCCGCGAGAGTGCGTGGATGGCGGAAAGCTCTTGCTCCGTCCACACTTCAACCGTCTCCTCCACACTCAACTGGATGAGCGGCGCCGGTTCATCGCCTTGAAGCGACGACAACGTCTCCGGGAGGCACGGCTCGAAATGCGTGGCTACAGCCGCCCAAAGTGTGTCATCCAATGCACTTGGAGTCGTGCCGGGATTCGGACGGAGGCCCCTCGACGTCAGAAACCATGGCGCCACGCCCATTGGAGGGGGCGAAACGGCCGTTGACGCGGCGGCGAGCAGCATTCGGGACCATCGTTCTCGGTCGTTTCGAGACGTCATCGCGTTCCTCACGCAGGCAACAGAAAAAGAGGGCGCCGAAACGCCGCTTTTGTGCGGTATAGTTTCCGTATGCCGTACATTCGTCACGCCCTTTCCCGACGGCTGACTCGACGCACATGCTTGCAGTGTGGTCATCAGGGGCGTGAATTGCAGGGGCCGTCCGGCGTTCTGACCGTTCGGTGTCCGCGATGCAATGCCGACTTGTACGCCCGTCCACCCCGAAGCTACGCCGAAATGGAAGGCCTTGTCGAAGTGGGGCCCGATCCGCAGCCGGACCAATGGTCGCGGCGAGCGAGGTCTGACATCAGGGCGAGGCATCCGCACCAGAAATTGGCGACCGAGTCGCTCTCACACCGCCTGAGCCCGGCTGCCGGGGCCGCCTTGTTCCTCGCGGGCGCTGTCGTCTGCGCCGCATTGCTGTTCTTCTTATTCTGAACGGCGCACGAACACACCAAGTCAATGTGAACCGATCGGCGATGTCGTCTCGCGATGGCGCCGCCGCTGACTGAGACAGGAGTTTTCGCATGTCGCGCATCGACGACGTTATCGCCACGCTCAAGAAGAACGACTCCGACGGCATCGCGCGGCTGCGCGACTGGCTCTCCATTCCGAGCGTTGGAACTGATCCCGCATTCAATGACGACACCAGACGCGCCGCTTCGTGGTGCGCTGAACAACTGCAGGAAGCCGGCATCGATGCGACGTTGAGAGAAACCGGCACGCCCGACAAGCCCGGCAATCCGATTGTCTGGGCGCAACACCCAGGCGCGCCGGAGTATGACGGCCCACACGTGCTGTTCTACGGTCACTACGACGTTCAGCCTGCTGACCCCGTCGAATTGTGGGAGAGCCCGCCGTTTGAGCCTGTCATCAAACCGGCGGTTCCGGGCGGCCCGGGTGAGCGCATCGTCGCGCGCGGCGCCGTTGATGACAAAGGTCAGGTCTCGACATTCCTCGAAGCCGTGCGCGCCTGGAAAGAAACAACCGGCGGCGTTCCGGTGAAGATGACCATCCTGATCGAAGGCGAAGAAGAATCAGGCAGCGTCAATCTGGAGCGATTCCTCCAGGAGAATGCCGATGCGCTCAAGGCGTGCGATGTGGCGCTGATCAGCGACACCGGCATGCCGTCGCCGACGCAACCTGCGATCACGTACGGCATGCGCGGCCTCGCGTATACGGAAGTGCGACTGCATGGCCCGGATCAGGATCTTCATTCGGGCTTGTGGGGTGGACGGGCGCCCAACCCGAACACCGAACTTATCAAGGTGCTCGCCCAGCTCTGGGATGCGGACTACCGCGTGCAAATCCCCGGCTTCTACGACAACGTGCTCGAATTAACAGACGAAGAGCGCGCCGAATGGAAGCGGCTTGCGTTCGACCAGACAGCCGCCCTCAAGAAGATCGGGCTCGGACCTGAGGGCGATGTCGGCGAAAAGGGATACTCCGCGATTGAGCGCGAATGGGCTCGTCCGACCGCCGAAGTGAACGGTGTCTACGGCGG